>ERZ808028.1346-NODE-1346-length-15148-cov-3.838697_pt1 | contig 15148 bp, 9 predicted proteins | sample MGYA00380184_ERZ808028 | MGnify/ENA primary metagenome ERZ808028 (study PRJEB31490, sample SAMN06133397) | mouse gut metagenome | isolation source: J8_1 | host: mice | place: China: Chengdu | collected 2015-05 ...
CAACATCTTCTTTATTTGAACGTGAGGATGTCATCATTATCGCATCGGTGTCGTGTATTTACGGCTTAGGGTCACCAGAGGAGTATAAGGAAATGGTGCTATCACTGCGCCCTGGCATGGAAATCGAGCGCAATCAATTATTGCGTAAGCTCGTAGACATTCAATATGAGCGCAATGATATCGATTTTTCGCGCGGAAAATTCCGTGTGCGCGGCGATGTTATCGAGATTTTCCCGGTGTCACGTGATGAACAATGCATTCGTGTGGAATTTTTCGGTGACGAGATTGACCGTATTCGAGAAATTGACGCATTGACAGGTGAAGTACTTGGCGACCGTGAGCATATCGCTATTTTCCCAGCATCTCACTTCGTTACGCGTGATGAAAAGTTACAAAAAGCGATTAAAAATATCGAGGTAGAGCTTGAAGGTCAGCTAGCGACAATGCGCGAAGAAGGGAAATTATTAGAGGCACAGCGTCTTGAGCAACGTACAAATTATGATTTGGAAATGATGCGTGAAATGGGCTTTTGCTCAGGAATCGAAAACTATTCTCGTCATTTAACATTACGCGAGGCAGGGGCGACGCCGTACACATTACTCGATTACTTCCCAGATGATTTTTTACTCATTGTCGATGAAAGTCATGTTACATTACCGCAAATTCGAGGTATGTATAATGGTGACCAGGCGCGTAAAAAAATGCTTGTCGATCACGGCTTCCGTTTGCCATCTGCGATGGATAACCGTCCACTACGCTTTGAGGAATTTGAGAAGCATATTCACAATGCGATTTTCGTTTCAGCAACGCCAGGCCCATTTGAATTAGAGCATACACCAGAGATGGCACAGCAAATTATTCGTCCAACAGGCTTACTAGACCCAGAAATCGAAGTGCGTCCAATTGAAGGCCAGATTGATGATTTAATCGATGAAATTCAAGAGCGTATCGCGAAAAATGAACGTGTATTAATTACGACATTAACGAAAAAAATGTCTGAGGATTTAACGGATTATTTAAAAGAAATGGGCATCAAAGTACAGTATTTACACTCTGAGGTTAAAACGCTAGAGCGTACAGAGATTATTCGCGACCTGCGACTAGGTACGTTTGACGTGTTAGTCGGCATTAATTTACTACGTGAAGGGCTCGACATTCCAGAAGTGTCGCTTATCGCCATTTTAGATGCTGATAAAGAGGGCTTCCTACGTTCTGAGCGCTCTCTTATCCAAACGATTGGTCGCGCAGCGCGTAATTCCAACGGACATGTCATTATGTATGCAGATAAAATAACAGATTCGATGCAAAAGGCAATGGATGAAACAGCACGTCGTCGTACGATTCAGATGGCTTACAATGACGAGCATGGTGTGACACCAACGACAATTCATAAGGAAATTCGTGATGCGATTCGCGCGACGAAAGTGGCCGAAGAGGTCGATAAATATATGTCAAATAAAAAATTAACGAAAAAAGAACGCGGCGAGTTAATTGCGTCGCTTGAGGTAGAGATGAGCGAAGCCGCACGGGCACTCGATTTCGAGCGTGCAGCAGAGCTTCGGGATACGATTTTAGAGCTAAAGGCGGAAGGATGACTACGTTGAAAAATACAGAGATTGTCGTGCAAGGGGCACGTGCAAATAACTTAAAAAATATTGATGTGACAATTCCACGCGACCAATTAGTCGTCATGACGGGGTTGTCAGGTTCAGGGAAATCATCCCTCGCATTTGATACGATTTATGCAGAGGGACAGCGCCGCTATGTAGAGTCGCTGTCTGCTTATGCACGTCAATTTTTAGGCCAAATGGATAAGCCGGATGTCGATTTAATCGAGGGCTTATCACCCGCGATTTCGATTGACCAAAAAACGACGAGTAAAAATCCGCGTTCGACGGTCGGGACAGTAACGGAAATTTACGATTATTTACGCCTATTATTTGCACGTGTTGGTAAGCCGATTTGTCCGAATGATGGGATTGAAATCACATCCCAAACGGTCGAGCAAATGGTGGACCGCATTATGGAATATCCAGAGCGCACGAAACTACAATTATTAGCACCGATTGTGTCAGGGCGTAAGGGACAGCATGTGAAAATTTTAGAGGATTTGAAAAAGCAGGGCTTCGTTCGTGTACGTATTGACGGAGAAGTGCTTGATTTAGACGATTCCATTGAGCTTGAAAAAAATAAAAAGCATGATATCGATGCAGTAGTAGACCGTGTCATCGTGAAAGAGGGCGTAGAAACGCGCCTAAGTGATTCACTTGAAACGGCGCTTCGCTTAGCAGAGGGTCGCGTGAAGGTCGATGTGATGGGCGTTGAGGAGTTATTATTTAGTGAACATCATGCCTGCCCGATTTGTGGCTTTTCGATTGGTGAGTTAGAGCCGCGTATGTTTTCATTCAACAGTCCCTTTGGTGCTTGTCCAACTTGTGATGGTCTAGGCGCACAGCTAAAAGTCGATAAGGATTTAGTCATTCCAAACTGGGATTTATCACTGAATGAGGATGCGATTGTACCGTGGATTCCGACGAGCTCTGCGTACTACCCAACGCTATTAAAAACCGTGTGTAACACGTTTAATATTGATATGGATACGCCGGTGAAGGATTTACCAAAAGAGCAAATGGACATCATTTTAAATGGCTCAGGTAAAAAGGATATTCATTTCGTTTATACGAATGAGTTTGGCAATACACGGGAAAAAACAGCACCATTTGAAGGTGTGCTACCGAATGTCGATCGTCGTTTCCGTGAGACGAATTCGGATTGGATTCGTGAGCAAATGGAGAAATATATGACAGAGCTACCATGTCCAAGCTGTCATGGACATCGTTTAAAACGTGAAACTTTAGCGGTGAAAATCGATGGCAAGCATATCGGAGAAGTGACGCAGTACGCGATTCAAGAAGCACAGGCATTCTTTAATGGGTTAGAACTATCCGAAAAAGACTTCCAAATCGCACGCTTAGTGCTCCGAGAAATTAATGAACGCTTATCGTTTTTAAATAATGTCGGCCTCGATTACTTAACATTGAACCGTGCATCTGGGACCTTATCAGGCGGCGAAGCGCAGCGTATTCGCCTCGCTACACAAATTGGCTCGCGCTTAACGGGGGTTCTCTACATTTTAGATGAGCCTTCTATTGGGCTGCATCAGCGTGATAATGAGCGCTTAATTAGCACACTACAATCGATGCGTGACCTCGGCAACACATTAATTGTCGTTGAGCATGATGAGGATACGATGCTTGCGGCCGATTATTTAATTGATGTTGGACCTGGCGCAGGGGATCACGGCGGCGAAATTATTGCGGCGGGAACACCTGAAGAAGTCATGAAAAATAAAAAATCGATTACGGGTCGTTATTTAAGTGGCGATAAATTTATTCCACTACCTATCGAGCGTCGTAAGGGTGACGGGCGTTTGCTGAAAATTAAGGGCGCAACCGAAAATAACTTAAAAGACGTAACAGTTGAAATTCCAATTGGTGTATTTACAGCGGTAACGGGTGTCTCAGGCTCTGGGAAAAGTACGTTAATTAATGAAGTGCTTTACAAAACGTTGGCACAAAAAATTAATCGTGCGAAATCGAAGCCGGGTCATTCAAAGGGGATTGAAGGCATTGAGCAGCTTGAGAAAGTAATCGATATTGACCAATCGCCAATTGGCCGTACACCACGCTCAAATCCAGCGACGTATACAGGCGTTTTTGATGATATTCGTGATGTCTATGCGACGACAAATGAAGCAAAGGTACGTGGCTATAAAAAAGGTCGCTTTAGCTTTAATGTGAAAGGTGGGCGCTGTGAGGCTTGTAAGGGCGATGGCATTATTAAAATTGAAATGCACTTCTTACCAGACGTTTATGTGCCATGTGAAGTATGTCATGGTAAGCGTTACAACCGTGAAACACTTGAAGTGAAATATAAAGAGAAAAGCATTGCAGATGTCCTTAATATGACGATTGAGGACGGCACGGAATTTTTCAAAAACATTCCGAAAATCAAACGTAAGCTGCAAACACTTGTCGATGTTGGGCTTGGCTATATGAAGCTTGGGCAGCCAGCAACGACGCTATCAGGTGGTGAGGCACAGCGTGTGAAATTAGCTTCCGAGCTACATAAGCGCTCAACCGGTAAGTCGATTTACATTTTAGATGAACCAACAACAGGTCTTCATGTAGACGATATTGCGCGCTTACTCGAAGTGCTGCAGCGACTTGTCGAAAATGGCGATACCGTGCTTGTGATTGAGCATAATCTAGATGTCATTAAAGCAGTAGACCATATTATCGACTTAGGGCCTGAGGGTGGTTTCCGCGGCGGTCAGATTGTCGCAACAGGGACACCAGAAGAGGTGGCAGAGGTCGAGGGTTCATATACCGGACAGTATTTAAAACCAATTTTATCGCGTGAACGTGCGCGAATGGCATCAAAATTGGCAGAAGCAGCCGATAAATAATGTAATGCTGAGAGCTTGTTAGACAGGCTCTCTTTTTTTGGAGTGATGAGGATGTTAGTAATCGTTTCGGGGTATGCCAGTGTGGGCAAAACAACGATCGCAAAGGCTATTGCAAAGGAGATGCAAGCCGCCTTTATTAATGGACCAGCGACCATCGAGCGCTTGATGGATGAAGTGCTCAGCGCAAAAGGAATTGATGGCCATAATTTTCAAACGGTCATGAAAAAGCGTTTAGAAACAGATAAGGCGGTAGATGTGCTACGCAAAATTGTCGTTGATAATGAAGAAAATGGCGTTGATACCGTGATTGAGCTATCGACGTATTATAGTGATGCCCATATTGTAGAAGATACGGATATAAAAGTACGGCATGTTGAAATAACTTTGCCAGTTGAAATGGAGCGTGCCCAATTAGCGGCGCATAATCCAACATTATATGCAGCAATGAACTGGGCAGAGCACGTAGCCACGCGCTTTCCGGTCTATTCAGATGGGGCGCTATTTGAGCAAAATGTCGTTCTCGAATATGACAATACGGTGCCGCTACAGCCAGAGCGAATCGCTGCTTTTGTAAAAAAATTCATTCGAAATGAAACTTTTTACTAATGGATTCGTAAATAGTAGTACTAACTTTTAAAGGAGCTGTTCGTATGCAAGATGAACGTAAACGCATTTTGGATTTGGTTGAGAAGGGTGTAATCTCTGCAGCAGAAGCACTAGATTTACTGGAGAAAATCGCTGACGAGAAATCAGGGCAAACGACACCAACTTCTGACATTCCACAAGAACCATTCAAGCAACATACAACAGAAAAAGAAGCGCCAAAAGAGCAACCGAAGCATGAGGAAGCAAAGGGCGATGATTATTTCGACCAAAAAAACTTTGATGAAAAGACCGACAAAGAATTTATTGATGATTTGAAGCAAGACTTTTCACAATTTAGTACGAAATTTATGGATATTTTAACGAATACATTTTCAAAAGTACGCGACATGGATTTGACAGGTGAGAAACGTAGCTTCACGCATCGTTTTGATTTAGGCGCAGGCCATATTCAAGACATTAGCGTGAAAATTCCAAATGGCCATGTGCAAGTTGAGCAATCTACAAATGGCACAGCCTATGTAGAAGTGGCTGTCTCTCCGACATTTATGGTGCGTAACGAAGAGGTAGAGGAAGAATTCTTAAAGAAATTCACTGCTGAAAATGACAATGGTACCATCCGCATTACAAGTGATAACCGCGGCTTCCATGTGAATACAACGCTTTATTTACCAGCAGCAACATATCAAAAAATTCATGCAGAGCTATTTAACGGCGGCTTTACGCTAGCGAATATTAATGCAGATGAATTAGATGTACAAACGATGAATGGCAAAATCAATGTAGAACGCGCAACATTCCGCAAAATTGATGCTGAAACATCAAATGGTGCCATCGAAATTCGAGGGGTAGCAGCAACAGAGGTTGATGCGGAAACGATTAATGGCCTTGTATCAATTGACGGCGCATTCCGCGAAATCGAAGCGCATTCTGCGAACGGGACGATTAAAGTAAAAACAACGGATCCACATGCTGAAAAAATTAAAGCGCAAACAACGGCCGGTACAATTGAAGTCCAAGTGCCTGATACGGTTGGCATTCGTGGTGAGGCGAGCTCAAACTTCGGTAAAATCGATGTACAGCTACACGATGTCGAACTATTGCAATCACAGGAGCAATTTTTATCGAAATCTGTACGCTTTGAGAAAAAAGTGGATGACAATGCACCACTTGTATTAGAAGCAGAAGCACGTACTGGCACTGTAGTCGTACGCTATGCTCTATAAATAAATATTTTCGGAGGTTTAGCGAATGCGCTAGCCTCCTTTTTTTATGCCATTTTACAGGATGCGAACGTCTTAATATGTGGTATTATAACTAGCAGAGAATAGTATAAAGGTGAGGCGACACAATGATTGAAATGAAGCAGGTTTTCAAAAAATATCCTGGTGGCAGTAAGGCGCTACAGGGCTTAAATGTGTCGATTGCACAAGGCGAATTTGTTTATGTGGTCGGTCCAAGTGGCGCAGGGAAATCGACATTTATAAAAATGTTATATGCAGAGGAGCGCGCATCGGCCGGGAAGGTGCTCGTTAATCAAGTAGACGTGACAAAGTTATCTGCACGTAAGGTACCTTTTTTACGTCGACAGCTTGGCGTAGTTTTTCAAGATTATAAGCTATTGCCGAAAAAAAGCGTCTATGAAAATGTGGCCTATGCGCTTGAAGTTATTGAAAAGGATCAAAAGTTTATTAAGCAACGTGTTACGGAGGTGCTAAAGCTCGTTGGTCTTGCGACGAAGGCAAAGCGTTTTCCACATGAATTGTCGGGTGGCGAGCAGCAGCGTGTCGCGATTGCTAGGGCCATCGTCAATCAACCGAAAATTGTTATAGCGGATGAGCCAACGGGAAATTTGGACCCGACGACAACGTGGGAGGTCATGAAGGTGCTTGAAGCGATTAATGCGCAGGGCACGACGGTTATTATGGCGACGCATAATCGTGAAGTGGTCGACGGCATGCGTCATCGTGTCGTTCGCATTGAAAAAGGGCGCATCGTCAGTGACCGAGCTGGAGGTGACTATAATGGCTATTAAAACATGGATTCGTCATCTACGAGATAGCTTTACATCCATTTGGCGTAATCGCTGGATGTCGCTCGCTTCTGTTGGGGCTGTAACGGTGACGCTGCTCCTTGTTGGTGTCTTTGTAGCGCTGATTTTAAACGTTAATAAAATCGCTTCTGATTTTGAAAAGGATGTTGAAGTGAAAGTGCTCATTGATACGACAATGAAGGAAACGAAGGCACTCGCGCTCGCGCAAAAGGTTAAGAAGCTACCAGATGTTGCGGAGGTGCGCTATTCATCCAAGGAGGATGAATTACAAAAAGTAGTCGATGATTTTGGTGAAGATTTAAGCTTAGTGGACCAAGAAAATCCATTACATAATGTGCTCTATGTCAAAGCGACAGAGCCGCAAAAGACAGCGGATGTGGCCCGTCAAATTGATGCGCTAAAAGGGACATCTGAAGTCTTATACGGAAAAGGGAAGATAGATAAGTTCTTTCAAATGGTCGATACAACACGAACGATTGGGCTCGTATTTATCGTTGCATTAGTCTTGATGGCGGTATTTTTAATTTCAAATACCATTAAGCTAACGATTGCTGCACGTCAGCACGAAATTGAAATTATGAAGCTTGTCGGCGCAACAAATAATTATGTGCGTGTGCCGTTTATGCTAGAGGGAATGTGGCTGGGCTTATTCGGTGCGGTGCTGCCGATCATCGCTGTAGCTGCCGGCTATATGAGTCTTTATGAGCGACTGTCACCTATCGTGCAAAATGAAGTATTTAGCTTCCTTGAACCAACGAATTTCCTGCTGCGTCTAAGTGTCATTTTATTAGCGATGGGCGTCGTTATTGGGATATTTGGAAGTGCAATGTCTATCCGAAAATATTTAGCTGTGAAATAAGCGAAAAGAGGGAATGTCTAGTATAGGGCATTCCCTTTTTGCATGTTAAGATAATGGAAAGGATGTGGGAACATGAAAAAATGGCTAGGGGTGGCACTTGTTGCGCTATTAATTGGCGTGACGATCTATACTACTTGGATGAAAGAACCTTCTGTAGCAGAGGGCATTAAAATCGGCGATAAGGCGCCAGATTTTGAACTGCGTACGCTAGAAGGGGATGTGGTGAACTTAAGTGATTACGAAGGGAAACGCGTGCTCGTGAATTTTTGGGCGACGTGGTGTCCACCATGTATCAAGGAAACGCCGGATATGGTCGCTTACTATAAGGCACATCAAAAAGAAGGTATCGAGATTTTATCGGTTAATTTAACGTCAACAGAGACTGGGAGCGCACCAGTGGAAGCATTTGTTGAAAAATATGAGATGCCATTTAAGACGGTGCTAGATGCGATGGATGAAGTAAGTAAAGTGTACCAAATCGCAGCGGTTCCAACGTCATATTTCATTGATGCGGACGGAATCATTCATAAAAAAGTTGAAGGTGGCGTAAGTTCAGCGCAATTACAACAGATATTTAACGAAATGCGCTAAGTTCGTTCGCCTAAAGAGGTTCACTTTGTTACAATAGAAACAGTTAATAATTTACATTAAGGCGAGGTGAATCACACTGGATATCGTTGTGGAGATAGCAAAAGGTATCGGCAGACTCTTCATGAATCCGCTACTGTATGTGGCGATTTTATTTTGTATCCTTATTGGGTATCGTCGTGTGATTAATGAACGAAAATCGTTTAATCGACGTATTCACTGGGGCATGTATGAGGCTGTTTATTTATTAAAAGAAGGATGGGCAATGGCGCTCATTTTCTCACTCATTAGCATCATCGTAGGCATCGTTTTACCGGTTGAATACATAGTGCTTGTAACGCTTGTGATGCTAGTCGGTGTTATTTCATTTTATTATCATTTAGCATCTGCGGCATACGGCTTTGCGGTCGCATTTATCGCGATTTGGCTAACGTATATGTACGATTGGTCATGGTCAATTTTGGGCTGGCAATTTGATGCGACAGTGATGCATAAAAATTTATTGATTTCAGTGCCACTGATTATCGCACTTGTATTGCTGATTGAAGGGCAGCTTGTACGAAAATATGCAGCGAATAATGCGTCGCCTCGTCTACAAACGACAGCACGTGGCTTGCGTGCAGTGACGTATTTATCGAAGCGTATTTGGATTTTACCTGTCGTATTCTTTATTCCGGGTGGCGCGATTCCAGACTGGGCCCCGTTTTGGCCACAACTGTCATTAGGTGGCGAAACGTATGGACTTGTGTTATTCCCAGTCGTTATTGGCTTCCAGCAACGTGCCCGTAAAATGCTTGCGAAGGCTTTTTATCCGCAAGTCGGTGCGACGATTCAGTTGCTTGGTGTACTCGTATTGATTGAAGCGATTTTGGCAATTTTCTTCCCGATTATGGGCATTGCGGCAGTTGCGGTCGCATTTGTTGGTCGCGCGTTAATTTCGATTATTTATTCTGTACGTGAGCGTAAAGGACAATTTGCGGTGACGCCTCAAGATGCAGGCGTTGTAGTTGCAGCTGTCTTACCAGAGTCACCAGCTGAAGCGATGGGCATCGAGGTCGGTGAAATTATTCGCCGCGTCAATGGCATACCTGTAAAAACAGAGACGGAGCTTTATGAGGCATTGCAAATCAATGCGGCACATTGTCGTATTGAAGTGCTAGATGCGCAAAATGAAATTCGTATTCGTCAGCATGTTATTTTCCGCCATGATCATTTCCGAATTGGCTTAATTGTGCTGAAATAATACCGGTGGAGAGGCTATTCCAACGCCTTTCTTTTTTTATGGAATCACCTCTATTTTTTGAAAATAAAGAAGGGTTCCCGCTATAATAAAATAAACAATGTAGAAACTTTTAACGATGTAAAACGCTCTATGATTAGAGGTTATGTACGAAGGGGGCAAGGCTATGCCAGCGTGGTTGACTGTAGAAAATTTTCAAGCCGTTGCCCAGCAACATCAACTTATCGGGATGCTGCTGGCATTCTTATTGCCATTTTTTGAAGCATTTTTACCGGTACTACCACTTGCGGCATTTGTCGTCGCAAATGCGTCTGCATATGGTATGTGGATGGGCTTTTTATTATCTTGGACAGGTTCTGTAGCCGGAGCGTACTGCGTTTTCTTACTTGTAAGACGATTTGGTCACGCCAAGGTTTTTCGTTTTATTACAGAGCATAAAGCCGTTACAAAACTTATTAAATGGGTGGAATATCATGGCTTTACACCGCTTTTTGTGTTGCTATGCTTTCCGTTTACACCGACGTCTATTGTCAATGTTGTGGCCGGCTTATCAAAATTAAAAAAGAAGCATTATTTCGTTACGATTTTGTTAGCAAAAATCATCCAGCTCCTTGTTATTAGCTGGATTGGTTCGGATTTACGTGCGTTAATTACGCAGCCCGAACGCTCGATTATTGTCGTGCTCGTCATTTTGATTATGTGGGGCGGCGGTAAATATGCTGAAAAGCGAATGAATGAGAAGATGACGCAGGACTTGAATAATAAACAGAAAAAACCTTCTGATGACTAGAAGGTTTTTTTATTTTGAGAAATAAGCGAATATACGTTCTTATTTTGTGCGAATACAGGCAAGTCCATGTATAATAAAGGTAATTACGTTTTAGAGGGGGGAGTACGATGGCTTTACGTGTCATTTCAGGGCGAGCAGGCGTTGGCAAAACATATTTCATGGAACGCGAAATCATGGATGTAGTCAATAAAGAACCACTTGGGGCGCCGATATTTATGGTTGTTCCAGACCAAATGTCATTTTCAAGTGAACGCAATTTAACGTGGATGGCTGGGGAATCACGCGGAACAATTCGCGTGCAGGTCACATCATTTAAGCGATTAGCATGGCGCATTTTACAGGAGGCAGGTGGGATTAGCCGTCAGGAGCTCAATGGCTTTGGTTACCGCATGCTACTAAAAAGTGTCCTAGAAGAAAATAAAGATAAGCTACGCCTTTTCGGGAAAGCTGCGGATAAACGTGGTTTTACAGAAGAAATGGAGCAATTATTAAAGGAATTAAGCCGCTATAGCGTCAATGGCGACAAGATGGCATTGATTCAACGTGAGTTCGACCAATTAGACGCACCGCGCACGTTGCAAGATAAGGTGCATGATATTCAATTAATTCAGGCAGCAGTTGAGGAGCGACTGGGGACGACCTATGTCGATAGCGAGGGTTATTTACCACTGCTTCAACAAAAATTAGTCCATTCGACGATGATTCGCGAGGCATCAATTTATATTGATGGCTTTATGTCGTTTACCACGCAGGAGTTTGAGCTTGTGCAAGAGCTTCTTGCGACCGCAAAAAATGTCACGATAGCACTACCATTTGAGCAGGAGTTTGATGCAGATGATGAGCAGGCGTTATTTTATGAGCCGGCAAATACAGCACGTCGCTTAAAAGATGTCGCGTTTTCAAACGGTATTGAAGTGAAACCAGATGTCCATTTAACGCAGACGATGCGCTATAGCAATGATACGCTTCAAACGATTGAATCGCAGTTTGAGCACTATCATCCGAAGCAGGCGAAAACGACAGCGCATCTCGATATTGCGGCAGCCGTTAATCCTCATGCGGAAATCCATGAGGTCGCGCGAAAAATTCGGACGCTGTCACATGAGGGCATTGCCTACAATGAAATGGCGATTATTTACCGTCAGGCAGAGCAGTATGATCCACTGCTATCCACCATTTTTCCGCAATATGACATTCCGTTTTTCATTAGCCAAAAGAAACCAATGCTGCATCACCCGCTCATTGAATTTAGTCGCTCGATTTTAGAGAGCATTCAAACGGATTGGAAGTATGAGCCGATTTTCCGTGCGATTAAGACGGATTTATTTTTCCCATTACATGCAGATAAGAAAATTTGGCGCGAGCGTGCAGATCGGTTAGAAAACTTTGTGATGGCACAAGGGATTTATGGCGAGCGCTGGTTTGATGATATTCGCTGGGTGTATAAAAAATACCGTGGCTTAGAATTTTTCACAACAAAGCAAACCGATGAAGAGCGTGCATTCCAGCAAGAAATTGAAGCGGTACGTGTACTTGTACGTGAACCGCTGCACCAGCTACAGCAGCAATTAGAGCAAGCACATACGGGCCGGGCCTATGCAGAAATTTTATACACGTTCATTGATGAATTAGCGATTTTTGCGAAGCTACAAGAGCTAAAAGATTATGAAAATGCGCATGGCAAGCTCCTTGCGGCGACCGAGCATGAGCAGGCATGGAATGAATGGGTGAATGTGCTCGACCAATTCGTCGAAATGTTTGGCGATGTGGAATTAACGCTTGATGAATTCATTGAAATTTTAGATGAGGGGCTGGATTCACTTGAGTTTTCACGCATTCCACCGTCAATTGATGAGGTGACAGTCGTAACGGCAGATTTAGCGCGTTTAATGAATATGAAAGCAGTATTTGTCATTGGCATGAATGAAGGAGTTTACCCGCAGCGTATCGACCGTGAAGGCTTGCTAGCAGATACGGAGCGCGAGTGGTTTGAGCGCACGGGGAATGAGATTGCACCAACCTCTCGTGAGCGTTTACTTGAGGAAAATTTTATCGCCTACCGTGCATTTACCGTAGCATCACATGAATTATTTATTAGCTATACGATGGCAGATAGTGAAGGGAAAAGTGTCTTGCCGTCGACCTATTTGAAGAAAATTCATGATCTCGTACCGGGCTTAGAGGAGCGCTATATTTATATGAGCCCCGAGGAATCGCTTGATACCGAGGATGACTGGCATTATATCGCACACCCACGTACGGCTCTCGCGTATTTAATGATTCAGCTTCGTAAGCAGTACTATGACCAAGATGCACTAACACCGGCATGGGCTGCACTGAAGGAATATTATCAGAATGATCCCTACTGGGAAGATGTACTGAAGCGTTTGATGCGGCCACTTATTACGCATAATCGCGCTGAAAATCTAACACCAGAATATACACGTGAATTATATGGAAAAGACATTATTTCGAGTGTATCGCGTATTGAAAAATATTATAGCTGTCCATTCTCACATTTCACGACCTATGGACTGCATTTAGAGGAACGTAAAGAATACCGCCTCGAAACGCCAACTATCGGTGATTTATTCCATGCGGCGCTTAAATACATTTCAGAAAAAACAGAGGCACTCGGTCTGACTTGGGGACAGTTGTCTGTTGAGGAATGCCGTAAACTTTCGCAAGAAGCAGTGGCGGAAATCGTACCGATGCTGTATCACAAAATTTTACTTAGCACGGCGCGCTATCGTTATATTATGCGTAAACTGACACAAATCGTTGAGCGTACGATGCTGTCGCTAGCGAATCATGCTAAAACGACGGGCTTTAAGCCAATTGCTATTGAAGCTGCTTTTGGTCCAGGACAGGGCGATATGCTCCCACCGCTTGTTATTCAGCTTGATAATGAGCATAAGCTACAAATGCGTGGACGAATCGACCGTATTGATGCGACAGAAGTGAATAATAAGCCGTATATTCGTGTGATTGACTATAAATCTTCTGCGCAAAAATTAGACTTAAATGATGTCTATCATGGGCTATCGCTACAAATGCTGACGTATTTAGATGTTGCGATGACAAATTCAAGTGAATGGCTACCACTTCATGCGGAGGCAGGCGGTGTATTATATATTCACGTCCACAATCCCATGTTAAAAGCGGATGCTGTACTGAGTAATGACGCGCAGGAGCAGGAAGTATTGAAGGACTTCAAAATGAAGGGCCTACTGCTTGATAATCGAGATGTGCTCGTTGAAATGGATGAAAACTTAGCGGACAATGGTGGTCGTTCTCATATTATCCCGGCTTACTTAAAAAAGGATGGCTCGACATCCGCAAGCTGGAGCTCAGTCATTAATGAAAAAGATATGGGTGACCTTCAAAAATTCGTCCGTCAAAAGCATAAAATAGCGGGACAAGGCATTTTAAAAGGTGATACGTCGATTAGTCCGTATCGTATGAAACAAAAAACAGCATGTGAATATTGTTCCTATAAATCGGTTTGTCAGTTTGATGTCAATGACGCGCATCAACAATACCGCGCATTGCCAATCGACAAGCCAGAAGTTGTAATTGAGAAAATTCGTAAGGAGGCGGTGGCAGATGACAACATTACCGATTAAACCGCAGGACGTCACATGGACGGATGACCAGTGGAAGGCAATTTGGGCGAAGGGGCAGGATACACTCGTCTCTGCAGCAGCCGGCTCAGGTAAAACGGCGGTTTTGATTGAGCGTCTTATACAAAAGGTCATTGATGAAGTCAATCCAATTAATGTCGACGAATTATTAGTTGTGACGTTTACCAATGCCTCTGCCGCTGAAATGCGTCAACGAATGGCAACAGCACTCGAAAAGGCCGTAAAGGCGAATCCAGAATCACAGCACTTACGCCGCCAATTAACGCTTGTGAATAAGGCACAAATTTCAACACTGCATTCATTCTGTTTAGCGATTGTGAAGCAGTATGCATATTTACTAAATATCGACCCCGGCTTCCGTATTGCCAATGAAAATGAAGCGGCACTTTTAAAAGATGACACGATGGCAGAAGTATTAGAGGCGGCATATGATGTCGCAGATCCAAGTGAGATGTATCGTCTAGTGGATGCTTTTACATCAGACCGTAATGACCAGGACATTGAAGTGTTAATTGAAAAATTGTATGATATGGCTCGCGTAAATCCAGAGCCTTTCCGCTGGTTGGATGACTTACCAGAGCGCTACAATATGGACGGTGTGACGTCACTTGATGAGCTTGATTTTGTTCAATCAATTCGTCAAACAATGGTGCATAGTGTCGACGAGGCCATTGCGCTTATTTTAGAAGTACGTGCGTTAGCGAATACACCCGATGGCCCAGATGCTTACGGTGAAACCGCGCAGGCAGATTTAATTTTGTTACACGAAGCTCGAGCATTCCTAAACGAACGCTCATGGGAGGAGGCCTATGCCTTTTTCACAGCGTTTAAATGGGGCAAACTGAAGGCCCAGAAAAAAGGGACTTGCGACGAATTACTACTAGACCGTGCGAAGGCCAAGCG
>ERZ808028.1348-NODE-1348-length-15140-cov-4.473478_pt1 | contig 15140 bp, 16 predicted proteins | sample MGYA00380184_ERZ808028 | MGnify/ENA primary metagenome ERZ808028 (study PRJEB31490, sample SAMN06133397) | mouse gut metagenome | isolation source: J8_1 | host: mice | place: China: Chengdu | collected 2015-05 ...
ATCCTGTATCATTCTTATTGTTTCTAAAATGTCATATGTATCTATCAAGGATTATACCTCCTATATTCTGTGCATGGAGTTGAAAATATCCTCATGCATAACGTGAATAGATAAGCTGTTTTCTTCACCGTATTTTGTTAATTCCTCTGAAAAGGTTGTCAGCTCAACAGTGCTTGAGGATATATCTGCCATCATAATCATACAGAACATATCTTCCATAATTGTCTGTGAAACCTCTGTAATATTAATGCCGTATTTTGCACAAATGCCTGAAACCTTTGCAAGAATTCCTACTGTGTCTTTGCCGACTACTGTAATAACTGCTCTCATAGTCTTTACCTCCACTTGGTTTAATAGATAAAATTATAACAGAGAAATAAAATTTTTTCAATAAAGCTAAGAAATATATTTAATTTTTTTTAATTATGTGCTAAAATACAATCTGACAAAAGTGATATATATGGCAGGTAGTTATGAATTTCGATACTATTTATGATATGCATACGCACAGCCTGCACAGCTTCGATGGTAATGACAGCTGTGAAGCCTTGTGCGGGTCTGCTCTTGAACAGGGTGCGGCAGGTATAGCCATTACCGACCATTGTGATATTGACGGTAAGGATATGGACATTGACAGGCTGTGCACAAATCAGTTAAATGAGCTTGCAGCGTGTGTTAACAAATTTTCCCCAAAGCTTGATGTACTCAAGGGTATTGAAATCGGTCAGGGGATTTACAGAAAAAAGGAAACTGAATATCTTTTGAATAAATATCCTTATGATTTTGTGCTTGGCTCTCTTCATAATCTTAAAAATATGGAGGATTTCTATTTTCTTGATTACAAGGATTATGATGTTTACGAGCTTCTTGGCAGATATTTTGATGGTTTGCTGGAGCTCAGCAGATGGGGTGCTTTTGATTCACTGGCGCATTTAACATATCCTCTGCGTTATATCATCGCAAGGGATAAGATAAATGTTGATTTGTCACGCTTTGATGAAGTTATTGACAGTATCTTTGAAGCAGTAATTAAAAATGACAAAGCCCTTGAAATCAATACATCAGGTCTTTTTATGGAAATGAAGGATACATTGCCGAATATCAGCTACGTTAAAAGATTTAAGGAATTGGGCGGTAAATATATTACTGTCGGAAGTGATTCACATTATGCAGATAAGGTGCTCAGAGGTATTGAAACAGGTTACGGTCTTGCACGAGCGGCAGGCTTCGACAGTGTGACAATTTTTAAAGAACATAATCCGATATTGATAAAAATTTAATGAGGTGTTTGAATGGACAAGCTTTTAGGACTTATTGAAAAAAATCCAAGATTAACCAACGCTGAAATGGCGGTAATGCTGGGTATCAGCGAGGAATCGGTTAATAAACAAATTAAAGAATATGAACAGTGCGGTGTTATTAAAGGCTACCGTGCTATTATTGATAAGGATAAAACTGATGCGCAGACAGTAACTGCACTTATCGAAATTAAGGTGCAGCCCAAGTCAAATCACGGTTTTGATGATATTGCAAAGCGTATTGCACAGCTTGATGAGGTTGAAAGTGTTTATCTTATGAGCGGCGGCTTTGACCTTGCGTGTACTGTAACCGATAAATCATTTCAGGAGGTTGCAATGTTTGTTGCAAAGCGTCTTTCACCTATGGACGATGTTATGTCAACAGCAACCCATTTCATCTTGAAAAAATTCAAGGAGCAGGGCATTCCCTTTGCAGAAAAACAAAAAGACGATAGGGGGAACATTTCCTTTTGATTAATTACAGCGAATTTTTAAATAAAAAGGTTGTTGACGTTAAGCCGAGCGGAATCAGAAAGTTTTTCTCTATTGCAGAGGAAATGGATGATGTTATTTCTCTCGGTGTCGGTGAGCCTGATTTTTTGACTCCCTGGCATATACGTCAGACGGGTATAAAATATCTTGAAAAGGGTGCAACAAGATATACCGCAAATGCAGGTCTTATTGAATTAAGGCGTGAAATCGCAAACTTCTTTTCAAGAAAATATAAGGTTGATTACGATTACAAGAGTGAGATAATGGTTACAGTGGGCGGCTCTGAGGGCATTGATATGTGTATCCGTTCTCTGATTTCAAATGGTGATGAGGTGCTTGTTGTGGAGCCTTCATTTGTCTGTTACCGACCTATTGTTGAAACCTGCGGCGGTGTTGCAGTTCCTCTTGTTACAAAAAACGAAAATAATTTTAAATTGACTGCCGAAGATTTGGAAGCAGCAATTACCGATAAAACAAAGCTTCTTGTTTTGCCGTATCCCAATAATCCCACAGGTGCAGTTATGCGTAAGGATGATCTTGTAGCAATTGCACGCATTATTAAAAAGCATAATCTTCTTGTTTTGTCAGATGAGATTTATGCAGAGCTTACCTATGGGGATCAAAACCATATTTCTATCGCTTCGATATCAGATATGAAGGAGCGTACAATTGTAATCAATGGTTTTTCAAAAACCTATTCCATGACAGGATGGCGTCTAGGCTATGCTGTGGGACCTAAGCCGATTATTGAGCAGATGACAAAGCTTCACCAATTTGCAATAATGTCTGCTCCGACCAACTCACAGTGGGCTGCAATTGATGCGCTCAGAAATGGTGATGAAGACATTGAACGTATGATTACCGACTATGATATGCGGCGCCGTTTTACTGTTAATGCTTTCAGAGAAATCGGTCTTGATTGTTTTGAACCTGAGGGAGCTTTCTATGTTTTCCCCTGTATCAAGTCAACAGGCTTAAGCTCGGAAGAGTTTTGCGAAAAGCTGATTATGTCCAAAAAGGTTGCAGTTGTACCGGGCAATGCATTCGGTGATTGCGGTGAGGGATTTATACGTGTATCCTATTGCTATTCGATTGAAAATATCAAGGAAGCTATCAGCCGAATAGGTGAGTTTATAAAAGAAATTGGAGCAGATAATGGAAATTAAGGTTAAAGCATATGCTAAAATAAATTTGTTGCTTGATATTATTTACAGAAGGACCGACGGTTATCATGATCTCTTTATGATTATGCAGAGCATCGGCATTTATGATACTGTAACTGTCACTGAAACCAAGTCAAAAAAAATAACCATTACCTGCAATATTGATGATATACCCCTTGATGAGCATAATATTGCCTACAAGGCAGCGGCTGCGTTTTTTGATAGCACGAAAATCAAAAATAAGGGTGTCAATATAGATATAGTTAAAAGAATACCGCACGCTGCAGGTATGGCAGGCGGCAGTGCTGACGGAGCAGGTGTGCTTGTGGCACTTAATGAGTTGACAGGTGCAGGCTTGACTGATGACGAGCTTTGTGCTGTCGGCGTTAAAATCGGTGCCGATGTACCATTCTGTATTAAGGGCGGCACACTGCTTGCACAGGGTATTGGTGATGTTCTTAACAAGGTTAAACCGCTTAGAAAATGCTATATTGTGATTGCAAAGCCCGATTGCTCTGTTAATACTGCATCTGCTTATAAACAGTTTGATGAATGCGGCAAGGTGCATACACCTGACAAGCTTGGTATGCTCTATGCAATGCAGAGCAGGGATTTAAAGGAAATCTGTTCAAAAATGGAGAATGTTTTTGAACAGTTTATTGCGGTTGAAAATAAGGTTGAGATTAAAGATGTTATGCGGGCAAATGCAGCTCTGGGTGTTTGTATGAGCGGCAGCGGTCCCACTGTTTTCGGTATATTTGACAATAAAGACAGTGCTGAAAAATGTGCTCTTGAGCTTAAACCTCTTGCGAAGGATATTGCAGTTACCACCCCTGTTTCTGAGGGCTGCAGAATTGTGAAGTGATATTATGAATTATAATAATGAAAAGTTTATAAGTGAATTTATAGCCTTGATAAAAAACATTAATCCAAATAAAATACTCTTTGTATGCAGTGCGGATTATGATCGTTACGGTTACAGAAAGGCGCTTGATGCGTTCGGTGCTGACACTGTGCCTTTTACCGCTTTTGAGCCTTGTCCTGAGGTGTCCTCCGTTAAAAACGGTGTTGAGGTTTTTAAGCAGAATAACTGTGATTTTATTGTGGCTGTGGGCGGCGGCAGTGCCATTGACGTTGCCAAGGCAATAAAGCTTTTTGCCGAAAGTGATGTTGAAATTCTTGCTGTTCCCACAACAGCAGGAACCGGTGCTGAAGTAACACGCTTTTCCGTACTCTATAATCATGGTGATAAGGACTCTGTGCGCAGCTGGGATATTATCCCCGATTATCAGATCTTTGATTATACCACGCTTGAAAGTCTGCCTTCTATTCAAAGAGTTGTAACAGCGCTTGATGCTTTCACGCACGCTGTTGAGGCTTACTGGTCAAAGGATGCAACGGATGAAAGCCGTGATTATTCTGCAGAAGCACTTTCACTTTTCAATGCGCATTTTGAAAATTATCTTGCTGATGACAAAAGTGCTTATGAGCCTATGATGAAATGCAGTGCGCTTGCAGGCAGAGCCATAAATATTGCCCAGACCACTGCCTGTCACGCCTTCAGCTATAAGCTCCATAAGCTGAAAGGCTTTTATCACGGACAGGCTGTGGCTGTCTGTCTTGTGTATATCTGGAAATATATGCTGGAGCAGAACAGTGATGATATTGCGCTTGAGCTTCTTCTTGCTGAAACTGAAATTGTTTCAGGCTATACACCTGAAAGATTGGAAAATCTTTTATCAGAGCTTGGTTTGCTTGATGATTTGACAATGACCGCGGAGCAGTTTGATGAAACTGTAAATGGTGTAAATGTCAATCGGCTGTCAAATCATCCTGTTTCTTTCAATAGTGATGATATTAAAAAGATTTACGGCTCATTTATCAAGGTAATAAAATAATTATTATGGTTAAGGGATACCCTATATAAATTAATTTTAGGGTATCCCGAATTTTATTATATAACTGACACACGATTAACACACAGGCATTATATATTAATGTCGAAAGGAAGTGGTGAATATGTTTTCCATCTTATTTGCTGAAGACGATGACCAGCTCAGAAAAACAATAGTTGACTATCTGAGTGCCAAAGATCTGGAGATTCTGCCTGCAAGAAACGGCAGTGAAGCAGTTGACAGGTTTTATGACAATGACCCCGATCTGATTATTCTTGATATTATGATGCCGATTATGAACGGTATGGAGGTATGTAAGATTATCAGAAGACGCAATAAAACTGTACCGATTCTGTTTTTAACTGCTATGGCACAGGAGAGGGATTATCTTGACGGTTTTAAGTGCGGATGTGATGACTATATTGTCAAGCCGTTTCCGCTGTCAGTTTTATATGAAAAATGTATGAATCTGATAAAACGCTCAAAAAGAATTGACAGCGACAACAGCCTTACAGTATCAGGCATTCGTCTGGATTTTAACACCTACAAGGTATATATTGATGATAACGAAATCCCTCTTTCGGGCAAGGATTTCAATCTTCTGTGGTATCTGATGGAAAACAAAAATATTGTTCTGAACCGTGAGTTAATTCTGACTCACCTTTGGGGGTATGATTTTGACGGTGACACAAGAGTTGTTGATACGCATATCAAAAATCTCAGAAAGGCTCTTGGAGAAAAATCCTCCCTTATCAGAACAGTGGTTAATATAGGCTATTCCTTTCAGGAGGTGTAATGATGAAAAAAACGATTAAACTTAACCTGATTGTTTTGGCGGCTGTGCTGATTTTTTATTCTGTGACTTTAGGCATTACTTATAATAATGTAAAAGAAAATATTGAAGAGGATTATAGAACAGTTACATCCGAACTTGATTTTCAGATTTATCAGGCTGGTGCTTTAACCTACGATACGGAGTCGGAGGATTATAAAGAATGGAGCTGTGTTGAGGAGTTTTTGAATGACTACGATTACAATATCAGTTATCCGCATCGTGTTGTAGTTTATGACAGCAATGGTAGCGAGGTTGCACGCACAAGCACCATACTTGAATTTTCGTCAGACTCTTATCGCAATGAAAATATTACTCCTTACGTTAAATATTTTTGCAACCTTGATAATTATCTGACTGAGGAACAGAAAGAATTTATTGTGCAGCGTGATCGATACGGCGGTTATATAAAACAATTTGCCTGTATTTCAGAAAGCAAGGATAATCTGTTTGTTACTCCTGTTTATCTTGAATACGTTGATCCAAATAAAAATAAAGAATACAGAATAAATTTTTCAGATGAAACGCCAAATGTTTTTGTTGATTATAATTTCAGTCTGAATCTGATTGACGATAATAATAAGGATTATGAATTTATTGATAAGCAGATTGCTGACGGAATACCTCAGGCATATCTTGACGAAAATGGTGAAGATATGGGCGGCGTAGGTCTTGCAAGCTATTCCCGCTGCAATGAACTTTATATAGGCTCGGAGGTTTATTCCGTATTGTCAGTATCTTATATAGATTCTGCTCGCTATACTTTGCAGGACTTCAGGTTTACAAACAGTCTTGGTAACATAACTTTGTTATATGTAACTGTTACGGCGATTGCATTAGCTGTGCTCAATGTTTATATTAAGCGCAGCAGGCTGAATAAGGCAAAGTATATTTTCACAAATGCTGCTGCCCATGAGCTGAAAACACCCCTTGCAGTTATTGAAAACAAGTGCGAATTTATTCTTGAGGGTGTGGATGAAAGCAAAACTGCTGAATATATTAAAGAAACCTATAAAGAGGCGCTTAGGATGAATACACTGCTTAACAATCTTTTGCGCTATAATAAGCTGTCAACAATAAATCGTGTTGAAAAAGCAGACAGTAATCTCAGACAGATTGTTGAGAAGGAGCTTGAAAAATACAGCAGTGCAGCAAAGGTTAAAAATATTACATTCAATATTGAATTAACAGATGCGGAAATTAATTGTAATGATGAGTTGATTTCGCTTGCTGTAGGAAATCTTTTGTCAAATGCCGTTAAATTTTCACCGCCGGACAGCACAGTCAGCGTTATCCTTACTAAGTTTAAAAAGAAGAAATATAAGCTTTCTGTAATAAACCGCTTTGACGGAGTGATAGATAAAAAGGTCTGGGATATGCTGTATGTCAGCGATGAAGCTCGAAGCGGAAAATCAACAGGAATGGGTCTGCCGATTTCAAAAGAAATATTCGAGCTGCACAAATATAAATACGGCTTTAAAAATGAAAACGGTACTGTTGAATTTTATGTTATTGCTAAATAGGTCTGTTTGTTGTATAATGCCACTTGGGTGACATTATGGCGAGAGAATTGACATTTGCTCAGCAGGTTGAGCGCAGTATTATAAAAACATACCGAAAAGAAATATGGAATCCTTTTGTGGAAGCCTGTCAGAATTATGAGCTTGTGCAGGAGGGTGACAGAATCGCAGTATGCATCAGCGGTGGCAAGGATTCTGTGCTTCTTGCAATGTGTATGAAGCATCTGCAAAGAATAAGCAAAACTGATTTTGAGCTTGTATTTATATGTATGGACCCGGGATACAATGCTGTTAACCGACAGCAGATAGAGAAAAACTGCTCTGTGCTTGATATACCCGTTACATTTTTTGAGTCCGATATATTTGATATCACCGCTTCCGTATCGGGCTCGCCCTGCTATCTTTGTGCACGGATGAGAAGGGGACATCTTTATGCAAAGGCTAAGGAGCTTGGCTGCAATAAAATTGCTCTCGGTCACCATTTGAGCGATGTTATTGAAACCACATTAATGGGTATGTTCTACGGCTCACAGCTTCAGGCAATGCTGCCAAAGCTGAAAAGTACAAATTTTGAGGGTATGGAGCTGATAAGACCTCTTTACTGTGTCAATGAAAATGCCATTTTGAAATGGAAAGTGCATAACGGCTTAACCTTTATTCAGTGTGCCTGCCGCTTTGTTGATGAATACAGCCACAGTGCAGACGGTATAGGTGACTCAAAAAGACAGGAAATTAAGCACTTAATTGCCGATTTGAAAAAAATCAATCCTGATATTGAACACAATATTTTCAAATCCATTCATAATGTTAAACTTGATACATTCATTGCTTATAAGCAAAAGGGTGTTGAGCATAGCTTTTTAGAAGAATTCAGAGAGGAATAGTTTCTCTCTGAATTTTTTTATAAATATCCTAAAAACCTATTGACAAAGTAGGTAATATGTAGTATAGTGTAGTCAAACAGAAACCTACTGATACAGTAGGTAATTGGAGGCGATGCTTTAATGGTGTATTTAACAGCAAAAACAATTGCAATAATTCCTAATGAACGAATGTACTTTCGATGTTGTAAATAAATGATTACTTAACTTAAATTAAATTTTAATATGGAAAGGAATAGAATATTATGTCTAACAAAAATTATCGTTTTGAAACACTTCAGCTTCACGTTGGTCAGGAGCAGCCTGATCCTGCTACCGATGCAAGGGCAGTTCCGATTTATCAGACTACATCATATGTTTTCAGGGACAGTGACCACGCTGCTGCAAGATTTAATTTAACGGATGCAGGCAATATATACGGAAGACTCACCAATTCCACACAGGATGTATTTGAAAAAAGAATTGCCGCATTAGAGGGCGGTGTGGCAGCACTTGTAACCGCATCGGGTGCAGCAGCACTGGCGTATACTTTTCAGGCTTTGGCTACTGCAGGTGATCACATTGTTTCTGCCAAAACTATCTACGGCGGTACTTATAATTACCTTGCACATACAATAAAAAATTCAGGTGTTGCAGTATCATTTGTGGACCCTGACGATTTATCCAATTTTGAAAATGCAATTCAGGAGAATACAAAAGCCATTTTCTTTGAAACACTTGGCAATCCAAACTCAAATTTGGTTGATATTGAAAAGCTTGCAGAGATTGCCCACAGACACGATATACCCCTTGTCGTTGACTCAACCTTTGCAACGCCTTATCTTATCAGACCGATTGAGTATGGTGTTGATATTGTGGTGCATTCCGCAACCAAATTCATTGGGGGTCACGGAACAACTCTCGGCGGTGTAATTGTAGACAGCGGTAATTTTGACTGGAGAGCAAGCGGCAAATTCCCACAGATTTCCAATCCTAATGCCAGCTATCACGGTGTAAGCTTTGTGGATGCCGCAGGTCCTGCAGCATTTGTAACCTATATCCGTGCAATCCTTTTGCGTGATACAGGTGCAACGCTTTCACCCTTCAATGCATTCCTGCTTCTGCAGGGACTTGAAACACTTTCGCTGCGTGTAGAACGTCACGTGGAAAATACGAAAAAGGTGATTGATTACCTTATTCATCATCCGCTTGTTGAAAAGGTTAATCATCCGAGTGTTGACGCACGTTATAAAGCGTTGTATAATAAATATTTCCCGAAGGGTGCAGGCTCAATCTTTACCTTTGAGATAAAGGGCGGCGAGGCTGAGGCGAAAAGGTTTATTGACAGCCTTGAAATTTTTTCAATTCTTGCCAATGTTGCAGATGTCAAATCACTTGTGATTCATCCTGCAACAACAACACACAGCCAGCTTAATGCTGCTGAGCTTGCAGAACAGAATATCAAGCCGAATACAATCAGGCTTTCAATCGGTACTGAGCATATTGATGATATTATTGAAGACTTGGACAATGCGTTTAAGTCAATTGATTAAGGAGGAAATGTTATGTCCGTTTATAAATCTGCAGTAGAGCTTGTGGGCAATACCCCGCTTGTTGAGGCAAATCATTTTGTTAAAGAAAATAACTTAAAGGCTAAGGTGCTTGTTAAGCTCGAGTATTTTAATCCGGCAGGCTCTGTCAAGGACAGAATAGCTAAGGCTATTATTGAGGATGCCGAAGAGCGGGGCGTGCTTAAAGAAGGCTCTGTTATCATTGAACCGACCAGCGGTAATACCGGTATCGGTCTTTCTTTAATTGCAGCAGTTAAGGGCTACAGAATTATTATAACTATGCCTGAAACCATGAGTGTTGAACGCCGCAATCTTATGAAAGCTTATGGTGCTGAGCTTGTTCTGACTGACGGTGCAAAGGGAATGAAGGGTGCAATTGAAAAGGCTGAGGAGCTTGCAACTGAAATTCCGAATTCATTTATTGCAGGGCAGTTCACAAATCCTGTTAATCCTGCAGCACACAGGGCAACAACAGGTCCTGAAATCTGGCAGGATACGGAGGGCAAGGTTGATATTTTTGTTGCCGGTGTCGGTACGGGCGGAACACTTTCGGGTACAGGTGCGTATCTGAAGGAGAAAAATCCGAATGTAAAAATTGTTGCTGTTGAGCCGTCATCATCACCCGTTCTTTCAAAGGGTGAGGCAGGACCGCACAAAATTCAGGGAATCGGTGCAGGCTTTGTACCTGATACCCTTGACACGTCAGTTTATGATGAAATTATAACAGTTGATAATGAGGATGCTTTTAAAGCAGGCAGGGCTTTTGCAAAGCAGGAGGGTGTGTTGGTTGGTATCTCAAGCGGTGCAGCGCTTCAGGCGGCAAAGGAGCTTGCGAAACGACCTGAAAATGAAGGTAAAACGATTGTTGCACTTTTACCTGATACAGGTGACAGATATTTGTCAACACCATTATTTGCAGAATAACTGCTTCTACACGATGCGAGAGGGCTTATGCCCTCTCATTTTTATAAATTGTATAAAACCTATTGACAAAGTAGGAAATTAGTGGTATATTCCTACTCGAAAGGTAGGCTATGAAAATGAGCGATTACAATATATATGCTGATAATGCGGCAACAACAAAGCTGAGCAGGACGGCGCTTAATGCAATGATGCCGTTTTTGACAGAGATTCAGGGCAATCCATCGTCACTGCATACAGATGGTCAGATTGCTAAAATGCATCTTGAAAATGCAAGAGAGGATATTGCAAAATTAATCGGTGCATCACCGAAAGAAATTTACTTTACTTCAGGCGGAAGTGAGGCGGATAATCAGGCAATAAGAACGGCTGCTTATAACGGAAAGAAAAAAGGGAAAAATCACATCGTTTCATCAAAATTTGAACATCATGCTGTTTTGCATACTTTGAGTGCTCTTGAAAAAGAGGGCTTTGAGATTACTCTGCTTGATGTTCATTTAGATGGTATTGTCAGGGCAGAGGATGTTGCAAATGCAATTTATGAAAAAACTTGTCTTGTAACAATTATGACAGCGAATAACGAAATCGGTACAATTCAGCCCGTTGCTGAAATCGGCAAAATCTGCAGAAAAAAGGGTGTTGCTTTCCATACAGACGCCGTGCAGGCAGTAGGTCATATCCCGATTAATGTTAAGGATATGAATGTTGATATGTTTTCGGCATCCGCCCATAAATTCCACGGACCTAAGGGTATCGGTTTTCTTTATGTTAAAAAGGGCATACCTGTTCAAAGCTTAATTGAGGGCGGTGCACAGGAAAGAGGAAGGAGAGCAGGTACTGAAAACTTAGCCGCAATAGTCGGTATGGCTGCTGCTCTTACAGATTCTATTGAAAAACTTGAAGAAAATGCAGAAAAAGTTACCATACTCAGAAACAGGCTTGCAGACGGACTTTCAGCCATTGAACGAAGCAGAATGAATGGTGATAGGATAAATCACCTGCCCGGCACGCTCAATATGTGTTTTGAGGGCATTGAGGGTGAGAGCCTTTTGCTTCTGCTTGATATGAAAGGCATTCGTGCTTCAAGCGGCTCAGCTTGTACAAGCGGCAGTCTTGACCCGTCACACGTTCTGCTTGCTATTGGTGTACCTGTTGAGATTGCGCACGGCTCACTAAGGCTATCAATTAATGAAGAAATTACTGAAAATGAGATTGATTATATGATTGCATCCATCACCGAGGTTGTCGCTTATCTTCGTTCAATATCACCTGTATGGGAAAAAATTGTAAGTGAAAATCAGTAATTTATTAGATTTAGGAGAAAAAATATGTCACTTTATTCAGAAAAAGTAATGGACCACTTTACAAATCCAAGAAATGTTGGTAAAATTGAAAATGCAGACGGTGTCGGTGAGGTTGGCAATGCCAAATGCGGCGACATTATGAAAATATATATTAAGGTGTCCGATGACGGAATGATAGAGGATGTTAAGTTTAACACCTTTGGCTGTGCATCGGCGATTGCCTCAAGCTCAATGGCTACGGAAATGATTAAGGGTCAGCCTGTTGATAAGGCATTGGAGCTCACAAACAAAGCTGTTGTTGAGGCTCTTGACGGCTTGCCGCCGATAAAAATTCATTGCTCCGTTCTTGCAGAAGAGGCTGTCAAAATGGCAGTTAAAAATTATTATGATAAAAAGGGCATATCCTATGACCCGTCACTGTTTTGTGAGGGTCATTGTGATTGCTGTGGAGAGTATGAATGAGTATTAAGGATATTCAAAATCAGATTTTAGAATTAAAAAAGGAAAAAGATATTTGCATTTTGGCACACTGCTATCAGTCGCCTGAAATATTGGAGGTTGCTGATTTCACAGGTGACAGCTTTGCACTTTCTGTCAAGGCTTCACAGGTGCAGAATAAAACGGTGATTATGTGCGGTGTCCGCTTTATGGCTGAAACCGTTAAAATTCTTTCCCCTGACAAAAAGGTTATTTTGTCAAATCCGTCAGCAGGCTGTCCTATGGCTGAAATGATGGACAAGGAGGTTATTGCTCAGGTTAAGGAGCAGTATCCTGATTATACTGTTGTGGCATACATCAACACCACAAGCGAGCTGAAAACGATTTGTGATGTTTGTGTTACCTCGTCATCAGCACTTAAAATCTGCAAAAAGCTTGACAATGACAATATTCTGTTTATCCCTGATTGCAATTTAGGTGACTGGATTTCCAAACAGCTTCCTGAAAAGAATTTCAAGCTTCTGAACGGCGGATGCCCAACTCACGCAAAAATGACTGCTAAGGATGTTGAACAGGCAAAGGCACTTCATCCGAATGCTGAATTTTTAGTTCATCCCGAATGTACACCTGAGGTTGTGGCGCTTGCTGATTATGTTGGCTCAACCACAGGTATTATGGACTATGCAAGAAAAAGCAGTGCCGAGGAATTTATTGTGGGCACTGAAAACAGTATTGTTACACATCTGCAGCTTGAATGTGCTGATAAAAAATTCTATCCGCTTTCAAAGCACTGTATTTGCGATAATATGAAGGCAACAACGCTTGTGGATGTGCTCAATTGCTGCAAGGGTACCTTCGGTGAAGAAATTGAACTTGATGAAGAAACCTATAAGGGTGCTAAAAGATGTATTGATGAAATGATAAGGCTTGGTTAATTTATGAGTAAAAAGGCAATTATCGCAATGAGCGGTGGCGTTGATTCCAGCGTTGCCGCTTTTTTGATGAAAGACAAGGGCTTTGATTGTATCGGTGCTACAATGAAGCTTTATGACAATGATGATATTATGGAAAGCGGCGAAAAGACCTGCTGTTCTCTTGATGATATCGAGGATGCACGCTCTGTAGCGAACAGGCTTTCAATGCCTTATTATGTTTTTAATTTTAAGGATGAATTTAAGGAAAAGGTCATTGATAAATTCATTGCTACCTATGAAAACGGCGGAACACCAAATCCTTGTATTGACTGCAACAGACATTTAAAATTCAAAAGGCTCTTCCAAAAAATGCAGGAGCTTGGATTTGACTATGTCGTAACGGGTCATTATGCAAGGGTAGAGGAGCAGAACGGCTGGTTTTATCTGAAAAAGGGTGTTGATGCGGCGAAGGATCAAAGCTATGTGCTTTACTCATTAACACAAAATCAGCTTGCACATATTCAGTTTCCGCTTGGTGCTTATTCTAAAACGGAAATCAGAGAAATTGCCGAGAATCATAATTTTCTGAATGCAAGAAAAAAGGACAGTCAGGATATCTGCTTTGTGCCTGACGGTGACTATGCCAAATTTATTGAGGGCTATTTGGGCAAGACCTATCCTAAGGGCAATTTTATTGATATAAACGGCAATGTGCTGGGTGAGCACCAAGGCATTATCAGATATACAAACGGTCAGCGTAAAGGGCTTGGCGTTGCATTCGGCAAGCCGATGTATGTTGCAGATAAAAATGTTAAGGATAACACGGTAACACTCTGCACCAATGAAGAGCTTTTTTCAGCTGAACTGATTGCAGCTGATTTCAACTGGCTGATACCAAATCCTGCAAAGGAAATAAAATGCTCGTCACGTGTGCGCTATAATATGAAGGAACAGCCTGCAACAGCCTATATTCTTGATAATGGTAATGTTAAAATTGTTTTTGATGCGCCTCAGCGTGCAATCACAAGAGGTCAGGCTGCTGTTCTTTATGATGGTGACACAGTCCTTGGCGGCGGAACAATTTTATAAAATTTTATTTGACATTTTATTTTTGTTGTGATATTATGTCAAAAAGAGGTAATTGTTATGTTTAATTTAACTGCTAAACTTCATAACTCATTTGCTCCTATGTGGTATGCATGGGCTTATTTGGGTTGTGTTCATAGCAGTTAGAGTTTTTGCATTTTTATATCTGTTATTAAACTGCTGATGAACACAAGGTTCATCAGCAGTTATTTTTTTACGGGAGGTTATAGTATATGGTAAAGCTTAATTCTATCAGGCAGAACGAACTGAAAAAAGCATACAGAATGCACCGCAAAGGCTTTCTGCCTACATTTCTGAAATACCTTGACAGAATAAACCCTATATTTGAAAGCTTTAAAAGGTTTAACGATTTTTATAATCATCCCGATTTATATATGTATTGGATTACGTTTGACGGAATTGCTGTGGGAGAAATCTGGATAGCAGTCAGCAATGACACTGCAAAGCTTGCAAGATTGTTTGTTCTTAAAGAATATCAGAACAGAGGCATTGCACAGCAGGCAATCAGAATTGCTGAAAATCTTTTCCCCAGTAATAAACGATGGTGGCTCAATACCATTAAGGAAGAAAAGAATAACTGTCACCTTTATGAAAAAATGGGCTACATCTTAATCGGCAATGAAAAGAAAATCAATAAGCGTATGACGATCATTGAATATGAGAAAAGGATTGAATGATATGGATTATATTAAAGAATTCTATAACAATTATGATGAAGATGGCAGACTGACCGATAAAAAGCACTTACCGGAATTTTTAATAACGATGAATTATATCTTCAGGTATCTGTCACCAAATGCTAAAATTTTAGAAATCGGTGCAGGC
>ERZ808028.1352-NODE-1352-length-15105-cov-21.342760_pt1 | contig 15105 bp, 17 predicted proteins | sample MGYA00380184_ERZ808028 | MGnify/ENA primary metagenome ERZ808028 (study PRJEB31490, sample SAMN06133397) | mouse gut metagenome | isolation source: J8_1 | host: mice | place: China: Chengdu | collected 2015-05 ...
AGGGCGGAAATGAGCGGTGTGGAGCTTGCGACGACGAAAGCAGGATAAACACCGGGCGTCACAAGTGACACCCGCCGGGCCACAAACGCCCGCAGTGCGGGCGTTTTCCAGGAGCTGTAAATGGGGTCAAAAGCAGAGGGGAAATGCGCCGTTGGGGTCAAGAATCCCCAAACGGCGCAAAACAACAGGCTTTACGCAGGGGTCAAACCCCGGAAAGGAGCAGAAAATGAGCAAAAAAGACAAGCTGGCGGTCTATCTCACACCGGAAAAGAAGGCCGAGCTGGAGCGGCGCTGCCACGAGGACGGAAGCAGGAGTATGACCGCGTTCATCGAACACGCGCTGGACTTCTATCTGGACTATCTCAGCGCTCAGGACGCAGGGCTGTTTCTCCCCGTCGCTGTCCGATCCTGTATCAACGGGCGGCTGGGCACCATGGAAAACCGCATGGCGTCGCTGATGTTCAAGCTGACGGTGGAGTTGGATATGTGCATGAGCATCCTTGCGGACTGCACAGAGCTGGACGAGGAATATCTGCGGCGCAAACGCGCGGAGAGCGTGGAACGTGCGAAGCGCACCAACGGCCAGACGCGCTTCGAGCAGATCGCGCGTCACATTGAGGACGACTGATGCCCAAGCTGATTCTGAAAAGCCCGTACATCAAGTGCGGCGGCGCAGGCGGAGGTGGTGGCTATCTGCGCTACATCGGGACACGGGACGGCGTAGAGCTGGTGCCTGACGACCGTCCTGCCACCAAGCGTCAGGAGCAGCTGATTCGTTCGCTGGTGCGGGACTTCCCAGACAGCAAGGAACTGTTGGAGTACGCCGACTGGGAGGCATCGCGCACTAAGGCCCACGCCTCCGCGTTCATCACCACGGCGATGGAATGCAACTGGGAGCAGGCCAACTGCTCCGATGTGTACCTGAAGTACATCGCCACCCGTCCGCGGGTGGAACGACTGGGCAGTCACGGCCTGTTTGGCGATGATGACACCGTGGATATGCAAAGGGCGGCGGCGGAGCTGGACAGTTACACCGGCAACGTGTGGACGCACATCATCTCACTAAAGCGGGAGGATGCGGCGCGGCTGGGATACGACAGGGCAGCGGCGTGGCGGGATCTGCTCCGCCAGGAGCGGAACGAGATCGCCGCCGCTATGAGCATACCGCTGGATCACTTCCGCTGGTACGCCGCTTTCCATGACGAGGGAAGTCATCCCCATGTCCACATGACGGCGTGGTCGAGCCAACCCAAGGAGGGCTGGCTCGACCAGGACGGCATTCGCAAAATCAAATCCACGCTGACCAATCAAATTTTCCACCAGGAGATGCTCCACCTGTACGAACAGAAAACCGTCTCCCGGGACGAACTGGTGCGTGAGGCGCGGGCGTCCATGCTGGCGCTGGTGAAGGAGATGCGCCAAGGTATCTGCGACCACCCGGAGACGGAAGAATTGATCCTGAAGCTGTCTCAGGAGTTGGGTAATGTGAAGGGCCAGAAGAAGTACGGCTATCTGCCCAAACGGGTGAAAAAGTTGGTGGATGAGGTGGTGGACGAAATGGAGCGGCTGCCCGCGGTGGCTAAATGCTATGAACAGTGGCAAATGTTGCAGGGTGAGGTGGAGGGCTATTATTCCGATGCACTGCCCAAGAAACAAAAGCTGTCTGAGCAAAAGGAATTTCGACAGATCAAGAATGCCGTGGTGTCGGAGGCGGAGAACCTCCGTTTGTCCGCGTTGACCTTCGAGGGAGAGCAGCAGCCGGGCGAGGACGACGGCTACGATCATACCCGCAACGAGTGGTACTGGAAAATGAAGCGGATCCTGGACGATTCGGAGGAGTCCATAGAAAACAAGGACTGGGCGGTATCGGAGATGCGGGAACTGGCGGACTACGGTGTGTCCCAGGCGTGGTATGTGCTGGGGACGCTATATCGGGACGGCGGCATCCTCATCCCGGACAGCATATTATCGGCGGAGGCGTTCACAAAAGCGGCACAGGCGGGGATGGTCCCGGCCCAGTGTGCGCTGGGTGAATTGCTGCTCTCGGATGATCTGGATGTGCGCGACCCGTTTGCAGGAATGGAATGGCTGGAGTGTGCGCGGGAAGGAGGTTCGCTCCGCGCCGGGTATCGTCTGGCAAAGGAATACCTCAGCGGGGAGAATGTTGCCAAAGATGTGGAGCGCGGGCTGGAATATCTGACCACGTGTGCTGGAGAGGGCCATCCCGGCGCGCAGTATTTGCTGGGCAAGCTGTACCTCGTGGGTCAAGAGATTCCGCAAGACATGGAGCAAGCTGAATACTGGCTGTCCCGAGCGGCGGCCCAGGGCAACGAATACGCCGGCCTTCTGCTGGAGCGTACGGAGGAGCCCCCAATGGCCGGAGCGGCACTGGCCGTGATTCGCCTGCTCCACAGCATGAGTCGCATTTTCCAGGACAACTCCCTGCCCAAGCATAGCCCAGTGGGTATACGGACTGACCGCAAACTGTTGCAGAAAATCCGGGAGAAGAAGATTGCCATGGGCCACAAGCCCGATGACCACCCGGACGAGGGGATGACCATGGGCTGGTGACGTTGAAATTTTCGTAGGGTTACCCTAAATTTTGGGGAGGAACTATATCAACAAGACGCATCCAACAAACTAAAAACCCTTCCGCACAGGAGGGAGAAAGGACGATTATGAGGAAAACACAGTACACCTCGTACGACCAACTGCCGCTAATGCTGTCCGTTCCCGAGGTGGCGGCGGTGCTGGGCATCAGCCGCGCCGGGGCCTATGAACTGGTGCGCGCTGAGGGCTTTCCGGCATTGAAGATTGGCAGTAGGATCGTGGTACCGAAGGAGAAATTCCTCGGCTGGATCGACACGCAGATGGCAAGAGACTAATAAGTCGAGCCTGTGTAAAACAGACGAGTACATCAAGATCACCGAGAGCGGTATGAATAACCTTGTTCGGTGGAGAGGGCAGTACTTCAAATGGTGGCTGGAGGAACAGCCTGGGTATACGCTGTACACCCGCTACCCCGGAATAAGCGCCCTGCAATATAAATGGTCGGCGCTCCACAAGCGCGGAGCGCCGACCGCTTGGCGTTGCTGAGGACTACACAACGCTCAGAAATTCTGCTCATAAATCGCCGACGCGAGCTGGGCATTGCCAAAGTCAATAACTGTCCACCCCAGGGATAGATCCTGACTCTCGCAAAGCGCAAGCAGTCGGGGGTTGAGTTCTTTGGCGTAACGATACGGGTGCCCGAACGTCATATGCCCCTTGGTGCTGAGGAACCGCAGCACCACCGCATCGGGATCATCGGTCTCGGCGCAGAATGCGGCCCACTTCTCCTCCTCGTTGTACTCATACCGATCCTGCACGGCGAGAGTCAGGCTGCCCACAGAGCAATCCTGGTCGGAAAACGCCCTTGCGGGGTCATCATAGCCGTTCTGATTCGGCCAGGTGAGCGCAATACCGGCATTCGTGCCAAGCCCCGCCTCGTCATCATACCGGCGCAGGAGAATGAGCCTGCCGCGGGCCTCGCCCAGGGAGGGCAGCTCACTGCCAAGATACCAGTGTTCTATGTCTGCCTGAATATAGCGATCCAAGACGCGCTGAAACTCCGCCACGCTCTCGTCTCCGTACTCCTGCTTGACCGCGAAAATCACGGTCTCGGTGGGATGTGCGGAGAGAAAGGCATAACAATCCTCCAGCACATCCTCCAGCATGAGCCGGTCAGACCAAGGTGCAACGCCGATCCTGCATTCGCAGAAGCCGTGGTTCAGGCCAAGCCCGTCCCCGCTGACGGCAAGGCGGATGTCAAGATAGCGGAAGCCGTCCTCAAGCTGCTGGCCAACGCTTCGGGTCTGGCACTTTGAGAAAAAGCCGAGCTGCACATACTGCGTCCCCGCGTCGTGGGTGCCGGGGATGGACAGCCCACCCAGGGACGCGTCGTCCGGCAGCCTTGCCATCCAGTCGGCGGAGCCAGCCACAGGGGTGGCGTCTACCCGCTCCATCAACGGGATCGTAACCAGGACAGCCACCGCAAGGAGCATCACCGCGAGAATACCGCCAAATACCATCAGCAGGAGCCGCATCCCCTTCTTTGGGGCTTTTTTGGTGTTCTGCATCGTTTTCCCCTCCTATATCCCCAAGTGCGCCGGCCAGCGGGTGTCAACCCAATTGTACTGCTAAACGGGGAAGTAATCAAGGGGCAGCCACCACAGGCAAAAAAGATGTGTCTGGATTGATAATTCTCTCTGTTTGCCATGGATATTCCCGCCTGCCTGTGGTATGGTGTGTCGCTACAGGAGGCGAGAACAATGCGAAACACTACATCTCTACTATGGCAACATCACACCCAACGCGCAGGACATTGCGCCCCATTCAGAGCTGAAACGGGCAACAGACCGGGTGGCCCGTTTCGAAAACCAACTTACAGAGCAGTTGGACGAGGCCGGACAAACGGTGCTAGCAAAACTCGTCGAATCACAGCACGAAATCGACGACATCACGGCGCTGGAAAACTTCATCCTGGGCTTCCGCCTGGGTGTCAGGATGATGGCCGAGTGCATGGACAACAACGATGGTGACATCAGAAACGGAGGTGAGTGACCACGGGTAAGAAAAGAGCAAACGGCGAGGGCAGCCTGCGAAAGCGCCCCGACGGCCGCTGGGAGGGCCGGTATACGGCGGGCCGCGACCCGGTGACGGGCAAGGCCATCTATAAAAATGTCCTGGCCAGAACCCAGAAAGAGTGCAAAGAGAAGCTGGCTCAGGCCATTGAGAAAAGCGGAAAAATCGACGTGACCAAGGCGGGCCAGTACACGGTGGAGGAGTGGTGCTGGCTCTGGCACGAGAACTACTGTAAGCCCGCCGTCAAGGACAGCACAGCGGAATACTACCGCAGCTACATTGAGCACCATATTGCGCCCAACATCGGCAAGATCAAGCTGGAAAAGCTCACCACGCTGGATCTCCAGAAATTTTACAACAAGACAAAAAAGAGCGGCAGAGTGGAGAAATACGAGGGCATGGAGGACAGGAGCCTGAGCGCCCGGACGGTGCGGGGACTTCACGCCATGCTCCGTACGGCCCTGGATCAAGCGGTGAAGGAGCGCCTGATCCCCTACAACCCGGCCATCGGCTGCCGCCTGCCGCCCAAGGAGAAAAAGGAGATGAAGATCCTCCCGGCGGAGCAGATCGGCGCCTACCTCAGCGCGGCAGAGGAACACGGTGTCCTGCCCATGTTCTACCTGGAGCTGACCACAGGGCTGAGGAGAGGAGAACTGACGGCGCTTCTCTGGACTGATCTTGATGTAAAGTCTAAGACCTTGACTGTATCGAAGTCAGCAGGACGTTTGAAGGGCGAGGTGCGGGTCACCCAACCGAAAACCGCCAACTCGGTGCGGACGATCTGCCTGCCGCAGGAAACGGTGGATCTGCTAGTGCAGGAACACAAAAAGCATCCGTCCACCCCCTATATGTTCCCCTCGCCGGTGACGGGGAAGATGTATGGCCCGGACTGCATCGGGCGGCTGCACAAGACCCTGCTGAAGAAGGCGGGAATCACCGAAAACCTGCCCTTCCACGGCCTGCGTCATACGTTCGCAACCTTGGCCATTCAGCAGGGGGTGGACGTCAAGACGGTGTCCAACATCCTGGGGCACTACAGCGCGGGCTTTACCTTGGATACCTACGCCCACGTCACCGGGGATATGCGGAGAGAAGCCGCTGATCGGATGGGAGGATTCATCGCCCAAACCATCTGAAAAAGAGTAGCAGTAGAGTTACAATAGACACACAGGGAGCGCCGGAAAAAAAGCCGGCGCTCCCTGAAATTTCGCTGGTATGGGTCAAATCTGGGTCGGGAAATAACCACGAAAAATAAAAGCGTCAAAAAAGTTCTGAAAAATGATAAAAACCGCTGAAAACCAGCGGTTTTTATCGAGAAAATGGTCCGAGTGACAGGACTTGAACCTGCGGCCTCTTGACCCCCAGTCAAGCGCGATACCAAACTTCGCCACACCCGGATGAAATTTATTGGCTCAGCTGAACCTAAAGTATAGTACCATATTGTTGGGGAAAAAGCAAGAGGAAAAATAAAATTTTTTGAAGTGATCTTTTCGGAGAAAACAGCCATTACAGAAATGCAACAGCCCACCGCGAAAACGGTGGGCTGCCGCAAAACCGATTCAACAAAAGAGAGAGGGAGGAGTTGTCATTGCATCTGACATGATTAAGAATACCATATTCTCTTTCAAAATGGTGTATAGACTTTGAAATATCTTTGAACATTCTGTAAAGGGCTAAATCAAGTCCTCGTTCAGCTGGGGACGGGGGAACTGCCGCGTGTTTTGCACTGTACAGAGCAGTTCCAAGGCCCGCAGAGCGGTGGGCAGGTCATGGGCAGGGATCCATATCCGTCCCGGCGGCAGGGTGTTTAGGGCGCGGACAGACCCACGCTCCAAGTCAAAGCAAGGTGATAAAATCGCTGTTGGCATAGCCTTCGGCGCCATCAAAGGACACCAGATACCAGCCCTGCCACTGGTTCAAGATGGTAAGCCGTGTTCCGTCATAGGCTTTCGCAATAACAGGAGCGGATGTGGAAGGGCGGGAGCGGATATTCAGATAGCCCCAGTCCACATCCACTACGCCCTGCCGCGGGGTTGTAGGTCCTAAAAATGGGATTCCAAAGTACTCCGTGAGGGCCAGCACAATGGTTCGGGCAATTTGATTCAGGTTGTTTTTGATCCAGGTGGCGTCGTCCTCGTTGTCATGATAGCCCAATTCAATGAAAACAGACGGGGCTCTGGGCTGACGGACCTCTCCGATTGAGGTGGTTGCCTCAGCCCGCACCCGGTTGGGCAGGGGATAGATGGCTTTTAAGTTGTCCGCCATAATCTCCGCCGCCCGCTTTCCCTTGGAGCTGCCCGGGTAATAAAATACGATGATGCCCCTGGTTTTGCCGTAGTTGCTGGGGGCGGAGGCATTGGAGTGAAGGGCCAGGTGGAGATCGTAAGTACCGGCGTTGGAGGCCCGTATGGAGGACACGGCGGTCATGTCCGGGGTGTTTCTGCTATATTGGATGCCCGATGCGTTTAGATATGGGACCATGGCGTCGGCAAGGCGGTTCATCCACTCCTCCTCGCTGCCGCCGTTCACATACATATTTGCCTCTTGCGTGGATGGGGACAGATAAATAATTGGCATAAGGAAAACCCTCCTTTGTCTCATCCTATGCGGCGGCGCAGGATTTGACAAAGGAGGGCGGTTTATTTGAGCGCGTGGGCCAGAGCCGCGAACTCCTCCAATCCCAGCCGCTCGCCCCGGACGGCCTCAGGCAGCCCGCAGTCCAGAATGATCTGGCGCAGCTGATCCTTGGAAAAGCGGCTGCCGTAGGCAGCGGACAGGCCGTTAAGCAGGGTTTTGCGCCGCTGGGCAAAGGCCGCCCTCACCACGGCGAAAATGGCGTCTTTGTCTCCGGCAACCGGAGGGGCGTCGTGGGGGGTGAGCCGCACCACGGCCGATGTCACCTTGGGAGCGGGGAGGAAGCAGTCCGGCGGCACTTCAAAGAGCAGCTCGCAGCTTGCGTGGTACTGGCAGAACAGGGAGAAGGCCCCACAGTCGGAGTCGCCAGGGGCGGCGCAGATGCGTTTGGCCACCTCCCGCTGGATCATCACCGTGACAGACTGGAAACAGCCCGCCTCCAGCAGCTTGGTAATCACCGGCGTGGTGATGTTGTAGGGCAGGTTGGCGCAGGCTTTGACCGGCAAGCTTCCGAATTTTTCCGCTGCCAGCGCAGGCAAATCCAGCTTCATCACGTCTCCGGGGATGATCTCCGCGTTAGGGCAGTCGGCCAGCGTCTCCGCCAGGATGGGCAGCAGGGACCTGTCCAGCTCCACCGCAGCCACTTTGCCAGCCCGCCGGGCCAGCTGGACGGTGAGGGGGCCGATACCGGGGCCGATCTCCAGCACGGCGCAGCCCTCGTCCAGCCCCGCTGCGTCCGCGATGTCCTGGGGAACCCAGTCCGCGATGAGGAAGTTCTGCCCCATGGACTTGGAGAAGTGGAACCCGTGCCGGGCCAGCAGGGCCTTGATATCGCGGATATCGGTGAGATTCATGATTGGTCCCCCTCCGCTGCCTTCAGGGCGCACACTGCGATATTCATTGCGTACACCTCGGTTTCAACCGTTTTTCGTAGGCCACCCGCCGGGGGTCGTGAGGGGGTGGGGCGTCCACCAGCACGTTTCCCCGGTACTGGAAGCCGGACTTCCGTAGCAGGCCCACCATGGCCTTGTTTTTTCTGTGGGTGTCTACCCGGAGCCACCCCAGCCCTTGGGCGCGGGCCAGTTCTTCCCAGGCGGCGGTCATGCGCCCCGCCAGTCCGGAGCCCCGCCACTGATCCGCCACGGCGCAGCGGTGGATGACGGCATAGGGCTCGTCGGAGCCCCACTTGCCGTCGGTGATGGCGGCGTAGCCAGCTTCAGGTTGGGCGGATAGGGTGAAAAAGCCTCCCACTTCACCGCCGCAGGTGAGGACATAGCACTCTCCTCGGGCCATGCCCTCCAGAAAATCCTCCCGGGCGGGATAGTTTTCGTGCCACTGGCCGATGGGGATCAGCACGGCCTTGGCCTGGGCTAAAATGGTGTCCATGGCGTCCAGGTCGCCCCCCTGCGCCTGGCGGTATTCCACCGGCTGGGGCAGGGAAGGGCGGTTCAGCTCCCGCTCCAGCTCGGCCAGCAGTCTTTGGTCCTCTTTGGAGGACAGGTCCAGCTGTTGGTACAGGTCGGGCCGGCGCTGCCTGGTGCGCAGCAGGGACTGCTTGCGCTGCCAGCGCTTCACCTTGGCGTGGTCGCCGGTGAGCAGCTCGGGGGGGACGGCTCTGCCGTGCCACACCTCAGGCCGGGAGTACTGGGGGTATTCCAGCAGTCCGTTCCAGTGGCTCTCGTTTTCGAAGCACTCCGGGTCGGACAGCACTCCGGGCACCAGTCGGCTCACCGCGTCAGCCACCGCCATGGCGGCGATCTCCCCGCCGGTGAGCACGAAGTCTCCCAGGGAGATTTCCTCGTCTACGCACTCGTCGAGGAAGCGTTGGTCCACCCCCTCGTAGTGGCCGCACACCAGGATCAGGTGGCGTTCCTCCCAGGCCAGCCGCTTGGCGTCCGCCTGGGTGAAGGTTTTGCCACAGGGGGAGAGGTAGATGGTGCGGGGCTTTCCTTCTGCCTGGGAGCGGAGATGGTTCCAGCAGCGGAATAGGGGGTCGGCCTGCAAAACCGCTCCGCGTCCTCCGCCGTAGGGGTAGTCGTCCACCTGCTTCTGTCTATTTAGAGTATAGTCCCGGAGCTGGTGGGTTTGGACGCGCAGAAAGTCCCGCTCCTGGGCCCGGCCCAGGATGGACTCGGACAGCACGTCCCCCACCGTGTCGGGGAACAGTGTGATGATGTCGATATGGTACATGGTCCCTACATCCCCTCGATAAGCCGCACTTTGAGATACCCGCCCTGGATGTTGGTCTCCAAAACGAATTCGGGCACGGCGGGAATCATGATCTCTCGTTCCCCGGCTACCACGTAGACCTGCTGGTGGGAGGGGGAGAGCACCTCCCGCAGAATGCCCAGCTTATTCCCTGCCTCGTCCACCACGTCCAGGCCGATGATGTCCGCCAGGAAGAAGGTCCCGTCGGGGAGCTTGGCGTCCTCTCGGCGGATTTGGACAGTTTTTCCCTTGAGGGCCATGGCCTGCTCCACCGTGTCCACGCCCTCCAGCGCGGTGATGACGCTGCCCTTGTGGACGCGGCTGGACCGAACGTTTCTCGCGCTGCCGTCCACGTAGAGGGTGGAAAAGCGGCATATAAAGTCCGGGCTGTCCGCCCAGGGCACAATGCGCACCTCGCCGTGAATGCCGTGGGTGTTGACGATCTCGCCGCAGTCTAAAAACTCTTTCATGAAACGGGCACCTCCTGGCCTATGGTAAGAAAACAGGCGGGGTCTGCCCCGCCTGTTTCTCAGATTCAGTCAACAATATCGACTGAGATTTTTTTGCCCTGGCGCTGGGCCACCGAGCGCATCAGCGCCCGGATCTCCTTGGCGATGCGGCCCTGACGGCCAATCACCTTGCCCATGTCGCCGGGGGCGACCCGGAGCTCCAGCACCGTCTCAACAGGGGTCTCAGTTTCGGAGACGGACACCGCATCGGGATCGTCCACCAGGCTGCGGGCGATATAAGTGAGCAATTCCTTCATGTGTCCTCCGATCCAGCTTACAGCCCGGCCTTTTTCAGCAGGTCGCGCACGGTGTCGGTGGGCTGAGCGCCAGTGCGAATCCAGGCCTGGGTGCGCTCCACGTCGATGTTGACGGCGGCGGGATTCTGCCGGGGGTCATAGGTACCGATCTCCTCGATGAAGCGGCCGTCCCGGGGATAGCGGGAGTCGGCAACGACGACACGGTAGAAGGGGGCCTTCTTGGCGCCCATGCGGCGCAGTCTGATCTTAACCATCGTATATTCACCTCCAAAAGTCATTGTTCATTTATGGCAAATGCTCCGGAAGGAGCAGAACCAACATTAAAATGGCATACCCATCCCTTTGAAGCGCCCAAACAGGCCCTTGGCCTTCTTGGGGTTGGAGAACTGCCGGGTGAGCTGCTGCACCATGTCAAATTGCTTGAGCAGACGGTTCACGTCCACCACCTGGGTGCCGGAGCCGGCGGCGATGCGCTTTTTCCGACTGGAGTTGAGGACGCTTGGATTCTCCCGCTCATAGGGGGTCATGGATTGGATGATGGCCTCAATGCGCTTTAGATTGCCCTCGTCCGCCGACAAATCCAGCTTTTTGCCACCCATGCCGGGGATCATGCCCGCGATGTCCTCCAACCCACCCATGCTTTTCAGCTGGGTGAGCTGGTCGTAGAAGTCGGACAGGGTAAATTTATTTTTCCGCAGCCGTTCCAGCTGCTCGGCGGCCTTTTTGGCGTCCAGGTTCTGCTCAGCCTTCTCGATGAGGGACAGCACGTCTCCCATGCCCAAAATCCGGCTTGCCATGCGGTCGGGGTGGAACACCTCCACCGCGTCCAGCTTTTCCCCGGTGCCGGCGAATTTGATGGGCTTGCCGGTGACGGCCCGGATGGACAGGGCTGCGCCTCCCCTGGCGTCGCCGTCCAGCTTGGTGAGCATCACGCCGTCGATGTCCAACGCGTCGTCAAAGGCCTTGGCAGCGGTGACGGCGTCCTGGCCGATCATGGCGTCCACTACCAGCAGAATCTCGGTGGGGGTTACCGCCTCCTTGATGTGCCGCAACTCGTCCATGAGGGTCTCATCCACATGGAGCCGGCCGGCGGTATCCAGGAAAACCATGTCGTTGCCGTGGCGGCGGGCGTGCTCCACAGCGGCCTTGGCGATATCCACCGGATCAATCTGCCCCATTTGGAACACCGGAATGCCGAGCTGCTCACCCACTACCTCCAGCTGCTTGATGGCGGCGGGCCGGTACACGTCGCAGGCGCACAAGAGAGGCCGCTTGCCCTGCCTTTTCATCAGGCCGGCCAGCTTCGCGCCGTTGGTGGTCTTGCCCGCGCCCTGTAGGCCCACCAGCATGACGACAGTGGGAGGAGCGGAGGAAATGGCCAGCTTGCTGTCGCCGCCCCCCATGAGGGAGGTGAGCTCCTCGTTGACAATCTTCACGATCATCTGGGCGGGGGTGAGGGATTCCATCACGTCCTGACCGACGGCCCGCTCTGTCACCGAGGCCACAAAGCTCTTGACCACTTTGAAGTTGACGTCCGCCTCCAATAGGGCCATCTTGATTTCCTTCATGGCCTCCTTCACGTCTGCTTCGGAGAGACGACCCTTCCCGCGCAGACGCTTAAAGGTGGCGGACAATTTTTCGGTTAAGCTTTCAAATGCCATAGAAGTTACTCCTGATTCAGCTTGGCCACGTTGCTTTTGATTTCCCGCGCCAGTGCGTCCAGCATGGCGTCGTCATAAATGCGCGCGTCCACCGCCTGAAGAAGCCGGTCCGCCGCCGCATCGATGGCGTTAATGGCGGCCCGGGACTGATGAAAGCGGCGGATGATGTGGGTTTTGTCCTCAACTTCGGTCATAGCGGCCTCCGCGCGGACAATCACATCCCGCACACCCTGCCGGGAAATGCCGTAATTCTCGGCGATCTCCGCCAGGGAAAGGTCCTCGTTATAATAGAGGTCATAAAATTCCCGCTGGCGCTCTGTCAAAAGATCGCCGTAAAAATCGAACAACATGGCCATCCGATAAGCCTGATTCTTCATGGGAATTCACCTCCGCCAAGTCGATGCAGTGTAAAGTTTAGGGACTTTACAAAGCATTGATACTATACCATACAATGTAGGATAAGTCAAGCCGCGGCCCGTATTTTCTGCTGACAAAATTTTTTGAAATCTTTTCAGGTTTTGCGAAAAAAAAACTTGACAAAATCCTATGTTCTGATATAATAACACTCGGTCCATTTGAGGACAGAGATAGATACAGCGGATTAGTGTAATGGTAGCACACCAGACTCTGACTCTGTTTGTGAGGGTTCGAATCCTTCATCCGCTGCCAGAGAAAAAGCCTTGAGCCTGTTGCGGTTCAAGGCTTTTTGCTGTCTTTACGAGTGCGTTTCTTCAGATGAGTTGACGCCGCCTGCTGCGTGGAGTCTATCCTGGCGGCGGGGGAGGCGGGGGAAGGGTGAGCGGCAAAAAGTGTCCGACACGGCGGGGCAAGCTCCAACGGTGAGCTTCTACCGTTAGGAACCGATTGCCTGGAGGCTGCGGCCTCCTAATTTGTAGAAGCGGCGGGGTGCTGTGTTTTGCTTGACTTTTTTCTTAGGTTGATGGTACACTAACGCAAAAGGATAGGAATGGTCGGGATTTGACGCGATTGAGTTCGGAAGGAGGTTAGGGATGCTTCAGCTTGTGCTTTATCTGCTGGTCAGCTTTCTGGCGTCTGTGGCCGGCGCTATTTGTGGAATCGGCGGCGGGGTGATTATCAAACCTGTTTTGGACGTTTGCGCGTTTGACAGCGTATCTACCATCAGCTTCCTGTCTGGGCTGACGGTTCTTTCCATGAGCCTGTACTCAGTGGTTCGGAATACAGTGTCAGGCGGCAGCCAAATCGATGTCAAAACCGGGACGCCGCTGGCGATTGGCGCGGCGGCGGGGGGAGTTGCCGGGAAGCAGCTGTTCAGCGTGATAAAAGGGCTGTTTGCGGACTCCAACACCGTGGGGGCGGTGCAAGCAGCCTGCCTGGCGGTGGTCACTCTCGGCACTCTGCTGTATACCATATTTAAGGACCGCATCAGCCCCCATCGGGTGGAGGGCATGGGAGGGTGCCTGTGCATTGGTTTCGTCCTTGGGATTATGTCCAGCTTTTTGGGTATTGGCGGCGGGCCGATCAATTTGGTGGTGCTGTTCTTCTTTTTTGGGATGGATACAAAGACCGCCGCACAAAATAGTCTGTACATCATTCTGTTCAGTCAGATAGCAAGCTTAGCGACAACGCTGTTGACGCGTAGCGTGCCGGAGTTTGAATGGGGCGCTTTGCTTCTCATGGTCTGCGGCGGGATCGGCGGCGGAATGGTGGGCCGTTCAGTGAACAAAAGAATCAGTGGTGAGGCGGTGGATCAGTTATTTATGGTTCTGATGGCCATCATCATTTTTATCAGCGTATACAATACGGTTCGCTATTCGGTGGGATAGTTGAACAAGGTGAACCGGCAGGAACCAGAAATTTTTACGCGCCATGCCTGAAAAGGGCTGTAGGCAAAATCCTTAGAACATTTTGATAATGGAGGCTGTTGTGATGGGTTTGGAAGCGAACAAGCTGCCGGAAGTTGGCGCAAAAGCGCCGGAGTTTACCCTGCCGGATTCGGAGGGGAAGCTTGTGTCCCTGGCAAGCTTCGCGGGGAAAAAGGTGGTGCTGTATTTCTATCCTCGGGACAATACGCCGGGCTGCACCAGGCAGGCCTGCGCGTTTGCTGAGGCGTTTGAGGAGTTTCAACAGATGGATGCAGTGATCATCGGGATCAGCAAGGATTCCACAGCTTCCCACAAAAGGTTTGCGGAGGAATACAGCCTGCCCTTCGTTCTATTGTCCGATCCGGAGCTCACAGCCATTCAAGCCTATGGCGTGTGGCAGGAGAAAAAACTGTATGGCAAGGTGAGCATGGGGGTGGTGCGCTCTACCTTTATTGTGGATGAGAAGGGCATCATTGAGAAGGTTATCCCCAAGGTGAAGCCGGATACCAATGCGGCGGAAGTTCTGGATTATCTCAAAGGGGCTGAATGAATATACCCGAGCGTCTGTGGCCAGCCGCAGGCGCTCGTTTTTTGTCAGATGAGATTCTGCAAGCACCAAAAATACAGAAACGCCAACAAAAAATCCTCTGATTCCCTGGGAAATCAGAGGATTTTTTGCTGCTGTGCGGATTTGAACCGATCACCTTCGGGGTGTGAGCTGCGGTCAGCGATTCCCCAGCGCCTTGAGTGCCTTCAGAGTCCCCTCCAGGTTTTCCTTGTGCCAGTTCTTGAAGCTGCCGGCATACAGGACTGCGAAATGGCCGGAAGACCGCAGGCCGCTCAGCGCTGCTTGCTGGGTAGTTAAGCGGATGGTGTCCGTCCCGGTACGAATGGTGATAACGGTATTGAACATATCATCCTCCAGCTCCACCGACTGGATGTCCCCATAGGGAAGGACCAAGGACACGTCTTTGCGCAGGTTGTGCCATATGGTGTTGAAGGGGAGCAGGACGATCTCGTGTTCACACATCTGGAGAACATAAAATTCCGAGTTAAAAAACGCCGCAAACTGTTCGCTCAGGTTTTCCGGGGCATATTTGACGATGATGCAGCGGTCCTCCAGGGGATCATAACCTGCCTCCTGGACGAATTTCTGGACTTCTCTTGACATGGTATATACCTCCAAATCGTTCTCGCTCAAGTTTGGCGCAGGCAGGCGGGAGCCCTTCATGTTCTGCTGTATGTTCCGGATTTGTTCAGCTGATGGGGGTGACGATGGGCTTGCCGTCCGTGTTCACCAGCACGGTCATCCCCGTGCCGCTTGCCTTATTGTGAGAGCCCAGCACATAATTCACGCCGGTTTCCGTAT
>ERZ808028.1354-NODE-1354-length-15082-cov-6.643985_pt1 | contig 15082 bp, 13 predicted proteins | sample MGYA00380184_ERZ808028 | MGnify/ENA primary metagenome ERZ808028 (study PRJEB31490, sample SAMN06133397) | mouse gut metagenome | isolation source: J8_1 | host: mice | place: China: Chengdu | collected 2015-05 ...
TAATTTAAAACATCCCATGGACAATATACATCTACATTGCCAAAATGGTATCCGTCATACCATTTCTTCGCTACATCATAGCTATCTGGATACCCATAATATTGTAAAAGCGTCTTTACTTCCATATCTGTAAATCCAAAATACTCATCAAACCGTACATCCGTAACAGAACGTACCTTCAGATTATTAAGTCCGGTAAAGATACTCTCCTTTGAAATTCGAAGGCAGCCCGTCAATACTGCAAGTTTCAAACTGCTGTTTGTTTTGAGCGCCTCTCCGAGAAAACTTCGGATCAGTGAAATCATCTGATCATAGTATCCATTCGCATGAGCCTTTGCCAGTGGGACATCATATTCATCAATCATCAGGATAACTTTTGTACCATAATGTTTCTCCAACATTCCCGAAAGCAGTTTCAGGCTACTGCCAAACATGCCTTCATTCATAGTATCATCCAAAAGCTTTTGATACTCTGCTTTATCATGCGCATTTAATTTTTCACTGTCCAAAAGGAAATAAAATTTTGCCGCTGCGTCTATGATAACCCGGACTGCCATCTGATATGCCGTCTCATAAGACCATGCATCAATCCCTTTTAAGGATATGGATACAACTGGATATTTTCCCATATATTCTTCACAAAGCACAGTCTCTTTTGAAATCTCCAGTCCATCAAAAATACTCTTATCTCCATCCAATGAGAAAAAGTTTTCCAGCATGCTCATATTCAGAGTTTTCCCAAATCTCCTGGGGCGAGTGAACAGATTCACCTCTCCCCAGTTGTTAAGAAGTTCCCTGATGAGTCCTGTTTTATCAATATAGTAAAAATTCTCTAAACGTAATTTTTCAAAATTTTCAATTCCAATAGGAAGTTTCTTCTTTCGCATCTCCATCTCTTTCCACGCTCCTTCCATCATCCTTAACCCGTTTCCTGCCTTAGTTTATTATTTACATTATAGCAACTAAGCGACGGCATTTCCATAGAAACATTCCGGTTCTCGTCCGCTTCTATTTTCCAACTTTCATTGTTTCCCCGTCTTCAACCTCCACTATAAGTGCTCCATTTCCTTGTGTTGAATAAATTTTGCTTCCTACATCCGTAAGCCTTTCTATTGTTTCCTGATGCGGATGCCCATATAGGTTTTCTCGTCCCGCTGAAATAAACGCATATGCAGGCTTGACCTGTCGGAGAAATTCCTCAGATGATGAGTTCTTTGAGCCATGATGCGCCGCCTTCAGAATCTCCCATCTACAATCCCAGTATCGTTTTTCCAACTGCTTTGTAAGTTGTTCTTCTCCTTTTCCCTCTACATCTCCGGTCAGCAGCATATCAAACTCTCCAAACTTAACTGCCAATACCATAGATGACGCGTTCCCCGGTTCGTATTCTTCGTCTGCATCCCGTCCCTCAGATTCCCTATTCTCTGCCTCCGTTCCTGGATTCCCCGGCTGTATGCATGTAATCGTCATATCCCCTTCCTTAATACTTTGTCCCGGTTCTATCACAACTACGCGAATCCCATACTCTTTCGCTTTTTCCGCTATCCCTGCCAATGCTTCATCCCACACCTCCTGCATCGGCAGTACCAGTGTCTTGATCTTTACGCCGATATTCTGTCTTTCCATCAACTCTTCCACACCATTCACATGATCACTGTCGCCATGGGATATCAATACATAGTCAATCATCCCAACACCCTGGGATTTCAAAAACGGTTCTATCCTGTACTGCCCCACTTTCTTCACATCGCTGCTCCCGCCATCCACCAGATATGTCCCGCCCTCCGGGCCTCTCATAAAGATTCCGTCTCCCTGTCCTACATCTAAAACCACCGTCGTCAGTTTTCCCCGCTCTCCCCATCGGTGTGTCAGAACAATAATACCTGCCATCCCAAGCATAATCGCAAATCTTTCAAGCCTTGTCATACGTCTTTGTATACCTAAATCAGACTTACTAACCGCATTTTTTTGCACACTTACATCTGACTCTCTGACTGCATTTTTCTGCATACCCGATCCCGGTCCACGCCCCACATGCTTTCGGGCAGCTATTCCTCTTCTGCATGTTTTATACTTCTTACTCTCTGTCCCTTCAACATCATCTACATATTCCCTCAGCCTTTCCTTTTCTCTCAATAGCAACATAACGATCACTAATATCCCATAATATGCCGCGATCTGCCATATCTCAGGCTTCCCCGCCACAAACCGCGCCCCCGGAAGATTAAGCGCAAGATTACAGCCCATCTCATATAACCGCAGAATCCCGCCGCATATCCAAAAGCACGCACCTGATAACGGCAAAAAGCATACAAAAAACAAACTTCCCGCCATCCCCATAAATAAAAGCACAGACATCAACGGTATCACAAATAGATTCAAAAACAAAGAGTAGATTGGAAATTCAAAGAAATAATAAAGCAAAACCGGAAGAAGTATCAGATTAATGCCAATACTTGCCATACATCCCTGCACAATTGACACACAAATCCTATATAACCCAGATATTCGACCACTCTTTCCCCTTTTGTTTCCTTTATTTTCAGGAAAAGTCATCTTCACCCACCCCTGCAGCACCGGAACTACCGTCAAAATCGCAAATACCGCCCCAAATGACAGCCAAAACCCTCCGTCATATAAACTTAGCGGCCTCCATAGCAGCACCACAACCGCAGCCGCAGAAAAAGCCGTAGGCGCATCATAATGCCGCCCTGTCATATCCGCCCCTACCCGGAATAAAAACATCACCAGCGCCCTCACCGCAGATACAGTCAGACCAATCATCAGGATATACAGCACCAGAAATAAGATACCGAATGCCCCTCCAACCGGATAAGACCCTGTAATCCTCCGCAAGACCTTATACATCCCAATCCCTACAAAAGACAGACACAATCCCGATATCGCCAATATATGCCCAATCCCATTTACCTGATAGAGCGTTTTTAATTCCTGCTCCATCTCTGCTTTCTCTCCCAACAGCATGGCACCCAACGTTGCCCCATCCTCCCTGCCAAGCCCTGACACCAATACCTCCTTCCACCTATTCCTGAAAACTGAAATCCTAGTTCTCCATTTCCACACACAGCGATCCAAAGCCCTAACCTTCATTGCCCGCACTTGGCAATGGATATCCTGAATCTGATAATAAAGCTTCTGGTCGAAATTTCCTGGATTTCTTGCATTTTGAAAAAAGAAGACCTTCCCCTTAGCTCTCACAATATTTCCCATATCAACTTGTAAATCGGGATCTGTATAGATAATGATTCTTGATTCCTGAAATAATTTCTTCTGATATTGAATAGAATTGTCTTTTAGATACAATGCCTGACTCTCTGGTTTTGCCTCCACTCGGTACACCTGTCCCTGCACCGTGACTGTCTCCCCTGGGAGTACGGAGGTTTCCAGCGGGGAAGGACGAAGCTCTCTGATGAGCCTGTCCTCCCCACACAGAATGGCCGCAGTAATGACTGCCAGCACAACCAGGCACACTGATAATAACTGCCTGTTTTTCACTTTACACAGGCACGTTGATAATATTTGCCTGCCTTTCAATCTTCAATCTCCTTCATAAAATTGGGGTCTCTCACTCTCATCTCTCCTCCACAAGATTCTGATCCCTTGACAGAGGCTTGCTCAGATCGATAATTCCCATATATTTGATGTTAGACTCTCCGTTCACAGAAATCTGCACCTGGCTTGACGCTCCACCGTCCACAATAGAATTTACCATGGCATAGACAGCAACCCTGGGGTCTGACACACAGGTATTATTCAGGAATCCTTCATCCAGATTCACATAACACACCGTATCCTTGACAGACACACCGATTACCTTGGTCTCCGGCGGAATGACAGGGCAAAGCCCGTCAATGGAAGGTCCCTTAATTAACTGGTCCACAATCAACCTCTCAATCGACATATTACTGTTATAACGGATGCTGACCTCCTCTGAAATCAGCCTGTCTCCATTCTCATTCGCAAAATACAGCTTTAATTTTCTTGGCTGGTACAGATGCAGGGAGGAGCCCTTATACTGGAGGAAATCTTCCGCCCCCATATATCCAATCGCATTTCCCATGCTGTCGGTCAGCGGTTCATCCTCAATAAAAAAATCAATGTACTCGATTCCCTTAAGCTGCGACAGCGTCAGCACCACGGCCGCCCGAAGCAGCACCTCCTCCTCTGGTTTCATCCTGCCATACGCGCTGCTAAAATGAATATCCAGAATCTCATCCGTTAAAACCCAATCCCTAACATAAACTCCAAGGGGAAAAACACTTTTATTCTCTATAGATTCTGGTTCTTCGCGCATCGCTTGCAGCATATCCTCAATCATATTTTCCTCTGTTGAATTCATCGTGGTATATTCCACTTTAGCAAGGGATGTGCCTTCCATATTCATGTAATATATATACATCCCACCCTTGCCTGACTCTTTTCCCGATTCCTTCACCAAACTGCATCCTGCCGTAAAAAGCAGCGCCCCTATCAGACACAAGAGAAAAACCTTGTTATACTTTCTGTTATATTTTCTGTTCTGTCCCATACTTAAGCTCCCTAAGATACATATGTCAACGGAATCCAAATTCCTTATATTCTTTCTTATAGTCAAATGCCACTCCCTAAGATACATATGTCAACGGAATCCTCACAGTAAACGTAGTCCCTGCGTCCACCTGACTGTAGACTCTTACCGCACCCCTATGCATAACCACAGCACTCCTGGCAATCGCAAGCCCAAGACCTGTCCCTCCAATCTCCCTGGAATGGGACTTGTCCACACGGTAAAACCGCTCAAAAACATGCTCAATCGCCCCCTCCGGAATCCCAATACCAGAGTCCGCCACTTCAATATAACAATTCTTATGGTCCGCATTCAGAGATACATGCACCCATCCGTCATCTTTATTGTACTTGATCGCATTTTCCACAAGATTCGTCAGCGCAAGGGACATCTTCATCTCGTCAATCTCCGCCGTAACTGGACGGAAGCTTTCCAGTACCAGCTCGATATTGCGTGTTGCCGCAATCGGACGAAGCCTTTTCAAAATCTTCTCAATCAACACATTCATATTCTCTGACTTGATGTTCAGCGTATTTGCAGTCTTGTCCATCTTAACCAGAGAAAGAAGGTCGTTGATAATCTTGTTCTCCCGTTCAATCTCCTCAGACAAATCCCCCATAAACTCCTTGTATAGCTCTGCCGGTACATCCTCCTGAATCAGAAGGGAATCAGCCAGCACCTTCATGGAGGTAAGAGGTGTCTTTAACTCATGTGATACATTAGAAACAAATTCGTTTCTTGAGTCATCTAAAACTTTCATCCTGCCCAACATTTTATTAAATGCATCCGAAATCAGCATGGTCTCTGTGTAGGTCTGTTCATGAAGATAATCTGCATCGTAGCCCTCCGTTACTGCCGCTATGGAACGACTGATTCGCTGAAACGGCCTGACCATTACAAAGCCTGCTGAAAATGCCAGGATTACGGCTACAATGCCAATAGTCAGACAGACGATCAGAATACGCTCGTCCAACTCATGCACACTATCGACAATCATATCGGTAGACACGCTGATCAGCATCACGCCAACGGATTTCTCCGCCCCCTTATCCAGGATAGGTGAAGTAACTTCGATATAACGGTTCCTGGCATCATAATTACTGGTGCCTTTTCCCTGAAAGCATCGGATGACGTCCTCGGATACAATAGTCTTTCCCTTGTCCATATCGTATGTATCTTCCTGAATACGGAAATCGTGATCTATCACCATGACCCGCCCATTATAGATATTCGACATCTGAACCAGCTCAGACCGGAGAACTTCGGATGTTTCACCAGTCAGGTAATTCGCGTCACTCAACTGGTTACATAGAATTGTACACTGATTCTGAATCTCCGCCGTCCGCATGGCTACCTCCCGCTTCTCGTAGCTGCTTAAGACAATCCCTCTTAAGACAAACGCCGGAACAATCCCCACCAGTATGACCAGAAGGATAATTCGGACGCGGAGACTCTTTAAAATATTCCATTTCAGATATTTCTTAACCCCTGAAATAATAACCAACTCCCCATTTTGTATAGACGTATTTTGGATCGCTCGGATTCGTCTCAATCTTTTCTCTCAGCCTTCGGATATGTACATCTACGGTCCTAGCGTCACCCGGATACTCATATCCCCATACAATATTCAATAGATTCTCACGGCTGTACACTTTATTCGGGTTCATGGCAAGCAGCTCAAGCAGATCGAATTCCTTGGCAGTCAGATTAACCTCACGTTCTCCGATGACCACCCGCCTGCTCTCACAGTCAATCTTCATACTGCCCTTTACAATCATCTTGTCGTTTACCTGGGTTTTACCCCGCTTTCCGGTTCGACGCATGATCGCCTTAATCCTCGCCTTAACCTCTAGGATATTGAAGGGCTTTGTAATATAGTCGTCTGCTCCGTATTCCAGACCGAGTATCTTATCCATATCGTCGTTCCTGGCAGTCAGCATTACGATGGGAACATCAGAAAACTCCCGTATCTGCTGGCACACCTCGAATCCGTCGTGCTTGGGAAGCATAATATCCAAAAGGATCATATCATAGGCATTTTCCTTCGCCAGTTTAAGCGCCTCTTCTCCGTCGTAGGCACAGTCAACCTCCATCCCGTCCTGCTCCAGACTGAAACGGATTCCTTTCACGATTAATTTTTCATCATCTACCACCAATACCCGTCTGCTCATCTACTCTCTCCTAATTAACCCTAATCTGATTCCTGACCTTATTAAATACGCCTTCCTTAATCCCTTCGACCTCCATCAATTCCTCAATCTTTTGGAAGCCTCCATGTTCTTCTCTGTAAGCGATAATCGACGCCGCCTTTGCTTCCCCGATTCCGCTTAATGTCATCAGTTGTTCTTTGGATGCTGTGTTAAGATTCACCTTCCCTTCATCGGCTGACAAAACTCCCTGCTGCCCTCCATTCCCGCTGCCTGGTTCACCCAGCCGCCCTGAATGGAAGCCGCCTTCCAATCCCTCCTGCACCTCATCTCTGGACGGTACATAGACCTGCTGACCGTCTTCAAGCTGTGCCGCCTGATTTAGCTGTTCGCCTGCACCGCTCTCAAGGATACCACCCGCCGCCTGAATTGCTTCATACAGACGGCTTCCTACCGGAAGGGGATAGACTGCCGGATTGGCCACCTCTCCGCATACATGTACGTAGATGACTCCCTGCTTACAGTCGCTTCCCACATCCTCCTCAGAGCCTTCCTTAAGCTTATCTTTTGCATCTTTCATACTATCTTCGTTATGTTCTTCAAGAATCTTCGGACTGTTATTTCGTTCTTCATCTTCCGGTATTTCCTCTGGGGTCTCATCCGTCAGACAGACCAAATCTTCTCCCTTCGTTCTTCCTGCGCAGCCTGTGGGCAAAGACAACAACGCCCATGCCAACATCACGGCAGTCAAAACCATCCTTCTATGCATATATAAACTCCTTTACAGTCTGTCGAAACTGCAAATACCCCGTATATGCATCTTATGGGGCAGGAAAAATCCTGCCACATCATGTCTTAATCATTGTACTATTTCCACTGGAAAATTGCAACTCCAATCAGCGCAATTCCCATTCCGATTATCTTCCTCCACTCAAGGGGCTCCTTCTCTACGCCAAACAGTCCCATCAGCTCAATTACATACGCCACTATTAACTGTGCAATCACAATCAGAAGTGCGGCCTTTGCAGGACCAAGCTGCTCCATACTTTTAATCACAGTCAGCGTAATCCCTGCACCAATCACTCCTCCAAGGAGTACATATTTAGGCTCCACCTTCGTGATTGTCATAATATTGTCACGGCCTGCAATCAGCCATGCTATGGCACATACCGCAAATGCAGTAAGCTGCACCCATCCATTGCTGACCCACATTCCCGTCGTCTTCGTCACCTGTGTATTGAATACCCCCTGTACGCTCATAAGGGCTCCCGACAGAATTGCAATAAAAAAACCAATCATTAAAATACCTCCTTTTTCCTTCGGAACGCTTCTTTCGGATAGTATGTCCAATGATTGGTCTTTTATAACTTCGTCGTAAAACTACATATGCATGTGGCTACTGGTTAAAAGCCCATTTTAATTTTTCAATCATCTCATCAATCTGTTCTTTTTCTATAATCAGAGGAGGCAAGAGCCGAATCACATTATCTCTCGCGCTAATAATCAAAAGCCCTCTTTCAAGAGCACGATTGATAATCTCCCCTACTGGCTTCTTCACCTTAATTCCCTGTATCAAGCCGATTCCTCTGCACTCAAGCACCTGGTCGGATTCTGCCGCCAACTCCTTAAGTCTCTCCTTCAGATATGCGCCTATTTCCCGAACATGGGCAACAATATCCTCCCTCTCAAAAATCTCCACAGTCTTGGCTACTGCCGCACATGCAAGAGGGTTGCCGCCGTAGGTGGTCCCGTGGTCCCCAGGCTCTAAGGAATATTCCGCCACCTCCTCTGTCATGGCGAATGCCCCTACCGGCAGACCGCTTCCGATTGCCTTTGCCATGGCCATGATGTCCGGCCTGGTTCCATAGGACTGCCATGCAAACATCTCTCCTGTACGTCCCATTCCGCACTGAATCTCGTCGCATATCATCAGTATTCCTTCCTGGTCACAGAGCTTGCGGATTCCTTCCATGAACTCCTTAGAAGCCCGATTGATACCGCCCTCCCCTTGAAGAGCCTCCAGAATAATTCCGCAGGTCTTGTCTGTAACCTGTGCCTTTACGCTGTCCAGATTGTTAAATTCTGCAAACTTCACTCCAGAAATCAAGGGCTCAAAAGGAGTCCGGTAGGCTTCACTTCCAGTCACAGACACAGCCCCCATGCTTCGCCCATGGAAGGAATGCTCCATGGCAATGAATTCATATCTTCCAGTTCTCTTCTTCCATGCGTATTTTCTCGCCGCCTTAAGCGCACCCTCAATGGCCTCTGTCCCGCTGTTGGTAAAAAATACCCTGTCCATCCCTGTAATCCGCCGAAGCGCTGTTGCCGCGCGACCGCATGTAGTGTTATAATACAGGTTAGATGTATGGGTCAGGCAGTCAATCTGTGCTTTTAACGCCTCATTCAATTCCTGATTGCCATAGCCCAGGCCGCATACAGCGATGCCTGCCGCAAAATCAAGATATTTCTTCCCGTCAGTATCATAGAGATAGACTCCTTCGCCTCTTTCAAGCACGACAGGAAAACGGTTATAAGTATGTACGAGTCCTTTTTTTGTTTCTTCTATATACTGATTCATTTCTTTTCTCCATAATAAAGTTTCTCTTTACAAATTATTCCCCGTGGTAAAACTTTTCTTCACTGTCATTGAGCATCGCTGTCCCGATTCCCTTATTGGTAAATATTTCAAGGAGGAGGCAATGGGGAATCCGGCCGTCCAGAATATGAACCCTGGAAACACCATTCTCAATGGCATCTATGCAATTCTGGAGTTTCGGCAGCATTCCGCCTCCGATATACCCCTCCTCCATCAATGCCTTTCCTTCTGATACCCGAAGCTCAGATATGAGCGTAGACGGGTCTGAGGGATCTTTATAGACACCTTCAATATCCGTCAAAAATGCAAGCTTCTCTGCATGAACCGCCCTGGCGATTGCACACGCCGCATCATCCGCATTGATATTATATGTACAAAACTCCTCATCCATTCCTACCGGACACACAATCGGAAGAAAATCTTTTTCCAGCAAATCAAACAGAATATCTGCATTCACATGCTTTACCTCACCCACAAAGCCAATATCCGCCCCATCTGCATACTTCTTCTCCACCTTAAGCAGCGCTCCGTCCTTACCGCTGATTCCGATGGCGCGGACTCCCAGACTCTCCACAAGCTGCACCAGCCCCTTGTTTACCTTGCCAAGCACCATCTCAGCAAGCTCCATCGTCGCCTCGTCCGTCACCCGAAGCCCATTGACAAATTCCGGCTCCATGCCCGCCTTTTCAACCCATTTGCTGATTTCCTTACCGCCGCCATGTACAATAATCGGTTTAAAACCTACCAGCTTTAAAAGAGTCACATCCTGAATGACCTGTTCCTTTAACTGCTCATCCACCATGGCGCTGCCGCCATATTTTACTACAATAATCTTCCGGTTAAACCGCTGGATATAGGGCAGCGCTTCTATTAAAACCTCTGCCTTATCCAGATATTTCTGCATTGATTGATTCATGATATCAACTCTCCTATCTCCTGCGCAGCTTCATATATGTCTTAAAATACTTAACTCCTGTAATCTGCATTAATATCAATATACCCATGGGTCAGGTCACATCCCCAAGCGGTCGCCTCTTTGTCACCCATTTTCACATCCGCGATTGCCGTTACCTCAGATTCTGACAGAATCTTTGTCGCTTTCTCCTCGCTATAATCTACCGCAGTCCCGTTTTCAATAATCTGAAGCCTTCCAGCCTTACTCTCAAAGAAAAGGTCCACCTTCTCCGGATTAAACTGCGCGCCGGAATACCCCATTGCACACAGGATTCTCCCCCAGTTGGCGTCATGACCCGCGATTGCTGTCTTGGTTAGATTCGAGCACACGATAGACTTAGCCAATGTCTTAGCCTGCTCCACACTCTCGCACCCTATTGCCTTAACCTCGAAAAGAGCCGTTGCCCCCTCGCCGTCGCCTGCAATCTTTTTCGCAAGATACTCATTGATGACATGAAGAGCCTCCTTAAACTTCTGGTAATCCTCGGTTTCGTACACAATCTCAGGATTCTCTGCCATACCGTTTGCCAAAAGAAGCACCGTATCATTGGTGGAGGTATCCCCGTCTACGGAAATCATATTGTAGGTGTCCCCTACATCCTCAGAAAGAGCCTTCTGAAGCGTCTCCTTGGCAATCACAGCATCCGTGGTGAGAAATGCAAGCATAGTACACATGTTTGGATGAATCATACCAGAGCCTTTCGCCATACCGCCGATGGTCACAGTCTGCCCACCCACCTGAATGGTCACGGCAATCTCCTTCTCACAGGTATCTGTAGTCATAATCGCTTTCGCCGCACCTGTACCGTTTTCCAGAGAAGGCTTCTTCTTCTCTGCCAACGCCATGATTCCAGCAGATACCTTATCTATTGGAAGCTGCTTTCCAATCACTCCTGTAGAGCCGATTAGGACTCCGTTTTCAGAGATATTAAGCGCTGCCGCTGCTGCCCTGGCCGTTTCCCTGCAGTATCCAAAACCTTCCTCTCCTGTGCAGGCATTGGCAATTCCTGAATTCACGATTACTGCCTGGACATTAGCGCCGCTTTTGACTACCTGCATATCCCAACGCACAGGAGCCGCTTTCACTACATTCGTAGTAAATGTTCCCGCTGCGATACATGGAACCTGACTGTAAATCATGGCCATATCCGTCCTGTCTGTGTACTTAATCCCTGCCGCCGTTGCTGCCGCCTCATATCCCTTTGCCGCGGTGACACCGCCCTTAATTTTCTCCATCTTCAAATCCTCCTTTTTGTAACCCATTTGCCGAACAAATTGAGTCCTCCTCTTACTGCTGGTTAAATGCCGTAATGTTCTTCTCATTTAAGACAAAATCATAGTAATTCAAATCCAGCCTTTTGGTCCACCCTATGGTATTCCAGAACGCATTGCCTATATCATTTCGGGTAAATGCAATAAGGCAGACCTTGTTTATCTGCTCCTTTTTAAGTTCTTCCATAGCATACACTACCATCGCCTTACCAATCCCTCGCCTTCTGTAGTCCTCGTCCACACACACATGGTAAAGACAGCCCCGCCGCCCGTCATGTCCGCACAGAATACTCCCGACCACCTTTTCGTCCTCCCAGGCCACCACACTGGTGGACGGATTCCTGCTTAAGAAGCGTTTAATTCCCTCTCTGGAATCATCTACACTTCTCAGACCAAATCCCCGTATCTTAGTCCACAGTCTATACACCTCGTCATAATCTTCTATCGTCATTGTTCGGATCATAAGTTCACCTCTGTTTTACTTCTATAAAAAATATCTCCCTTGGGATTTCGTCTGCCAATGCCTTCCCAAATGCAATCAGCCTCCGAAAGCTACGGAAACATGGGAACCAGCTTTAACCCTTCGCTCTCCGGCAATCCGAACATCAAGTTCATATTCTGTACGGCCTGACCTGCCGCGCCTTTTACCAGATTGTCAATCGCGCCCATCATTATAATCCGGTTGGTCCTTGAATCAATCTTAACATTAATGTCCACATAGTTGCTGCCTTCAACCCATTTCGTCTCCGGACAGACTCCCTCGTCAAGAAAACGGATAAACCTCTCATTCCCGTAATACTTATCATAAACAGCCTTCACATCTTCATATGTAACCTCTTTTTTCAAAGATGCATACTCTGTCACCAGAATTCCCCGATTCATGGGAACCAGGTGGGGCGTGAAATTAAGCACCACCTTCTCTCTTGCGGCATAGCCTAACTGTTCCTCAATCTCCGGCGTATGTCTGTGAGAAGCCACACCGTAGGCCTTAATATTCTCATTGACCTCACAGAAAAGGTTAGGAACCTTAGCGCCTCTGCCCGCACCGGAAGTACCGGATTTTGCGTCTATAATCAGCGTCCTCATGTCAATAATCCCTTCCTTTGCCAAGGGATATGCCGTTAAAATAGAACAAGTGGTATAACAGCCTGGATTGGCCACCAGCCTTGCCTTTCTGATATCCTCGCGGTTCACCTCACAGAGCCCGTAGACAGCTTCTTCGATAAACTGAGGGCTCTTATGTTCAATCCCGTACCATTTTTCATACACCGCTACATCTTTGATACGGTAGTCTGCACTCAAGTCGATTACCTTAGCCTTTGCAAGAATATCCTCCTTCATCATGGATGCGCAGAACCCTTGAGGAGTGGCTGTGAAGATCACGTCCGCCTGTTTCGCCAGTTCTTCCATATTGTCATCCAAACATTTTTCATCTACAATCTGGAACATATTCTGATATACATCCCCATACTTCCTGTCAATGTAACTTCTTGAGCCATACCAGATGATCTTTGCATCCTTATGCCCTAAAAGGAGACGTACCAGTTCTCCTCCGGCATAGCCTGTAGCGCCGATAATACCTGCTTTTATCATCTATTCAACATCCTTTCTGCATCCTATAACCCTATTTTATCAATCTCAATCAATATAAACCAAATCCGAATACTTGTCCAGAGATTATTACACAAATCTGGTGTGCCCTTTGATAAAAAAATAAAACACTTGCATAATTATACATCTAATACGTATATTATGCAAGTGTTTTTTGAAGCATTCTATTATTAATAGACACAAATACTTTCTGTTTCAGACTCCAGCAAAACATCTTGATAGCGGTAAATACTCAGCAAAAGCCCAATCAGCGTATTCGTCACAAGTACTCCGGTTCCCCCGTAAGTAAGAAAGGGACAATAGACGGAGCTGGACGGTAAAATCCCTGTATTCATCATCACATAAAATAAGAGCTGTACCAAAAATGCGGCCGTACATCCAAAACCAATGATACTTCCAAGGCGGTTTCTCTGCCCCACTGACATGCCCATGAAGCAGATGAACAAAGCGGTTAGCATACCAATCACAAGAACTGACACCAGAATTCCATAGCAGGCTGTAATGTACATCAGTCCATAGTCCATCCCTTCCATAATCCTGTCTGCACTTTTGACAACCATCTTCCCTTCTCCGCTGCCAATCCAGCGACAGCCCTCCAGAATCCCTTTCAGCAGACGAAGCTGATAGCTCTCCCCACCACTCTCAAGCTGCAGCATATTTGCGACACGCATACGCTGGTACTCTGGTCCAAACAGAAAAAGCTTCAGATACCCTATGCCAGACAACAGAACCGTTCCTCCCCAGAGCGATAACAGTGTCTTTGCTCTGGAAACCTTAAACCATTCCTTTACAACTGCGAATGATAAAATAAGAAGATAAATCAAAAACAGCATCAGCACAGTCAAGACGCTGGTAACCCTTAAGGCAATACATAACCCAGGCAGCATCCAAAGAAGACTCTTCCCAACTGCCAAATACCCCTGCCCGTGATAACGATACACGATTGCTGCATATAGAGGGACAAAAAGGAAGATGCATAATCGGATATTTAAGGAAAGGGAAAGTATGGGCAGCGTTATCCACCCTAATGCGCCATTTATCTGTTGGCCAAAAATAAACATCCCCACGAACACGACAATAAACGCCGCAACCGTAATCTCTCTCGCCCATCGTCCAATCCGGCTGTAATCCAAATAGCACACTCCAATCAGTACGGCAAATCCAATCAACATCCACTTTACATGATCTCCCGCAATAAAATTCCCCTTTGAAAAATTGCTCTGAAGAAGATTCAGGAGTATATAGCCTGCCCCATACAGACCTCCAATCAGCGCAATCCATCCCCACGCCATCCGCGGTCTGTGTACCAGATCCAGCGCAGCTCCTGCTTCTACCGGATCTCCCATCTGCCTTACGGCCTCTGCCTGCGCTTCCTCCTTGTTAAGCCCTTCGCTGATATAAAATTCCTCCTGCTCCTCGATATGACTTCTAATCTCCTGAGTCACCTGGGCTCTCGCCTGTTTACATCGAATCTGTTCTGCCAGTATCCTCAAATATTCTTCTTTTTTCATACGGCACCTCCCATACTCAATACATCTGCGACCGCCTGGGTATAGGCCAGCCATTCTTCTTTCTTTTTTGCCAAAGCCTTACGTCCTTCCTTCGTAATACTGTAATACTTACGCGTCTTTCCTGCCTTTTCAGACTGGTGAGCTTGGACCGCGTCCGACAAAGTGTATGATCTTAACATCCCCTTTGTCTCCATGCCGTGCAAAAGCGGATATAAAGTTCCTGCCTTCATTTCAAATACATTCCTGGACTTCCTGCGCAGTCCTTCAATCATCTCGTATCCATACATATCCTTTTCCTCCAGCAGCCGAAGAATCAGCATAGAGGTACTTCCCGAAACCAGGCTCTTATCAACTGCCATCTTTCATTTCTCCTTTCTACAATATATCGTTCATCTATATATCGACTATCTATAGTATATATAGA
>ERZ808028.1355-NODE-1355-length-15078-cov-8.224518_pt1 | contig 15078 bp, 14 predicted proteins | sample MGYA00380184_ERZ808028 | MGnify/ENA primary metagenome ERZ808028 (study PRJEB31490, sample SAMN06133397) | mouse gut metagenome | isolation source: J8_1 | host: mice | place: China: Chengdu | collected 2015-05 ...
CCACCAGAGCGGCCACGATGGCCTGCTTCTCACTGAGAACCTTTGCGTTAGGCATTGTTTGAATTCACCTCCGGGTAATTTTGTCACGGCAGGTGATCTTTTTGTATGCACAAAAAAACCGCCGCCTTCGTGTTCCAACGAAAACAGCGCAAACTTGACGTATCGGCTGTATTCTCGGCAGGATTTACACTTTCGCACCTGCTGTCTTTGAACACGGGTTGTATTATAATGCACAACCGGTCGTTTGTCAAGTAAAGAATTCTTAAGTGGGTGAGGGAAAGCAAGATAAAAATCTTTTCTTTCGTCCCGGTCTGTGATATACTACAAAAAGATTATGATTTTACAGGAGGTCCTTCCCATGTAAGACGCCCCGCTCTCGCTAAAAAATTTTTACTTGGAGGAACCTATGTCACAATACGAATCTGAAATCAAGCGGAGAAGAACCTTCGCCATCATCTCTCACCCCGACGCGGGCAAAACCACCCTGACGGAAAAGTTCCTGCTTTACGGCGGGGCCATCGCCCAGGCGGGCGTGGTCAAGGGCAAGAAAAACGCCCGGGCCGCCACCTCCGACTGGATGGAGATCGAAAAGCAGAGGGGCATTTCCGTCACCTCCTCCGTGATGCAGTTCCAGTACGAGGGCTTCTGCATCAACATCCTGGACACCCCCGGCCACCAGGATTTCTCCGAGGACACCTACCGCACCCTGATGGCGGCGGACTCTGCCGTCATGGTCATCGACGCCGCCAAGGGCGTGGAGGCCCAGACCCGGAAGCTGTTCAAGGTATGCCGCCTGCGGGACATCCCCATCTTCACCTTCATCAACAAGATGGACCGGGAGGCTCGGGACCCCTTCGAGCTGTGCCAGGAACTGGAGCACGAGCTGGGCATCGACACCTACGCCGTCAACTGGCCCATTGGCTGCGGCAAGGCCTTCCAGGGAGTCTACGACCGGGAGCGCAAGCGCATCATCCACTTCACCTCCAACGGCGGCTCCAAGGCGGCCACCGCCACCGAGGTGTCCCTGGACGACCCGGCCCTGGCGGACCTCATCGGTCAGTCCTACCGGGACCAGCTCAGCGACGAGATCGAGCTGCTGGACGGGGCCTCCTGCGAGTTCGACATGGACCGGGTGCGCCACGGCCGGCTCTCCCCGGTGTTCTTCGGTTCCGCCCTGACCAATTTCGGCGTGGAGCCCTTCCTGGAAGATTTCCTGCGCATGACCACCGCCCCCCTCCCCCGCACTGCCGGGGAACAGCTCATCGACTCCTTCGACGGCGGCTTCTCCGCCTTCGTATTCAAAATCCAGGCCAACATGAACAAGGCCCACCGGGACCGCATCGCCTTTATGAGGGTGGTGTCCGGCAAGTTCGAGGCGGACAAGGAGGTCTACCACGTCCAAGGCGGCAAGAAGCTGAAGCTCTCCCGGCCTCAGCAGCTCATGGCCGCTGAGCGGGAGATCATCGAGGAGGCCTACGCCGGAGACATCATCGGCGTCTTCGACCCCGGCATCTTCTCCATCGGTGACACCCTGTGCACCGCCGCCCACAAGTTCCAGTTCGACCCCATCCCCACCTTTGCCCCGGAACACTTCCGCCGGGTGCGGCCCCTGGACACCATGAAACGCAAGCAGTTCCTCAAAGGCATGGAACAGATCGCCCAGGAGGGCGCGATTCAGATTTTCAAGACCCCCTATTCCGGAATGGAGGAGGTCATCGTGGGCGTGGTGGGCACCTTGCAGTTCGACGTGCTGGAATACCGCCTGAAAAACGAGTACGGCGTGGACCTGTACGCCGAAGGCCTCCCTTATGAGTACCTGCGTTGGATGCACCATGACGGGGACGAGCCCCTGCGGGCGGAGGACCTGACTCTCCCCGGCGACGCCATGCTGGTGGAGGATTACCGGCAGAACCAGCTGCTGCTGTTTGCCTCCCTGTGGTCCATCAATTGGACGGCGGAGCGCAACAAGTCCGTCACCTTATCCGAGTTCGGCGGCGCCAAGTTTTAAGCCGAACGGCATGAACAGCCGTCTGGCGCCTATACACAATATATTAAAAAGGAGCTGTGAAGCTGCGTATGGACGCTTCTGTGCCCATATTCCGGCAGATGCTTGCGCCCTTAGGGCTGGATGTGACTCCGGCGGGGGAGAGCGGATTTGAAGAGCTGGTGGCCGCCTACCGCGTCCGTTTGGAACCGGGGATGGGTCCGGTGCATATCCGGGGCATGACCACCATGGCCGAGTGCCGCGCCGCTCTGCTGGCGGCGAAGAAATCAGGATGCGGCGCACCCTGGGTGAGCTGGACCTGCGGCAGGGACGGGCAGTCCCCCACCCGGGTCCATATGCTGGCCGCTCTGTTTGTGTGCGAAGGGATGGGGGCCGCCGGGTTTGGCCTCGACTGCCCGCCGGAGGCCGTGGACGAACGTATGGCAGAGCTGGCTGCGCACGCCCAGATCCCTTTATTCCGGGTAACACAGGGAAAAGCGGAGCTCTATCCTTATAAGCCCGTCCTTCGGGATCCGGACGCCATCCCCTGCACCACCGGAACAGACCCCTGCTTTATCTACCGCACCGTGGATGTAGGGGATGAACTGGTCTGCGGCCCAGACCTGCTGGAGGACATCATCACTGCTGAGGATGACCCGGTTGGGGCGGTGAAAATCGCCATTCAAAGCCAGGACGATGTGGATATATTCGCTCAGCATCAATATGCCGTGCGGAAAGCACTGTGCTTGTGGTCGGACGTACCCGAGCTGCTGGAGGGAGCCCTGCGGGTATACCAGGGCCGCGCCTTTTACGACGGCACCGGCGACATTGGCCGGGAAGAGTTGGAGCGGCTTGCCGCTCTGTACGGTCTTGTTGTGCTGTAAAGGAGGTCTTGGATGATTTTATCCATTGACGAAGTAACCGAAATTCTGGACAGGCTGTGTGAAGAGCTTCCGGAGGCGCTGTTCCAGGAACTGAACGGCGGCATTTTGCTGCTGGAGGAAGCCATGCCTGACCCGGACGCCGGGGAGGATGTCTACATCATGGGCGAGTACTGCGTAGACGAGATGGGTCGGTACATCAACGTGTACTACGGCTCTTTTGCCGCCCTGCTGTTTGACGAACCAAGGCGGGTATGGGAAGATGAACTGCGCACCACCCTGCGCCATGAGCTGACCCACCATGTGGAAGGTCTTGCGGGAGAGCGCAGCCTGGAGCACAAGGATTCCGCCCAGCTGGACGCCCTTCGCCGGGGTGAGGACTGGCCTTTAGCAGACGATTGACCACCAAAAGGAGGAAAAGATATGGAAACCATCAAATATTCGCCCAAAGGGGTATGTTCCAGAAGCATGGAGATCGACGTGGAGAACGGCACAATTTTGGCCGTCCGGGTGCTGGGAGGCTGTTCCGGCAACCTCCAGGGCCTCAGTTCCCTGCTGAAAGGGATGTCTGTATCGGACGCCATTGCCCGGATGGAGGGTATCCGCTGCGGTATGAAGCCCACCTCCTGCCCGGACCAGCTGGCGCAGGCTCTGAAATCGGCCATGTGACGGAAACGAATCCCCTCATTCATCCGGCCTGCCGGAGTTTCCTCATGTGCGGGTCGTCCAAATACGAATATCGTTCAAAAAACCGCCGCTCCCTGCACATCTGGGGCGGCGGTTTTTCTATATCGCTCTTCCTTTTACTCCAGCGTGACCAGCTCGTACTCCCGGCTGCCGATGCCCAAATCCGCCGCAGCCTCCACGGTGTGGACGCCGTTCAGCGACTGGATGCGCTCAATCAGGTCAGCCTTGCCCGGGTCGTCGGACTGGAATACCAGGTCCAGACATGCCTGATCCAGGGCCACCGGGTCCAAAGAGGCCAGAATACCGATGTCGCCGATCTTGGGGTCGGCGGCCACGGCGCAGCAGTCGCAGTCTACCGACATATTCTTCATAACGTTGATATAGGCGGATTTTCCCATAAACCGGTCATGAATGGACCATGCCGCGTCCGCCATGGCCTCCAGGAAGGAATCGTGGTCGGCGTCCCAGAACTTGTCCATGTCTCCCGCACCGTGGATATACTGCTTGCCCCGGGAGGAAGCGATGCCGATGGAAATATTCTTCAGCGCCCCGCCGAATCCCCCCATAGGATGCCCTTTGAAGTGGGAGAGCACCAATAGGGAATCGTAATTTTGTAAATTGGCGCCCACAAAATTCTTTTGAATCACCTTGCCGTTGGGAATGGGCAGTTCCATATCGTCCGTCGCGTCCAGAATGTCCACCTGGGCAGCATTGACCCAGCCGTGCCGTTCCATGGTGACCTTATGAGCCTTGGTGGTGTTGCGCCCGCCGTCATAGGCGGTGTTACACTCTACAATCGTCCCTTCCACCTTGTCGATCATGGGCTTCATAAAATCGGGACGAATGAAGTTTTGGTTTCCCGGCTCGCCGGAGTGGAGCTTAACGGCCACCCGGCCGGAGAGCTGAACGCCCAGAGCATCGTACAATCGGAGCATGGCCTCGGGAGTGAGGTCGCGGGTAAAATAAACGGTGGCTTTCATGGTGGTCCTCCTCAGTGATAATAAAATCATACCTAGTTTATCGGAAATTGGCTGAGCTGTCAAGGGAAACCAGCGGGGGAACGTAATTTCAAATATGCTTGACAAGTGGGCAGCGAGATGCAGCCACACATTTTCCCAAAAGTTGAAATAGTTGGGAGAAGCGGCAAATGGGCGCATCGGAAATATTGGGGGCGCCCATGGATAGAAAACGCCGGGAAATTTCAATTACGCTGGAATAAGACCGTGTGGCGCAAACGCCGGCAGTTCGGCGGCCGGCTCCCGGCGCGCCAAAAAACACCTCGGATGGATGAAGAACCGCCCCGCCCCATACTGGGTGCGGGACGGTTCTTATTTGTTTACGCGATCCCAGTGAGATCAAACCCGTCCAACCATGCGCCGGCGGTCTCGCACACGGTATACAGACACTTTTCGTCGAAGGGGCTGTCCAGCCCGGCATTTTCCAGCAGGTCGGTAAACGTACGGCTTCCGCCCTGGCGGGTATACGCCATATACTTCTCCCAGGCCGCCTTTTTGTCCTTTTGCAGCAGCGCCCAGAGCTCCAGGGCCACCGTCTGGGCCAAACAGTAGTCGATATAATAGAAGGGGCGTTCAAAGATGTGGCTTTGCCGCTGCCACGCCTCCCCCTCGGCGAAGAAGGGAATCTCCCCGTCCAGCCGCACCCAGGGCATATATTGCTGTTGCAGTTCCTTCCACACAGCGTGGCGCTGAGCGGGGGTCATGTCTGGATGGGCGTAGACCTCGTGCTGGAAGTGGTCCACAAGGGTGCCGTAGGGGATAAACGTGATTGCCTTGGCCAGATGGCTGTACAGGAACTTTTTCGTGTCAGGGCCAAAGAAGCCCTCCATCCAGGGCCAGGCCATAAACTCCATAGACATGGAGTGCACCTCGCAGGCCTCCATGCCGGGCCAGGTGTAACTGGCAGGCACCCGGTCCCGGTTCATCCAAGCGGCGAAAGCATGGCCCGCCTCGTGGGTGACCACCTCCACATCCCCCTCGGTGCCGTTGAAATTGGCGAAAATAAAGGGCACCTTGTACTCCGGGATGGAGGTGCAGTAGCCGCCCCCGGCCTTACCTTCGGTGGCCAGCACGTCCATCAGTTCGTTGTCCAGCATGGTCTGGAAAAACTCCGCCGTCTCCGGGGACAGCTCATCATAGAACTTCTTGCCCTGGGCGATGATGTCGTCCGCCGTACCCTGGGGCTTGGGGTTGCCGGAGCGGAACTTGAGGGCGTTGTCGGCATAGCTCAGAGGATACTCCACCCCGATGCGCCGGGCCTGGGCCCGGAAGATCCTATCGGCCAGGGGCACCAAGTACTTGCGCACCGCGGCCCGGAATTTCTCCACATCGTCCTTGCCGTAACAGTTGCGGCCCATGCGGTAGTAGCCCAGGGTGGTGTAGCCCTCATAGCCCAGCTTACGTCCCATCTCGTCCCGCAGGTGGGTCAGCTCATCATAGATGCGGTCCAGGTCGCCCTGATGTTCTTTATACCACGCCCCCACCGTCTTCCAGGCGGCAAGGCGGCGGGTGTCATCCGCGTCGAGCTGGAACGGCCCCATCTGGGCCAGGGTGTACTCGCCTCCCTCGAAGGGGATTTTGGCGGAGGCCAGCAGCTTGGAATAGGCCAGGGTCAGGTCGTTCTCCTTCTGAAGCTGGGGCACAATCTCCGGAGAAAAGGTCTTTAAGTCAATCTCCGTGTTGAGGAACATGAGATTGCCGTATTCCCCCTCGAAGTCCCTCCGGTAGGGGGATTCCAACATAGCCATCTTCCACGCCTGTTCATATTCCTCCAGCTCGGGAAGGGCGGCATTCCAAAAGTTCATCTCCCCATCGTAAAACTCGTCCCGGGTATCAATGGTATTGCGCACCTGGGCCAGGGTAGCCATGGTCTCCACGTGCTTGTCGGCTTCCTCCTTCTCCAGAAATACGGCCTTCGCCCCGTCATAGCTGTCCGCCGCTTTCAGCCACGCGGTAAAATCGGACAACTGGCTTTTCACCGCTTCCAGGTCAGGGCGCTCGTAGGGCATCTCAGAAAATTTCATGTGTCAAACATCTCCTTATTTATTGACAGGCAGTTCCCGTCCATTCAATACAGCCCGGACCAGCCGGTCGCCCCCATGCTTATACTCCAGGGTGAGCAAAAATGGAGGGGCGTCCTCCGCCAGCAGCTTGAGAAAGATCCTGTCCCCCTCCCAGATGGGCAGGTCCCCCACCTTTTCCTTTGGCACCCAGGCCAGCTCGCCCTCGTCGCAGTCCTGATTCAGCTCCCCCGTCCAGCCCGTGGCGGTAAACAAATACATATATTCCCCGTCCCATCCCTCATTGAGGAAAGTGACCACGCCCCGGAAGCGGAACCCGGTGAGGGTAAGGCCCGTCTCCTCCAGCACCTCCCGGCAAAAGCACTCGTCGGGGCTTTCACCAGCCTCGAAATGGCCGCCCACGCCGATCCATTTGTCCTTATTGACGTCCGCCTTCTTCTTCACCCGGTGGAGCATCAGGTATTCTCCTTGGGCGTTTTCCAGGTAGCCCAAGGTGCTGTTATGCATTTTCACGGCTTTTAGAAGGGCAGGTTCAGCCCGCCGGTGAGCTTGGACATCTGGCTGGCTGCGTCGTCGCCGGCCTTCCGCAGGGCCTCGTTGACCGCAGCCACGATGAGGTCCTGGAGCATCTCCACATCCTCCGGGTCCACCGCCTCCGGGTCGATGGTGACACCCACCAGCTCCTTCTTGCCGGACACGGTGGCGGACACCACGCCGCCCCCGGCTGCGGCCTCGTAGGTCTTGTTTTCCAGCTCCTCCTGGGCCTTAAGCATGTCCTGCTGCATTTTCTGGGCCTGGCGGATCATGCTGTTCATATTGCCGCCCATGCCGCCCATGCCGCCCATGCCGCGGCTGTTGAATCCTTTTGCCATCTTGATTACCTCCTATGTCGTGTCGGAGCAGGGTCCGCTCAGCCGCGCACCTCTGTCCTTCCTCTTTTCTGCAAAATTGAAGCGTGCTTCTGCAGTATCTCACATTCTATTTTTTGCTTTAAGAAATCGTGTTTCCCCAATTCACTCTACAACGATATTGCTGCCCCCCTGGCCTAAAAACGCCTCCAGCGGGTCCGCCGCCCCTCCCGGAACGGGCGAGGCGTCAGGAGCGTCCTCAGCTGGGGCCTGCCCCACTTTCACCGCCATCTGGTGGGCGGTTCCCGTGAGCTTTCGGCACAGCTCCGCCATAGGCCGGGTGATGGCGGGCCGGTCCAGCATGTCCCGGAGAAAATCGTTGGCCACCCACAAGGTGAGCTGCCGGCCGTCAAAACGGCCCTCCGCCATGGCTGAATTGCTGAGAAAGCTGTAATCACTCACCGCCAGCGCTCCCTTGAGCTGCTCCCGGAAAGCGGGCCAGCCCGGCCAGCCGGGGACATTGGGCGAAACGGGCCGGGGCTTCGGCGCGGATGTCTCCACAGGAGGAGGCGCAGGCTCAGCCTCCAGTTTTGGTATGGATTCAGGCTGTGGGGGCATCTCCCGCCGGACCGGAGCCTCCGGCTCTTCCCAGTGAGGGTTCTCCTCCCGGACGGGAGGCTCGTCGGGCAGGGGCGGTTCCTCCCAAGGGACAGATTGCGCCGGAACCTCTTTCCGCACAGGGGCGGGGGCGCCCGTATGCGACGGCGCCGGAGTCTGCCCGGAAACCGGCGTGGCAAGGCCCGTACCGCCCTGCTCCAGCCGGGACACCCGCGCGGCCAGCCCTGTGGGAGACGGGTCCAGCGTGGGGTCGCACAGGGTGACCAGGCACAGTTCCATATCGGTGCGGCGGTTGGAGGACCGGGCAAGATCCGCCGCCGTCCGCTGCAAAAGGCCCAGCATCTGCACCAACCGGGGCGCATCCAGCGCAGCGGACAGCTTTTTCAGCGTCTCCGTGTCAAAGCCTCCGGTCATCAGGCCCGCCCCGCCCCGAGGCGCAGTCTTGCGCACCAGCAGGTCCCGCACCAGGGCGGACAGCTCCCCGGCCAAAGCGGTCATCTCCTTGCCGTTGGCGTACAGCCTGTCCAGCCGCTCCAAGGCGGAGGCAGTATCTCCGCTGGCCGCATTGGTCAGAAGCGCGGCGGCCTCCAAATTGCCCGCCAGCCCCAGGGCGGACAGCACTCCCGCCTCATCCACCGTGCCGCCACCGCCGGAACACTGGTCCAGCAGGGACAGGGCGTCCCGCATGCCGCCGTCCGCCAGCCGGGCGATGAGCGCCGCCCCCGCCTCGGTGAGGCCGATTCCCTCTTCTCCGGAGACATGGAGCAGATGTTCGGAAATGCGTCCGGGGTGAATGCGCTTGAACGCGAACTGCTGGCAGCGGCTTTTTATCGTGGCCGGCACTTTGTGTATCTCGGTGGTGGCCAAAATGAACATCAGGTGTTCCGGCGGCTCCTCCAAAATTTGCAGCAGGGCGTTGAACGCCTGATTGGACAGCATATGAACCTCGTCCACAATGTACACCCGCTTTTTCACCGTAGCGGGGGTGTACACCGCCTCGTCTAGAATGGCTCGGATATCATCCACGCCATTGTTGGAGGCCGCATCCAACTCCAGCACGTCCAAAATGGAGCCGCTGAGGATCCCCCGGCAGGCGGGGCACTGGTTGCAGGGGTTCCCATCCTGGAGATTTTCGCAGTTCACCGCCCGGGCCAGCAGCTTGGCGCAGGAGGTCTTGCCCGTCCCACGGGTTCCGGTGAAGAGATAGGCATGGGACAGCCGCCCGGACGCCACCTGCCGCTTCAGCGTCTGGGTGACGTGCTCCTGGCCCACCACCTGGTCGAAGGTCTGAGAGCGCCACTTGCGGTATAGGGCTTGGTACATGGGCTTCACCTCGATGATAAAAAGAAATGCGCAGCGCGATTCACTACGCTGCGCTCTAAGCGCTTTTAGTGCAGACTAAATGCTGAAAAGCTATGCGGAACCGTATGTGTGGCACAACACAAGGGCCGCCACCCTTCGATTTGGCCCATGGTCGGGTCGCTTTCACTGCGGCTCAAGCTCCCCTATGCGCCTATCGTCACGCTTCGGCGCAAAACAAGACCGCGCACCGGCCTTTGAAGGACAGGCCATACCCGTTACCCATACAGCCGGCTCAGGACCGGCGGCCCCGCGGCACACGCCCAGGTCCGCTTAGTGCTGCTCGGTTCCCCGCCTGACACGGTTCACGGTTGAGCGTTGCGCGGGACCGGTCCATCATCGCTGCTTATATGGGGCAGACGGCACATCCTGCCTCCGGGGGCCGGGATTCATCCCTGCTGTAGCGGGTTGCAGGTACAGGGCACCGCTAACTCCCCAACTAGCGCGGCCTTGCTGTGCGCCGAAGCGCCTGCAAGCCGGAGTTATTTTATCACGTTTATGAAAATATATCAACCTTAATTTTAAAAAAGTCGTTGCGTCTTCTTTTTCCGTGCGATATGGCAAATTCCACCGCAAAGGCGCCCGCTCCGCCTGCGGCAGGTGCGAAACAGGCTCAGCCCTGGAGCCGGCAGTTCATAAAAAAGCCCCCATGCGGAAAAACGGACCGCATGGGGGACTTTTGGGTTCGCTTTACTTCAGGCCGTTGGCGGACAGGTTCTTTTGATAACCCGCCAGATCAGTGTACAGCTCCTGTTTCAGCGGATTGCGTTTGGTTTTCACAATCACAGTCACCTCATACGCGAACACTCCCGCGTTGAAGGCCAGGGCCAGAGCGCTGAGCGCCATCCAGGCCGCAGGGTTGTAGGTGGCCGTGATGCCGAAAGCAGGCAGGGCCTGATAGTCCACCGCCAGGGAGAACATGCCGAACAGCGCCAGGGTCTGTGCCCGGTGCTGGAGCCACACTCCCCGCTTCAGGAAAAATTCCGCCAGGGTGCAGCTGATCAGCAGGGCCACCCCCGCGTACATGGCCCGGGTGGCGATGCAATTATAGCAGTAGGCCACGTTCCACAGGTCATAGGCGATGATCCAGAACCACAGCTGGTCGGGCCACACCATGTCCTTGGAGCCGGTGTTGGCCACTTGAATCCCCATCCAGCCCGTCATGGTCAACAGCAGGAATACCCCGGCCAGGGCGTTCATCAGGTTCCAGGGCCCGCCCAGCAGGGTCAGGCCCGCCGCGTCGGTGGTCAGGGTTTTGAAGGTGGCGAACACCTCATAGTCCCGGTAGATGGCCTCGACGATGTTGATCCCCAAGATGGCCACAGGGAAATACCACGCAAATTTCCGCTCCCCCAGCTTTGTGTAGCGGATCAGCATAAAGCCCACCACCCCGATCAGGGCGGAATAGGTTTTGATCACGCCAAACCAGGTCTTACTGGAGGGGCTTCCCACCACGCCGGCGGCAATGAGCCCCACCAGGATCACCGGGACCGCGCAGTACATGACAACGGCCAGTATCTTGCTCCGCCGGGTCAGCTCATTGAGCGCCACCAGCGCCGCCACCAGCAGAATCAGAGCCCCCAGTGCAATGGGGGTATAGCCTTCAAAGAAAAATCCCATCCTTCTCTCCTTCCCGCTGTATCACAGCATGATCTCGATGTCTCCCATTGGATATGCTTTGCAGGAGTGGATATAACCGTATTTTTCATCCGCGTAACGGCGCAGCATCCCCTTGGCCAGGAACACCTCGCCCGACACCAGCTTTACCCGGCACAGGCTGCACTCCCCGCTGCGGCAGCACACGTTGACCCGGACCCCCGCCCGCTCCAGCGCGGTCAAAAGGGACTCCCCGGACCTGGCGGGAACCTTCCGGTCCCCCACGGTGACGGTAAACTCCTCGTTCCCCGTCAGCTCCCGGGGCCAGCCCGGCTCGTTCTGGATGTCCCGGCGGGCTCCGAACATCTCGCGGCGGATTTTCTTTTCCGGCACACCCATGGCCTCCAGGGCGGACTTACAGAAATCGTTCATGACCTGGGGACCGCAGATGTAGCTGGTGCGCTCCGAAAAATCAGGGGCCAGCCGGCGGATCAGCGCCTCGTCCAGAAATCCCCGCTCCCCGTCCCAGCCCTCCACCGGGTCGGACACCACCAGATGATAGCGGAAATTGGGGAAGGCCGCGGCGTAAGCCGTCAGCTCCTCGTGGTACAGGGCACCCTCCGGGGTGCGGCAGCCGTAGAGCAGCACCACGTCCCGGTCCAGTCCCGCCTCCAATATTTCCCGGGTCATGCTCAGCATGGGGGTGATGCCGCTTCCTCCCGCCAGAAACAGGGACTTTTTGCTGTGGAACACCGGCTGATAGCGGAACACGCCCGCCGGGCCGTTGGCCGCAAAGCGGTCCCCCGCCTTCACCTGGTCCAACAGGTAGTCGGACACAAAACCGTCCCTGGTCCTGGCCACTGTGATCTCATAGTAGGCCCGCTGCCGGGGGGAGGAGGAGATGCTGTAGGGGCGGCTGGTGCGTACGCCGCCGATCTGTGTAAACAGATTGATGTACTGTCCGGCCTCAAAGGGGGGCAGATAGCCATCCTCCGGCACAAGGCGGAAGATTTTGGCCTGCTTGCCGGTGTCCATTACCGACTGCACCACCAGCTTCAGCTCCCTGCGGTGGATCGCCTCAGCGGGACGGGTCACGCTGCCTGTGGGGATTTTATCCCCAGATACATTGCGCAGTACGCGGATGTTTTCCATGATCTCCTGCCCGTGCTCCAGGGTGCCCAGCAGGGTCTCCCGAATATTCTTGGCCATTGCTCACACCTCCTTGGCGATCTTGGCGGCCAGCGTGTCGGCGTAGGTATAGTTGGGCCCAAAGCCGCAGGCGTTGACCCAGCCGCTGGCAAACTCCAAATTGGGGATCTTGCTCTCGGCGGGGAAGAAAAACACCGACTGCATCAGGTCCTGCTCATAGCCGTAGATGGCGCCGCCGGGGTGGCCCAGATACCGCATATGGGTCAGCGGCGTGGCGACCTCCATCTCCTCAATGTGCTCCGTGATGCCGGGGTACATCTTTTCCAGCCGGGCCACGATCCGCTTCCCCGCCTCGTACTTCATCTCGTAATACTGGTCCGGGGGCAGCTTTTCCCATTCGCCGCTGTACTTCAGCGTACCCGCAGTGATGATGCTGGTGCCGGGCGGGGACACGCAGGGGTCGTCCACCGTATAGCAGGTGGCCACCAGGGGGTCGCTCTCCGGCAGCAGCTTATAGGCGTCCTGGAAGTCCCGGTTGGCGTCCAGGCTCTCATAGTTCAGCGTGAAGGAGGTGGTGAACCCGATCTCCTCCGGCGGGCAGTCCAGGCCGATGAAGCAGGTCAAGGCGGATATGCCCACCGTGTAAGGTTTTAAATACTCCCGGGCGGCCTCCGGCACCTCCTCCGGGGTCAGCAGGCTGCCGTAGGTGGCCAGCGGGGAGATGTTGGAGATGATGCGTTTGGCCCGGTACTCCTCCCCGTACTCGTCCACCACGCCCACGGCCCTTCCGTTTTCCAGGATGATCCGCTGGACGCCGCAGTTCAGCCTGACCACGCCGCCCATCCGCGTCACCGCCTCCATGATGGCCTGATTCATCATCATGGAGGTGCCCCGCAGGTAGTAGGGCTTGGTCTCCAGATAGAAGGTGGTGCACTTGGCCAGAATGGCGAAGGGGAACCGGGTGGGGGGCATTCCCATAAAGCACCAGTAGGCGCTCAGCGCCAACTGGAGCTTGGGGTCGGTGAAGAACTCATCCAGCACCTCCTGGGTGCTCTTCATGGCGTACTTGGCCAGCAGAGGGTACAGCCTGGGGAAGCCCGCCTTCATGACAGCCTTTTTCAGCGCCCCGGGCTCGCCGGTGCTGGCGGCGCTCTTGGCCGCAAAGGCGGCGGCCTGGTCGCAGAAGCCGTAGACCACCTCAAAATACCTGCCGATGGCCTCCGCCTGGCGGGGGAATTCCCTGCATAAGTGAGCCTCGCAGCTCTTTCGGTCCGCGGGCAGGCTGATGCCCGTGCCGTCGGGGAAATTCACCCGGAACAGCTCCTTGATCCGAATCCACTCAATCTCGTCATAGATGCCGTAGCGCTTAAACTGCTCCATGAGGGGCCCCGGATTCTCCTCCGTGCCCATGTGGGAGAGCTGGTGCAGGGCGATCTCAAACTCAAACCTGCCCCTGCGGAAGCTGGTGCCGCAGCCGCCGGGGATGTTGTGCCTCTCAAAGAGGATCACCCGCTTCCCTTTTTCCGCCAGAGTGGCGGCGGAGGCCAGCCCACCGTTTCCGGCGCCGATCACAATCACGTCATAATCTCTCATATGTCACTCCTTATTTTCCGGGGGCGGCCAGGGGGGCGAATTCAAAGGTGAGCCCGCCGTTCTGCATCATCAGCACGATACAGGCCGCAATCAGCGCCACATTGACGACCATACAGACGATTTGAACGTTTCTCCCCTTGGTCCAGGTCACGAACCTGTCAAACTTCTCGTGGTAGAACTCCCGCTCAAACCAGTCCTTCGCGCCGATCTGGAGCCAGCCGCCGATGGACAGGGAGTTGGCCCGCAGCAGCAGCCACATGCCGATGCCGCCGTAAGCGCCCAGGCCCAGGGTGCACAGGGAGCCGATCAGGGGCGCGCCCAGGAATCCCACGTGCATCAGCGCCACAGAGGAGGAGAACTCATTGGTCACGAAAATCCAGTTCCACAGGGTGTAGGCCAGGGCGTACATGATGGTGATGGCGGGCAGGGCGCCCCGGGCCAGGTAGTAGTCCCCAAAGGGAGCGTCGAACTGCCACAGGCCCCGCAGGGTGATTACTCCCAGCGCCAACGCAAAGCCGGACACCGCGTTAAAATACTTTTTGTAGCGCAAAAGGTCTGTGAAGGTGGCCTCCAGGATGTTCACAATCAGCATCAGCATGATGAAGTCCACATAGACCTGGGGATTGAACACCCGAAGGGCCGCCAGCACGATGAGGATGCGCATGGTCAGCAGCGTGGTGAGCTTCAGCCGCTCAAAAAAGACGGGCTTGCAGAAAATCAGCACCAGGACCGACGGGATCACAATCAGCGGGACGTTGCCTTGAACGGGATAGAAAGCGGCCAGGATGGCCATGCCGGTGATGGCCGCGGTGAACATGATCCACTTAAACAGCACCTCAATGCTGCTGTTTTTCAGCTGTTTGGTCTCCATAGTTTTTCCTCCCATAATTTTCCCCTTTCTCAACATCCGACAATTTCCTTAATCATCAGCTCCGTGCCGCCGCACGCCGTCAGCTGCTCTCCTCCGCAGTCCGGGCATTTCAGGTCCTCCGCCACCGCGTTGAACTGCCTGCCGCAGCGCTCGCATCTGGCGATGCCCGGAATGATCTCCAGCTCCAGCTCAGTGTCCTCCATAAAGGTTTTGTACACCGCCGCGGGGTAGCAGGATTCCAGATAGGCGGGCACCACGCCGGACAGCTCCCCCACCTGCAAAACGATCTTCTCCACCCGCTCCAGCCGCTCCTCCTGGGCGATGCCCTCAATGGTCTTCACCATGGCGCTGAGCAGTCCCAGCTCGTGCATTGTCACCCTCCTTGTATTATAGAGTAGTAGTTATTAGAGCCCCTCTCCAAGGGCTGTGCTACACTGTAAGGGATGCTGTGGATT
>ERZ808028.1358-NODE-1358-length-15016-cov-6.105897_pt1 | contig 15016 bp, 13 predicted proteins | sample MGYA00380184_ERZ808028 | MGnify/ENA primary metagenome ERZ808028 (study PRJEB31490, sample SAMN06133397) | mouse gut metagenome | isolation source: J8_1 | host: mice | place: China: Chengdu | collected 2015-05 ...
TTACAATAACATCATTCATGAGATAATATAATTCTTCAAATGTCATGTCCGGCGTTGCGACATCAATTAGAGTTTTATGCAGATATTCTTCCATCTGCAATCCGCTGCGCCACTCGTTATTTCTTATTTTGTCAGTTTTATCACATAAAATGCCATTTTCAAATACAAGCGTTTCCTTTGCCACGCTATATCCATTGAATAAATGCTGTTTTGTCATCACTGTTGTACCCTGCCTTTCTGTAAAAATCCAATGTACTTATTTCCTTAGAACCTGTGAGAAGCATCATTTTATAGCAGTTTTCTTTTATGGCAATCTCTTTTGCATAGTTTAGGCATTGCGTTGCCAGTCCTCTTTTTCTAAACTTTTCATCCGTTATCACATTTTCAATAAAAGCATACGGCTGCTGGTTGTGCGTCAGGTTAGGAATGATAACACAGACACAGGAAGATACGATTTTTCCATTTTCCTCTGCAACAATCACATGATGATTTTTATCCTGAAAAATGGTATCCCAAATCTGCAATAGTTCTGCGGTCTTTTCCGGCATGGGATTATTATGTAGCTGCATATACAATCTTAATAAACCCTCTAAATCATTTTTTTCTATTTCTCTAACCATACGGGGCATCCTTTCCTATTCCATAAATACCAATTGCAATTTAATATTATTTATACAATTTCCCATAGAAAAACTGCTCTTGAAATGAAATGTCACCTAATATTTTCTCTTCTGCAATATCTTCTCCATTCAAAGACACAATCCACTTATCCTCCACATCGTCAAAACGATGCCATACTGCGACTACTTTGCCACGAAAACTCTTTAGCGGTTTATTTGTTCCAAATATATAAACATCTTGTTCTGCTCCATCACCGGCAAGTACATTATTTACATATCCATAATTGATTGGATAAATCATCTCCGAATGACGAGGATGAGCGGTGCCTAATGGTCTGTCAACAGTTCCGTCTACCATTTTCCCAATAATATGGCTGTAATCCGGTTCATCTGCTTCCATAACACAAAAAAAATAGTCCAATGTCTGCACAAGCTTCTTGTTTTCATATAACTTTCTAATCTCAGAAACTGTCATCCATTTACAGTCAGCAACTTCATCCGTTGTTGCATCTTCCAAATGCAGGTCTCCATCGTATTCAAAAAGCCATACATCCATAATATCATTAAATTCTTTGCATTCATATTTAGCATCAGTGCCTCGGATTTTAGTAAAAAGGAGTTTTCCGGCTTCGGGTTGTAAATCCAGTCCCACTTCTTCCTTTACTTCTCTAAGTGCTCCGTCAATACTGCTTTCCCCCATCAAAACAGAACCTCCAACGCACTCCCACATAAGCGGAAATGTTGGTCTGCTAACTGAACGTTGGGAAATGAGATATTCCCCTTTGCAATTTCGTATCCATACATGCACTACCAAATGGTAGAAACCGTTTGGAATCTTTTCTCCTCGAATCTGCTCTTTTCCTGACTTTTCTCTATATTTTGTATACAAGTCCCATTTTTCCATATTTTTATATATTCCTCCAAAATCTATAAGCTATCTGCTACAAACCTATCATAACATATTTTTCAATATTCATCATTAAAAAACTGTTATGTAAGAGCAAGGATTGAAATATTATCTTGCACTTCGGTCCTTGCTCTTAACCGTCATTTGTTGCTGGCAATCTGTCGTTCTCTTTGGCGGATTTTTCAACCGCTCAAGCACACTTTGCCTATCCTGTTTTTGATTGTCCTTTCCGTAAATTTTTTCCCATTCAGCCTCTTGTTCCCTATAAGCAATATAAGCACTATGAGATTTATGGTAAATCCGATAAAAATTCTGCACATTCTGATAACCATATCTTCTAACAATGCCGGACAAGCCGATTTTTAAGATGTCAATCTCCTCATTTTTACGGTGAATTTTGCTTTGCAGTTCACCTTTCTTGGTAAATTTCGCCCTTGATAGCAAAAAAGTAATATCTAAAATGTCAGTTAAATTTTTGCAGCAATCTTACATCACATTGAAAATGACGCCCGAAACATCTGTTGAATTTTTTAACTGAATATACCAAAACAAGTTGATTTTTTCAGTTGGCTGTTCCAAAATTAACTTATTTTTTCAACTCACTTTTTCCGCTTTCCCCAAATTTCCGCTTGTACCAAAAGGAAGCACATGATATAATTTATTTGCGTGTAGGTATATCATGGCTTCGGTCTGATACATACCATTGGGCGGTTTCCTTAGAAGCCGCCTTTTATACTGCTGATTTTCTTGTAACAGACTTTACATCATTCTTATCCCGCAGGTTCTTCCCCTCGTTCACTTCCATGAACTTCTCCAGTATATCAATTTTGATAAGTACCTTTCTCCCGACTTTGAGGACGGGTAGTTTTCCCCACTCTACAAGGTTTCGCAGGGTATTCCTCCCGATACCCGTATAATCGGCAGCTTCTTCAATGGATAGTGCAATTTTCGTTTTGGTCATTAACTCACCTCCCCTTTTAATTGCATAATGCAATTTCGATAGTACGCTTACTATAACGCTTTTATAATCTCCTGTCAAGCATTATGGCAATTCAAAAATCATTTTTAAGTTGCATATTGCATTATTGCTTTTTCTATGCTATACTTTGTCCATACCGAAAAAGGAGGCGTATCAGTATGAAAGATAAAGAGTTACGCAAGCTGATCGGTAGCAGGGCAAAACAGCGGAGGGTTGAGTTGGGATTAAACCAGCCTTATGTCGCAGAGAAGATGGGGGTAGCCACTTCCACAATCGTGCGTTATGAGGCGGGAACAATCGACAACACAAAGAAGCTGGTCTTGGAAGGTCTTTCAGAAGCACTCCATGTGTCTGTGAAGTGGCTGAAAGGGGAAACGGAGGAATACGAAACTGACATTACGGATAAAAGGGAATTATTTATTCGTGATGTGATGAATTCCATCGTAAACAAACTCCCCTATGATATGAAGCCTGATGAGGCGGATTTTTCCAAAGATTTACTGCTGCTGATGTTGAAGGAATATGAATTGTTCGTGGATTCTTTTCAGTTTGCCTGCAAGAATTTCAAGGACAATGCGGAAAATGCCGCACTCGCTCAGACAATGGGGTTTGAATCGAATAAGGAATATAACGAGATTATGTTTCTCAGGGAAATCACCCACACCGTAAATATGTTTAACGATATGGGCGATATTGTGAGGCTCTATTCCAAAAATCCCGAAACAGCCACCATAAGGCTTGCAAATCTTCTTTCTATGGTATCGGGGGAAGAATCCGAATCGGTATAGCTTGGCAGCCGGAGTTATGATATACTTACACGCAGAAAGCATTTCATCAGTTCCGATTGCCATACGCAATAAAGGTTGCGTTTATCGAAAGGAGAAACGATTATGGCAAAAGGATCAGTTCGGAAGAAAGGAAAAAAATGGTACTACCGCTTCTATGTGGAGGACGCAAGTGGAAATCTGGTACAGAAAGAATATGCAGGAACAGAAAGCAAAAGCGAAACGGAAAAGCTGTTAAGGCAGGCAATGGAAGATTACGAAAGCAAGAAATTCATTGCAAAGGCGGACAATATCACCCTTGGACAGTTGCTTGACACATGGGCAGAGGAAGAATTAAAGACAGGAACATTGAGCAATGGAACTGTCGGTACTTATCTTCAGGCGATCAACCGCATTAAACAGCACCCTGTAAGCAGACGAAAGCTAAAAACGGTTACTTCGGGGCATTTGCAGCAGTTCATGGATATCATGTCTTTTGGAGGCACGATTGAAGATTTTGTTTCCAAAGGATATTCCAAAGACTATGTAAAGTCATTTTCCGCAGTATTACAGCAGTCATTCCGCTTTGCGGTGTTCCCGAAACAGTACATCACATTCAATCCCATGCAGTATGTGGTAATGAGGCACAAAAAGGACGATATGGATTTGTTTGCGGAGGAAACGGACACTGAAACAGGCAAGGTCAAGCCTATTTCGTATGAACAGTACCAAAAGTTGATTACACAGCTTGGAAAGCGGAGTAAAGACGCAATCCTGCCCGTACAGATAGCGTATTTCACAGGGCTTAGGCTTGGGGAAGTTGCAGGACTTACTTGGCAGGACATCAACCTTGAGGAACAATGTCTGACAGTCCGCAGGAGTGTCCGCTACAATGGCGCCACCCATAAGCACGAAATCGGCTCGACAAAGAGGAAGAAAGTGCGGATAGTTGATTTTGGCAATGCCCTCGCTGACATCTTGAAGAAAGCAAGAAAACAGCAGCTTAAAAACCGTATGCAGTATGGCGAACTCTATCATAGCAATTTCTACAAAGAAGTTACGGAAAAGAACAGGGTTCATTATGAGTATTACAGCTTGGGAATGACAGAAGATGTGCCAAAGGACTATACGGAAATTTCCTTTGTATGTTTGAGGGAAGATGGCTGTCTTGAACTTCCTGCCACCGTAGAAACAGCCTGCCGGACAGCGGCGAGGAAAGTGCCAGAGTTAGAGGGTTTCCATTTCCACACACTAAGACACACATACACAACAAACCTGTTATCAAACGGGGCGCAGCCAAAAGATGTGCAGGAACTTTTAGGACATTCAGACGTAAGCACCACCATGAATGTCTATGCACATGCTACAAGGGAGGCAAAACGGGATTCAGCTAAACTCTTGGATAAGGTTGTGGGAATGAATTAATCAATGAAAACTGAATAACAAAAACTTTCCCTTGTAATCTGCTCATAAGGGCAAAAACAAGGGAAAAGGATACATATTTTGAGGTCAGGCATACCGCAAAGCCTTGAAAATTAAGGAAAGTTAAGGCAGTTAGTAGATAATTTTGAATTTTTTCTATTACTTTTTCTGTCGAACATGATATATAAATTTATAAGAAATAAATATTTTCATGTTATTATCGCATATTATCCACATGCCTTTTATCTGATATGTCTTTACACTATACGATTATTTTATCAGATTTCCAACCATTGCATTTTGAACAAAGCACCCTAAGATTTGATGCTATAGACTTTCCTCCTTTCGCGATAGGAACAATATGGTCAATCTGTAAGCCAACTTCATCCGGCATATACTTTCCGCATATCTGACATGTGTAATTGTCTCTTATCATAATTTTTCTTCGTAATTTAGGGGTTACTAGTTTTCGTTGATTTTTACTATAATACTCTCTTAACGTACATTCGAAATTGATATTGTACAACTGATCATAACGGTCATAAATATAGTTAAAATTATATGAAAAACAACTAACTCTAACATAAACTTTGTAAGATGACTTAACATAATTCCTTTGCCTATATCTTGTTTGAGAACGAATAAAATAGAATTTAAAGGCTGCCGCATCATCTAACACCTGCTCATATTGTTTTTGTCGATACCCCTTTAAAATACTCCTTTCAATCCGTTGGTTACTATCCAATTTCCATTGTTCAATCACTTTTTGGTGGATTTGTATGTTTGCAAATCCACCGGAATTCAAAAATATATCCAAAAAATCCTCAATATGTGGACCTCGCTTCCCCGAAACATCAAATTCGTAAATAAAATATGGGTATGAAAACGGAGATTTTAAAATAGAATATAATAAAGCAACTATAATACTTATGACACTTATTATTAAAACTAACGGTAACACTTAACACTCCTTCCTAAAAGATTTCTTATACATTTCAAAGCATTCTAAATTTTATTTGTTTGTGTATAAAATAATTATTTTAAATGTATATTTATACTTCCGTTTTATTAACAACCATAAACCAAACTGGGAAATTTCGTTCATACTTTAAATTACAATATTCCGTTCTTTTCCGTTCAAAAAGCTCTCAATGTTCTGATATACCTCTTTTGCACACCGCTCCCTCGCCTCGTGGCTGCCCCACGCCATATGCGGCGTAATCAAAAGCTTCGTGCTGTCCTTGATTTTACCGAGCGGATTGTCTGCCGCAATCGGCTCCTTCACAAGCACGTCTAACCCCGCCGCCGCAATCGTCCCGTTTACAAGCGCGTCATAGAGCGCCTGCTCGTCCACCACGGGACCGCGTGCCACATTAATCAAAATTGCTGTTTTCTTCATCTTTGCAAGCGCCTGCGCATTAATGATATTCTGTGTTCTGTCCGTCAGCGGGCAGTGCAGCGATAAAATATCACTTTGGGCAAGCAGCGTATCAAAATCCACGCGCTCATAGTCTGTTGTGGTATTGTTTCCCGATGCAGAATAGTAAATCACGCGGCACCCAAATACCTTTGCTATTTCCGCAACTTTCCTGCCGATATTTCCAAGGCCGATAATGCCCCAAGTCTTTCCCTCAAGCTCCGTAAAAAACGGCTCAAAGCATGTGAAAATCGGACATTTTTCATAATCCCCGTTTTTGACATATGTATCATAAACCGGCAGCTTTTCCAACAGGTAAAGCGCCATTGCAAACGTATGCTGCGCCACGATTGGCGTGGAATATCCCACCACATTTGTTACACGAATTCCATGCGCTTTGCAAAAATCAAGGTCAACGTTATTGTAGCCTGTTGCGGTTTCGCAGATAAGCTTCAGGTTCTTTGCGCCGCTAAGCGTCTCCTTATTTAGTGGCGCTTTGTTTGCAATAATAATGTCCGCATCCGCCACACGCTGCGCGACCTCGCCCGCCGTTGTGTTTTCGTAATAAACGGTTTCCCCAAAATCATTATAAAACGAAATATCCAAATCGGTTCCTAAACTGTTTTTTTCCAAAATTACCAATTTCATGATTTATATCTCCTTTTTTCTCTATTTTCTATTTGGTTTCCTTTTAATGCTCAATAATCTGATAAAATCATTTCCTTCGTGGCTTCCAAATTATATGTTTGATTATAAAATAAATATCCGTTCTTTACAACGGATATTTATAATAGTTTGGTCATCCTATCCAATAAGGACATTTTTTCCCTCAAATGCAAAACCGTATTTGCGGATGCGGGAGAAATGAACACTCCAAACCCCGAATTTACCGCCGCTTCTCAAAATAATCCATCAAGATTTCCTTAATATGGTTATACCGCCGTGCGTACGAATTTTCGACCCGGATAATCTGCAGATGATGCGCCCTGCAAATCTCGTTTTTCTGCCGGTCTCTGCGTTTCACAGCCTCATCCTGAAAGTGCTCCTTCCCGTCAAGCTCAATCGCAAGCATTGGGATTTCGTCCTTTTGCTGTTTTTCATATACGACAAAGTCAAAACGTCCCATATAAAACAGGCTGTCATTGCTGACATTCTCCTCGAAGACCTGCGAAATCGGAACTTCCTTGTGAATGACGTATCTGTTTCGGGACATCCAAATATTTTCCAAAGCATGGCTCAAGTTTGCCAAAAAAGCCTCCTCTGTCGCAGTGCTGAACGGCTTTACTCCAAGAGCCCTTGAATTTGCCTGTTTCTGCGTCACCTTGGTTTCCCCGTTCTTCCGGACATAATCGATCAGCTCATATAAATCGTCATCTCCACTCTCATGAAGACGGTTTACATTTTTCATGTCAGACAGCACGACCAGCTGATCCTTTGCACGCGAAGTCGCAACATTAATCAGCTCCTTGTTATTTTTCAGCCATGCGTACGTTCCTGCCTGTGTCTGCTCGGTAATTGCCGTCGAAAACAAAACAATATCCTTTTCATCCCCCTGAAAAGCATGCACTGTTCCGCATGAAATATTCTCCAAATGCTCCTGTTTAATCGCGTCCTCAATCAGTTTCCGCTGATTGACAAACGGCGTAATTACTCCGATGCTCTTTTCCTTATTCAGCTTCGCAAAGTAAATCATTGCCCGGACCTCTTCCGGCGCCGTATTTTTTACATTAGACGCTCCATTTTGCACATCAATATACACAAGAGGTTCTTTTTCCATATCGCTCGAACATATATTCAATTTTGAATTATAATACTTCCGGTTATTAAACTCAATAATCTTTTTATGACACCGGTAATGATTATGCAGAAGAATTTCATCACTGACGGAATCACATGCCAAGTATGTCTTGTAAATAGAATTTTTCCGGTAATCATACTCGTCCGTTATCTGATACTTTTTGCGAAGGTACAAATTATCTACTTCTCCCAGTAAAATAACCGGGTTCAGCTGCTGCGGGTCGCCGACAAGCATAACAGTTTCCCCTCTGATAATCGGTACAAGAGAAACTGCCGTATTGCATTGGCTTGCCTCGTCCAAAATCACCATATGAAATAACGGTTTCGGCTCTCCTATCCGGTGTGCGGATATGCACGTCGTAATCATAATCGGAAACACCTTCTGCATTTTTTTCACATTTTCTGCACTTCTAAAATACCTGCGAAAAGCCTCTGTCTGTTTCTCTCCTTCCTCCATATCAAGAATGCTCATAAAATCCTCATATTTCTTCTGCCCAAGCTGTTTGATATAATGTACGGAGGTATAATATAAATACTGATAAAATTCCTCCTCGTTTTGGTCTAACAGGTTTAACGCGTCCTGCTCCGTAACGGTTCCAATCTTTTCCATCTCCCGTTTCACCTGTTCTAACTGGCGTCCTTGCAGGTCAGCCTGAAAAGGAATCATTGCACCTTCGTTTCCCTTTTTATTCTGATACTCCAGCAGCCTTTGCAGCGTTTCGCCTCTCTCCGTCAGCTCCAGCCTGTCTTCATAGCGTTTCAACATATCGGACAGTGCCTTTGCCCGTTGAATCCGGTCATCCTTGCGCTTGTCCAAAGTAGTATTATAAACAGGTATTCCCTGCGTTTTCTCATATAAATTTTTGATATAAACAATTGCTTCCCTTATTTTTGTATCATTCCCCAAACGCAGCGCCGGAAACGGGATTTTGTTTCCGTGGTACTCCAAATTAGACAGTTTATGGAATACCGTATCAATCGGTATATTATTATAGGAAGAAAACAGCACCGTTCTGTTATTAAAAAACGCGGTTACAATCGTATTGATAATCGTATTTGTTTTCCCCGTCCCGGGCGGTCCCTGAATATACGCTACCGGATATTTCATCGCATTGTGAATTGCCAAAAGCTGATCCAAGTTAATATTTTTATTAATCAGTGCAATCGGATACGTTTTGCTCCTGCGGGGACGTTCCAGTAAATCACCGAAAAACGCCTTCATCGGAAACGTAACCTCTCCCTTATGGTACATCTCAATAATTGCCTTATACTCATCATGTAAATCCAACGCAATTTCCGCTCCGATTCCTATGATATACGGCATATCATCCACACCCATAATCTGTCTGTTCCGCGCTGTTATAATATTTTTAATTTTTTCCTGATTGTTCTCGAAATCATTCAGCAGCTCATATTCTTCCGCATCCAAATAATACCGTATGCTTTCCTTCTTCCCTTCTACTTTAAATTCCGTACACAGTGTTATCTCCTCGTCCGGCCGCAGCACATGGCGTTTTACGTCTAAATTTAATTTCCGGTACGCAAGCGCATATAAGCCTCTGTTTGTGTGAATGCTCAAAACATTGATTGCAAGCCGTTGTATCGTCAGCCTTCCGTTATTTGGCTTTGTCTTTTCCATTTTATATTCAAAATGCTTTACAATCTCACGGAACTGTTCCTGGCTTAACTGGTAGCTCTCCCCTTGAAAGCTGTCACGGTCAATATACCGGATCAGTTCAAAATTGTCATAATACGGCACAGTATCCATGCGGTTACACGTTTCCAAATAATTTAATATCTTCAAATTCGGAATATGGTCAAATAAGGTTTTATATTTGTGGGGATTGAGTGAAATATCTTCGACCAGCTTCTGATTGATTGGGCAGTAAGAACCTTCTATGACTTGGGAAGATCGTATGGAATCAATGAAAATACAGTCAAAATGACACACGGAGTACTGTCCCAAATGCAGTCCCTCTACAGATAGAGAACGTTTTCTGACATTAATGTCACAAATTCCAATCCAATATTTTGTGATTTGCTCCTCTTTGTTTTTATACTCTATCTTAAGCCATTTGCCCTCATGTATAGCCTGAAAAATATCACGCGCCACGGTATTCATCCATGATTTCCTCCTGTGCACCTGTATATCTCGAACAAATATTTTGGGTACTATGCTCTTATGGTATCATAGATGTATTGGTTTTTCAATGATATACCGTGAAAGTCATTTTATACAATTCATAACCAGTGTTACAATTCACACCCGCCAGTTTTTATCGTCATACAAGCGATTGAGGTGTGAATTATAACAGATTTTGCACACAAAATGCTAAAAAGCGAGCATTTTGGCGCATGATTCCCACTACTTTGGCGGACGTTTGAACAGTAACCTCCGTTCCAGTAACAGGTAAAAATCCATGCAAAATTTGCACTTGTTTACATAAATATTATGTGCTATACTACATTTTGCGCAAGCCAATGAATTTTAAAATCATGCTATATCATTAGCATTATCAGTTACTGCACCACCATTTACAGACAAATCTTATCATCAAAAAGTCTAATTATTTCAAAAACGAAAGGAAAATCTAATGAACAACCCTCAAAAATTTTCATTTAAAAACGCCACCGACAAAATCGACTACACCTTTATGAACGACTACATGTTCCGCGCTGTTTTGCAGGAAAATGAACGCGTCCTAAAAGAACTGACCTGTTCCCTGCTCCACCTTAATCCCGATTACGTGGAAACCGTTACAATTCTAAATCCAATCGAGCTTGGCGAGGCATACGATGACAAAGCCTTTGTCCTTGACATCAAAGTCCTTCTGAACAACGCCGCCATCATCAACCTCGAAATGCAGGTCGCAAACCAAGACTTTTGGACGGATCGCTCCCTATCATATCTCTGTAGCATTTTCCAAAATCTCAAACATGGTGAAAATTATTCCCAAGTAAAGCCTGCCTATCATATCGGTATCCTTAACTTTTCTCCATTCCCCAATTATCCTGAATTTTATGCCACGAATAAAATAATGAACATCAAAAAACACTACATTTATAATGACAATTTCACATTAAATGTGTTAGACTTAACTCAGATACATCTTGCAACTGACGAGGATAAAGAATACAAGATTGATTACTGGGCAAAACTTTTTAAAACTAAGACATGGGAGTATAAATCACCGGAGGTGATTAAAAATGTTAACACAAAACAACACCGTTTTTGAAGAAGCCTCTGAAACGCTCTATAAATTAAATCAGGATGATAAAGTCCGCTACCTGTGTGAAATGCGTGAAGAAGGGCAGCGGATTTTACAGACCTACCAAAGCCTTATCAGGCAAAGAGATGAGAAACTGGCGCAGAAAGACGCTGTCATTGCAGATAAAAATGCCACTATTGCAGACAAAAATGCTATTATTGCCACTAAAGATGCCACTATCGCTGATAAAGACGCTACTATCGCCGCCCTCCAGGCACAACTCGCAGCATTCCAAAACTAATCTGACATTTATATGAAAAAAGCGGGAAACGTATAAATCCACTGCTTCCCGCCAAAAGCTCTTCCCCATTCTCAAGCTTTTTTCCGCATTTTTCGATAATTTCCCGACAGCGCTCCTCAGATATCGGGCTGATGCGATTTCTGTCTTGTATGGTGTTCTCCTTGTGCCCTGAACCTTCGCCAGTTTCACGAGCTAATTTTGTTGAATATTAAGACCAATTACTGATATACAATTCCCCGGTATCCCTTTGTACGTAAAATCCCGCCAGTTTTCCCTCATTGAATGTCAGTTTTTGCAAATAATACCCCTGTTCCAAAAGCGCTTTGTTTCCCATCGGATAAGTGCCTTTCAGATTGCCCGCATAATCGTAAAACGATACGCTGTCCGCCTTACACTGCGGCAGCTTCCCTGCCAGTGCGTTCTCTGTATTCCGCACCGCATTTTCCGGCTCTACTGCATTACTGCTAAAATAGCCATTGTCCGTAAACAGGTACTCCCCTTCAATTAACCGGGTATCCAATCGCTGCGTTTCCCCGTTGTCCTTTATCGCAAGGATTTCATAATTATCGGAACTGTCCGACTCTCCCAACACAATGAGACCGTATTGATTAAAATCCAATATATACGAATATTCCCACTTCGTGGTTTCCCATAGTTTCTTTCCGTTCCATTCCCCGTTTGCGTTTGCTTGGGCAATCCAGTATTCCTTGTGTTTTCCTTCCCTATCATAAATTTCATACGCCATCGTACCGTCGTTGCGCATACGCGCGTCCCCAAGAAAATAATTTTTGTTTTCCGCGGTTTCGGGCTGATAGATTTCCGTAATACTGCCGTCCGAAAGGCTTAATTTTTTCAGCGTGTGCTCTTTGCCAAATATGTCCTGGCGCGCCCATTCGCTGTAGTAAATACAACCGTCACAAACATACCAAAACGGTCCAATCTGCATGTCACTTGCCACGCTGTAATAACAATTGTTTTCCTGTGTATCCATATCGTATATGAAAAATGACGTGCTGTCTTTGGATACGGTTATGACTAAATTTTGATACTGTCTGCACTGCATTCCCGAATGCTCGTCAACATGAAAAATGGTGTTCAGCGTCAAATCCTGTTTGGCGTATGTTTTGCCTTCTTTTTTATAAATGTCCGTACCCAGTATCAGGGTGTCGTCATGACAAATATAGTTGTTCATACCATAACTCAACCCTGAAATATTGCGATAGCCCAGCTCCGGTATTTCTTCCGGTTCTGCTGTGTCTGTATAAAGGTTTTCATTGAAAGGCTGCCGTGTATTTACTGCATATTCTGCCGCTGTTTCTTCAATGTCAGATGACACGGCAAGCGTTGTATTGGTTTCTGCAGTGTTGGTTTCCGTATCATTTGAAAGTATTTCTTTTTTGCCGCACCCCGACAGAGTGGTACATATTACAAGCGCGAAGCAAAAAAAGATTGTTTTTTTACGCATAAAATCCCTCCTTATATCTGTCCCCAGTATCATTCTCAATATGGTATTGCAATGTTGCGGTATAATGCATTTTCGGTTAAATTTTGTCTGTTCTGCCGTACTAGCGTTTACAAAAAAATACTCCTGCTCACAACCGCATCCTGATAATTGTTACAAAACAGCTTCCATTCCAATCTTTTGGATTTTCAACCCAATCCGCTCATAAAACTTCACCGCATTCACATTATCTGCCCAAACATTCAACGTCACATTATAATACGCCTGCGCTCTTGCATACTCGACAACATATTCATAAAGCGCCTTCCCGATATGCATTCCGCGCGCTGCTTCGTCAACGCACAAATCATCAATATAGAGCGTTTTAATATCCGTCATATTATTATTGTTAACAAACTGCTGATGTACACAAAACGCATAGCCCAAAACATTCCCGTCCTGCTCCGCAACAAATACAGGCGTCTTACCGTCTGCCAGTATCTCTTTGAGTTCCTCGTCCGTATACTTCTTTGTGCCTGCTTTAAATAAATCCGGACGCACATCGCTGTGTACTTTAAGAACCTCAAAAAGCAACTTATTAATTATAGGAATATCCCTCTCCTCTGCACGGCGGATTGTCAAATTTTCCATATTTCATCATTCTCCCTATCGCCTTTATTAAATTATTTACAACCCCTATTCTACCACTACTTTCTACACAATTCCATGAAAATATTAATTAAACTCCTGTAAAAATCTGAAGCCGTGCTTCTTCTTCACAGGCATAGCTAATTGCCGCAAAAGAAAAACCAGCGACAACCCCATCGCAATCGTCCACCCGACAGGCCACGCGCACCAAATCCCCGTCGCGGAATTTGACCATCCCGATAACACAAATGCTAAAACCACACGCAAAATAAGGTCCGTAAACGTCGCTGCCATAAACTGTTTCATTGCATTCGTACCGCGCAGCACTCCGTCCGCCGCAAGCTTTGCGGAAACCACAAAATAAAACGGCGACAAAATCCACAAAAACTGTCTGCCAGTTGCAAGTGCCTGCGCTGAACCCTCATTCATGAACAGCAGCAGCAAATACTTCCCCAAAAAGACATAAATCAGACAAAACGGAATACTCAGACACCATACCAGCTTTAGTCCTGCGCGAAACCCTTCCCGAATACGCCCGTACTGGTTTGCCCCCAAATTCTGTGCCGAAAAATTAGAAATCCCGTTTCCAATTGTCGTAAACGACGTAATCACAAGATTATTCAGCTTTACCGCCGCAGAGTACCCCGCGGCGACACTGACACCAAAGCTGTTAATACATCCCTGAATCATCATGTTGCCAACCGAAATAAACGACTGCTGCAAAATGCTCGGCACCGCGATAACCGCAATCTTACCAAGCAGCTTTCCGGAAAAAACCGCAATTTTTCCGCTCGTCTTAATCTTCGACAGCCGCACTAAAACCAATACCACCGAGAAAACGCAGCTTACACCCTGACACAAAAATGTCGCCCATGCAACACCTGCAATTCCCATTGTGAAGCTTTTCACAAACAGAATATCAACCAAAATATTTGCACTCGATGACACCGCAAGAAACAGAAACGGCGTTTTGGAATCCCCCATTGCAGAAAAAATTCCCGTAGCAATATTATAGAAAAACAAAAACGGAAGCCCCCATATGTAAATGCGCAGATACAACGCCGAATCCTCCATAATCTCCGGCTGCGTCTTCATCAGCCGAAGCAGCATATTGCAGGAAAGTAAACCCATCACCATTAAAGCGCCGCACAATATCCCGCTTGCAATCAGCGTCGTATAAACTGCCGTCTTAATTGCCTTATAATCCTTCGCCCCGAAAAGCTGCGACACAATCACGGAACAGCCGATATTGCATCCAAACGCAAATGCAATGAAAATGAGCGTAATATTATAACTGTTCCCAACCGCCGCAAGCGCATTTTCCCCGATAAACTTCCCCGCCACAAACGAATCCGCAATATTATACAGCTGCTGAAACACAATGCTCCCAAACATCGGCAGACAAAATGCCCACAAAATCTTCTGCGGATTTCCCTGCGTCAAATCCTTATTCATATCAATAAAACCTCCTATTCCATCAAAAATGACACATGTGTCATTTTTGTATTTTT
>ERZ808028.1359-NODE-1359-length-15015-cov-3.833445_pt1 | contig 15015 bp, 11 predicted proteins | sample MGYA00380184_ERZ808028 | MGnify/ENA primary metagenome ERZ808028 (study PRJEB31490, sample SAMN06133397) | mouse gut metagenome | isolation source: J8_1 | host: mice | place: China: Chengdu | collected 2015-05 ...
CTGCTTATCATAGAAGATCTCTATTTACAGAAAAACTTTCACACTCCCATAAGCGTTTTGACGATTTGATACTTGCTACAAAAAATAAACAATACCAGACACAATTATATAAAGAATATGGTTTATAAATAATCAAATACAAAGTCAAAAGGACAGGCTTATTTTTTCATAGGCTTGTCCTTTATTGTTCTTTTACCTTCTTACCCATCCGTCTCGATTTCAAAGATATATTGATTTAAACGGTTATTAAATTTATTTTCTATATTTTCAAGTTCAAAACCAAAAACTTGAGAACACCAGTTTAGCATGGCAACTACCATAGCCTCCTTTTGATAGTAACATACATCATATTGTAAACTACATATTTGAATTACGGTTCCATCATGATATTGGGTATGCAATGCAATATCCTCTGCTATCATATTGAGTGCCTTAAAGATAGCGTTTCTATCTTCTTCGCAGAATAATTCATTTTTTATCAAAGGATTTTTAGAAAATGAAAGATAAACATTATCCCTCACAACCATACAATCTTCCTTAAAAAGTTTTTTTTCAAATACTTCACCATATATAGTTATACTTATTCCCCATCGGCCTTTAAACAATTTATAATTATATTTTTCCATTTAGTTCTACTCCTATTTAAAATATAGCTTGCTAAATACAATCTAAACACAATCTTATTAAAGGCAGAGCAAATCATATAGAAAAAGCAAAAACCAGAAACCCCCCGATTTCTCGGAGGGTTCCGGTTTTCATGGCTGCTGGTAGCTCTTAATCTTTGTTTTAATCTTTATTTTTGTCTTTCGTTTTCGACTTCTGCTTTGCTTTATCAGCCCCACATCCGATAAACCGCCGCTTCTTCCGTTTTATGGTTGATTATCTCATCCTAATCAGCTTACTACACTTTTCCATCACAATATTACTTCATCCATTATCTTACATTAAAATCCTTTGATTAATTCCGGATTCTTGGTTTCAAAACGTCCGGTGAAGAACCGCAGAACTGCCGGCTCATATACCCACTTCAAGCCGCTGATGTCATGTCTTCTCTGATACAGCTGGATGATAGCTTCAGCAACATAATCCATATGTGCATAGGTGTAAACTCTTCTCGGAATGGTCAGACGGATGGTTTCCAGCTTCGGTACATGGTTCTCGCCGGTTACATTGTCACGTCCGGCAGAAATAATACCACGCTCCATGGTTCTTACGCCGGAGAACTCATAAACTGCTGCTGCAAGTGCCTGTGCCGGGAAGTCTTCTTCCTGATCTAAGTGGTCAAGGAATGCACGTGCATCTACGAAGATTGCATGGCCGCCGTAAGGTTTGATCATCGGAACGCCTGCTGCGTCGAGCTTCTCGCCCAGATAGCGAACCTGATTTACACGGTAGCTGATATAATTCCAATCCATGGACTCTCTTAAACCGATAGCCATAGCTTCCATATCTCTGCCTGCTAAGCCGCCGTAAGAAGGCATACCTTCAAACTGTACAACCATTCCGGTTGCGCGGATATACAGATCCTCGTCGTTCATACATAAGAAACCACCGATATTGGTCAAGCAGTCTTTCTTACCGGACATGGTACATCCATCGCCGTAGGAGAACATTTCATGAACGATCTCTTTGATGGTCTTGTCCTCGTAGCCTTTTTCTCTGGTCTTAATGAAGTATGCGTTCTCAACGCATCTGGTAGCATCGTACATAACCTTAATGCCGTGCTTATGTGCCAGTTCGGAAACAGCTTTGATGTTTGCCATGGAAACCGGCTGTCCGCCTGCTAAGTTTACGGTAACTGCAAGGCAGATATACGGAATCTTATCTCCGCCTACTTCGTCGATCAGAGCCTGGAACTTATTCAGGTCAACATTGCCCTTGAAATCCAGTTCTGCACTTGGATCATGTGCTTCGTCGATAACTACATCGCGGAAGGTAGCGCCGTTTCTTTCCTGATGGAAACGGGTGGTGGTGAAATACATATTGCCTGGTACATAATCGCCTGGCTTAATGGTTAATGTGGACAGAATGTTCTCTGCACCGCGGCCCTGATGGGTAGGTACTACATACTTGAAACCAAACAGTTCACGTACAGTTTCCTGTAAATGATAGAAGTTTCTGGAGCCTGCATAAGCTTCATCACCAATCATTAAACCAGCCCACTGTCTGTCGCTCATTGCGTTTGTTCCAGAGTCGGTTAATAAGTCGATGTAGCATTCTTCGGACTTAATTAAGAAGGTATTATATCCGCCGGCCTTAACTGCAGCCTTTCTTGCTTCTTTGTCCAGGTTGCCCATGTGCTCTACCATTTTAATCTTAAAAGGCTCCGGTGCAAAATTCATCTTTTCCATATAAATTTCCTCCTATAATTTAATTTATATTATTTTTTTGATAGCTTGATTAATTTTTTGACCGCTTACTTCTTCTTCATATAGTTTGCCTCATAATCCTTCAGAGCATTCAATGCCTGGCTGGCAAGAGGAAGAATAGCAATCATATTAAAGATGGTCATTAAGCCAACACCTAAATCACCCAAATCCCATACAAAGGTGTATGCGGCAAGTCCGCCGATAAACAGCATTGCCAGACAGAAAATCTTATATCCGGTCTGTGCAGCCCAGGTATCTCCAAATACATAGGCAACGTTTGGACGTGCATAGTAGAGAATACCGATAAAGGTTGAAAAGCTGAACAGGAACAGAATTACTGCGATAAATACAACACCAAAGTAACCTAAGTGATGGTTCATGGCTGCCTGTAAAAGATCCATGCCTTCTAATCCGCCGATAACGGAATCCGGTGCTAAGAGCATCAGGAATGCGGAACAGCTACAGATAACCAGAGTATCGATAAATACACCGAGTGACTGAATCAGACCCTGCTTTGCCGGATGAATAACATCTGCCGAAGCTGCCGCACAGGGAGCAGAACCACTGCCTGCTTCGTTGGAGAACAGACCACGCTTAACACCGTTCATAACTACTGCTCCAAGTCCGCCGCCTGCAATCTGCTTTAAACCAAATGCCTGCGAGAAAATATTTCCAAGTACGGAAGGCATTAAGGTAATGTTTTTAAGAATAATGAAGATGGTAATGGCAAAATAAGCAACTGCCATAACCGGAACCACGCGGTCAAGAACCTTTACGGTTGCGTTCTTGCGCAGAACGATAACTGCAGACATAGCAACCAATACAACCGTTGTGGCAATCTGCGGGATGTTAAACGCATTTTTCATGGATGTTGTAACGGAGTTTGCTACTACCTGGCTGATACCAGCCCAGCAGAGAAGACCCGATAAGGCAAACAGAACACCCAGAAGTCTGAACTTACAGCCGCGGCTGTAATGGGACTCTTTATCCACGGAAACATATTCTGCTTCACCATTTACATCCTTCACGTAAACATCTTCACGCTTAATCTTGGTAATCATACGCATACGATCCATAAAGTAAGCCGGACCTCCGCGGTAGCCGCCGTATAACGGGTCCTTCTCTTTATAAATCTGTGCCAGTGTGGATTCGATAAATGCGGTAGAGGAACCGATTAATGCAGTAATCCACATCCAGAAAACGGCTCCTGCGCCTCCGACGGATACCGCAGCAACTACACCGGCTAAGTTCCCCATACCAACGCGGGTAGCTGTAGCAACAATTAACGCCTGTACGCCAGAGATTGAATCTTTGTCCTTTTCTTTACCTTTACTCTCATCTTTTTCCAGTGTCACCCGTATCATTTCGGGGAAAAGCCTAAATGGTAAAAACTTGGTTTTCACGGTGAAGTAAATTCCAACAGGTATCAGGATTAATACCAGAAGGGATAAACCAAACTGTGTTTCGCCGTTAGAAAATTCCAAAACTACCAAGTCGCCCCACAATAAATTGTTTACTGATGTGACAAGCTTTACAAATGCCTGTGCTATCCAGTTAAAAACATTCATACGCCTCCTCCATATCGACATTTTCTTTAGCTACACCCTTGAGTTTTCAGCTTCGTCGCGACCTCAGCTTTTTTTGACACATGGCGCGTAATGCGTGATGCATCATGTTTTGTACTTATATAATACCATATATTTCACAAAAGTCAAGCGTTTTTTTATTTTTTTTTAACATATTTTACAACATTTTAGGATTTCCATATTTTGTTTACAGGGAAGAACCAAAAAAGGCCGAAAAATTACACGTAACTGCATTGTAATTCCTGAAAAAGTATAGTAAAATAGGGAATATTTCTAAGGTTAGTATAAACTGACATGTGCGTCACGCATCAAAGATAGCATTAGTTTTTTTGTTAAGAGATACTTTCGATTAATTCCATATAAAAAAAGGAGCCAAATCCTATGGCAGAAAAAATTGTAAAATTAACACTCAGCGATCAGATATATAACATCCTGCAAAAAGATATTATTGACGGAATTATTCCCCTGGGCGGGAAGCTGACTAACCGCGAACTCCAGGAACGCTTTCAGGTTTCCTCTACCCCGGTTCGCGATGCCATCCATAAATTGTTTCAAAACGGTTTAGTGGAGGACGTGACCAAAACCGGGGCGCAGATTATCAGCTTTGACCCGGATTACTCTAAAGAAGTAAATGAATTTATCTCTGCCCTGGCATGTGAGGCGATGCTGATGACTGCCCAGAAAGCAAACCAGGAGCAGATTGCCAAAGAGCTTTACAGGTATCAAAATGAAATGATTCAGGCAGAGGATGATAACCTCTACTTTGATGCGGATGTGCATTATCACAACTGTTTTTTTAAACACTGCGGAAATCGTTTTTTGACGGAAACCTATGAGCGGTACGACTTAATCCGTATTCTCCTGACCCGCTATGCTATCCGCACACCGGAGGAAAAAACGGCAACCATCCGCCAGCACCAGGCAATCACCGAGGCCTATGTGTCCGGCAGCCATGAGCTGGCGAAAAAACTGATCAATAAGCATTACCGTTATGGGATTTGGCAGATTAATGATTATTTTTCCCGCCAGTAGGCTGTTTTATGCAATGAAGCTTTATTCCTTCACTGCACAAAAGCAGCATGGCATCATCTTCCGCGGAATCCCCCACTGCTGCCGTCTGTTTTAAAGAAATTCCAAGCCTCTGGCAGATGCTCTCCACCCCATTTTCCTTGCTGGCATCTGCCGGAATCATCTGCATACAATTTTCCTCGCGAAGAAAACGAACGCTTCCTTTCAGTGTTTCGGGAAGAACACCTCGAAGGAAGCTTTCTTCTGTTCTTTCCCAGCAAAAACCCCTGCGGCGAACCAAGGTTATCTTATAGAGCTGCCCGTTGCGGCGGCAGACAGACAGTCGAAAATGCAGCCTTTTGCTCTGCTCTTTCACGGGAAGAAGAAGTGCTTCATCCAGTGTATACAGGATTTCCTGATACTTCTGCTGATCCTGCTGCTTCTGCGGGTTCTGGCACTTCCCGTCATAGGAAAGCAATTTTTCATCCTTCCACCAAAGATGAGCTCCTCCGGCAAAAACTCCTCCGGCAAACAGCGGCCACACCCTTTTGCACCTTCTCCTTGCTTCTGGCAGAGGAAGGCTTGTGGCAAAAAACAAACGGGTTCCCAGCCTTTTCAAAGCCTCAAGACCTGCGGCGATCAGAGGGGGGACAGCCTTTTCTCCTTCGGGAAGCAGGGTTTTGTCAATATCGAAAAAAACCGCCGAAAAACACCGATATGCATCCAGCCGGTTTGCTGTGCCGTTAATTCCCCGTACCTGCATAACCGGAAGGGACTTTGGGATGCGAAACACAGGATAACGGCCAAACAAAAGATGGTTTATCCAGTCCGTGCGCCCGCCGTAGGCCAGGTAACAGGAACAGATTTTTCTGCTGCACACGGGAGAAGGGAAAGAAAAATTTTCCTGATACCAGTTTTCGCCTGTACGCCCACTGAGGCTGCAGGTCTGCATCCTGCCGTTTCCCTCGATAAAAACACGGTTTTTACAATATTCAGGATTTGCACAAACGGCACTTAACTCACGGATGAAAAACGGATCAAGGGCGGAAAACGCCTGCTCTTCCTCTTTCGTATAAGCCCGGTGCAGACCGTCCATTGCATTAATCCAAAGATATACGGAATCCGGAAGAAGCCGGCTAAGCCTGTTGAGTAAAGGCAGATTTTCCGGCACGCCCACGGCTCCGACACACAGGGAAAACCCTTCGCTCTGCACCTTTCGGCATTTTTGGGCAAAATCCTCCGGTGAAACCATCTCGGGATGAAAAGTCGCCCACAGGCGCAGTTTTTCCTTCCTTCCCCCTGCACCTTCCCACAGCTTCACGGCCCAATCCGCAGAAAAACTGAAATTTGTCTGTACACCCACGGCCTCTGCCTGCTCAAGCCGACTGAGAAAGGCAAGTCCCTCCCAGTACCACGAATGTATTAAAGCTTCGCCGTAAGGAACGACCATCAGGGCAAATGCTCCCAAAGCAATGGCTCTTTCTGCGGTGCTTCTGCAAAATCTCCCCCATTCTTCCTTATCCTTTTCCTGCTCCCGTCCGGAAGAAGGATGCTTTGCAAAAGGACAGTAGGAACAGGTATAATTACAGCTTTTTAAACTGCCCCGGTAAAGAATCATCTTTCTGTCCATGGCATACCTCCCACTCTTCCATCCTTTCTTTTATCTGCGGGGAAATCAGCTGCGGGCCGAGATAATCGGACAATCCCAGTCCCCTCTCCGTCAGCGCCAGAAAAGGCCCCCGAACCAGATACCTCCTATCTATCCATTCCTCCAAGCATTGAAAATCTTTATCTGCCCGGCTTTTAAAGCATCTGTAATACTCCTCCTCGTCCAGCCCGGGATAAATCAGCAGATGGCGGATTAAATAACGTCTCTTTATTTCATCCTCTGAGAGAAGGATTCCATGGTTGATTTTCGTATAGTCCCTGGTTGTAATAAACTTGTCCATCTGAAAAAGACTGTCCTTCTGCGTTATGGCATAGGGGGTACAAAAATGAAGGTTTCCCAGATAGCTCCTCCCCCCGCAGCCCAGGGCCAGGGATGTCCCAAAGCCGCAGTCAGAAAATTCCCGAACACCCTCTGTGTCACCATTTTTCCGCACAAATCGGCGCATGGAATCCTGGCGGAAACCAGCAGACTTTAAAAAGGCGGTTGCTTCTTTATACTGCTCATATGCCTTCTGCGGCTCCAGAACCAAACCGTTGCCCACTTGTTTTTCCAGTCCTGCTCCATGCTTTAGATAAAGCGGATAAAGAAACAGCTCATCCGGGGCAAAATTCAGGGCTTCGCTTAAAGAATTTAGCAGAGTTTCTGTTGTCTGTCCGGGAATTCCATAGATAAAATCAATATTTACACAGGGAAATCCCTCCGACATCAGAAGTTCCAAAGCCTCCCTGGCTTTTTTCGCACAGTGCTGACGGGCAAGTGTTTTCAGCTCCGTATCCGAAAAACTCTGAATTCCCATACTGACACGGGTTACACCTGCTTTTTTCAAACAATGGAGCTTCTCCCTGGTTGTCTGGTTGGGTGCGGTTTCAATGATGATTTCCCTAATTCCAAAAAAGGGGCGCACCTTTTCCAACATTCCAAATATCCTGTCTAACTGCCTCCCGCTTAAAAGCAGAGGAGTACCTCCTCCTATCGTCAATGAAGAAAACCGACACGAATCCGGAAAAAGGGGAACATACTGGCTCACCTGACATTCTACTGCCGAGAGATACCTGTCCATTGTTTCGGCAGACTGTCCGGTCACCGAGAACAGATTACAATAACCACATTTTGTCTGGCAAAAAGGAATATGCAGGTACAGACCATGCCCTGCACCGCCAAGACGGGGAAAATAGTCTTTAAGAGAAAGGGAAGGCATAAAACGGTAAGCCGTTTTATGCGGATAACTGTACATATACTGAACATAAGGGTTGAACATAAAAACCTCCTGGATGTGCGGATAAACGGTGAACGCTTAATCTTTGTCAAACGGTCTGAAGCAGAGCCGTATTTCTTCGTCACCCTGTGAAATACGGCCCTGCGGTAAAATGCATAAAGTAAAAAACTTAGAACACCAAATCGCTCTCCAGGGTCAGGATCTGCAATGCCGGGAACTGGTAGGCCATGCCGATAATATACATCGTGTAAGTCACTCCATTCATCAGAGTTATATTTGAAGAATCCATGTAGGCAATACGTGTATTATTACATTCTGCATAGGTATCTGCCATAATCACTGCGTTGTTATTTGTGCAGGGCAGGGCCTCTGACACAAAAGCCCGGTAGCTTCCCTGACCAATCGAATAATAACCGGAAGCATCCAGTTTTCCCAGACGCGAAACAACACGCCCATAGCCAGAAAGGAAAATATCCACCGGGCCGCTGTTGGGCGATAAGTTTACTGCACGAACACATGCTGCGCCCCGTCTGCTGCATGGCGTATCCGTCAGCGTAAAGGCGGTAATTCCGGAACCGTCATTGATGATGGATACCGTATAGGCATTTTGACTGCTGAAACGAATATTACGCTGAAACAGGATACGACCGCTCTGTGCATCATTAATCGTTACCAGGATATTTGAACTGCTCTCCAGATAATAGGGAGTAAAATTTCCATACTGCAGGTTATGAATAACCGTGCGGTTTCCTAACCTTACATTCACCGCCGGCTGGTTTACTGCAGCGTGGAGAAAACGTATATTTACATAACTGCTGCCTGAACCCCAATTGCAGTTTACACAGCCAATTTGACCTGGAACGATTACAACAGGCCTGTTTCCTCCACCTGAACCTCCCGTATTTCCGGGCGGCGGACCCCAGGACGGGGTATCCGGGGATATTGGGGCAAAGCCCGGGTCATTATCACCAGGCGGCGGACCCCAGGACGGGGTATCCGGAGATATTGGGGCAAAGCCCGGGTCATTATCACCGGGCGGCGGACCCCAGGACGGGGTATCCGGAGATATTGGGGCAAAGCCCGGATCAGATCCGCCTGCTGCAGAGTCCGCATCCGGTGTTGTTTCTGTCATCTGTACCCGGTCGGTGCAACCCGGGACAGAACGAAAAGACATCCATCCATTTTCGTCGATATACATATGTTTTCCTTTCTGTTTGATTGCCTATGCAAACGCTATAGTATATCATACGTAAAATTCGGCGGATGGTGTAAGTAATTTGTCAAAGATACTTTATCAAAAACAATTTCTCAGGAAAATTTATCTTAATAATCATCGGACAAATTACAGAAAAAAATGTTTATAGGGAACCGTGTTCACAACCGGATGATTGATTCCGTGAAACTGACAGCCGTCTTCACCGTAGCAGGTTCCATGATCTGAACAGCAGATAACCAGGGCTTCTCCCCTCTGGCTCTTCCAGCTTTCAAATAAGCGTCCAAGCTCCCGATCGGCGTAGCGCAGCGCAGCCGCATGGGACTCAAGATTATCGTGAGAAACACCGTCAGCATAAAAATAATTCGGATAGTGGATGGCATCCACATTAAGATATAAGAAGATCCTCTGTTCTTTATTCGCTGCCGAAATCTTTTTCAGCAGAAAATCCACCTGGTTTTTTGTGCTTTCCTTCACCGGACAGGCAAAGGATGGGTTCCAGTAGCTTTTCTTAAAATAGCCGGGGAATACCTTGCCAATCGGAGAACGCTTATCAAAAAAAGCCACGCCGCCCACACACCAGGTATCATATCCGTCCGCTGCCAGCCCTTCCATAATCGTGCTTCCCGAAAAGCCGTAGGCACCTTTAGGCGTTTTATTTCCCAGGCCAATCTGTTTGGGGAAAAATAAAAGCTCACGGTCAGCAATGCTTTTGGCATCATAGCGGCAGGGCATAAAACCGGCAAACATCGCATGGTGCGAAGGATAGGTGAAGTTTCCCGGAGCCTGACATTTCTCCCAGGAGCCGTACTGACTTAAAACCGGGGTCATGCCTGCCTTTTCTTCCTGGACAGCCACATCGTAGCGCAGTGTATCCAGGCAGATAAACAAAATATCCTTTTTTCCCACCACCTCGTCCATATCTATGCACGGCGTTTCCTTTTTATATGAAGGCTGAAACAGGCCAATGGGAACATCCTCGGCTGCTCTTGCCCCTGTGCCGTTTTCAGCAGCATTTTCTTCATGATTTCCTCTGCTGCTCTTTGTATGAACAGCATCATTCGCATGGTTTTTCTTATAATCTTCCATTGCATTTCTCCCTTTCCGCCAAAAATACATTTCCAAAAGACATTTTTCTTTATGTAAAATGCAGTCACAAAATTTCGGAAAGCATCATCTCTGCCTGATGCCGGTAAATCCGGTTCTCATGGTAAATATCCTGGTAAATTAAATCCCCCTGTCCGTTCATCTCGATAATTCTCGGACGCAGACTGCCTTTTTCCAGGAGAATATCTATCCCTGCACTTTTAAGTCCCGGGTAAAGGCTGAATGCTGCGACAGCCAGGGCTTTTACTTCCTCCAGAACTGAAACCGGAAGCTTGAGTTCATCCACCGGAAGCGGATGGTTATTTAAGTGCAGGTTGGTAATCGGGCCTTTTGACAGCCTTGCCAGGCAAAAATCCAGTTCTCCTTCCTGAACCACCGCCCGCAGATCATAGCTAAAACCTTTATACTCGGCTTTTGCATACCAGCGCTCAACCACACAATCCAGCTTTAACAGCTGCTTTAAAAAAGAAAAAATCTCGTCCTGCGCTTCCAGACGCTGCAGTTTTTTTGTATTGACCAGACAGTTTTCCCTGGGATTCCACGCAGCACATGTATAGAGAACCATCTTCCTGGTTCCCGGGCAAATCCGAAAAGCCGTAATCCCCAGGGCACCTGAGCCGAAATTTGGCTTAATAAACACCTGGCTTATCCGCTTTTCCTCCATCGCAGCCAGAAGCACCTCCAAAGCGTCCACAGGGGAGGATTTCAATGGTAATACATCTGATGTTAATGGTTTCGCAGCAAACAGCTCCTGTGTCACAGCGATCCCGGCAGAAGCAAGCTTTTGCTTACAGGTGCGCTTATCTAAAAGACCTGCAATTACTTTGGGATGGTTAAAAAAAGTACAGCCTGACGCTCTGCCCAATGCAGCTAATATCTCCAGGTTCTTCTGGTATTCTGCTGCCAGCACAGGAAAAACATCAAGTTCTGCACTCTCCCAAAGCGGAGGATCAATCTTTACGATTCCCTTTCTTCCATGTGCAGCAAGCCAATTTTCCCAAAATTCCCGGTTCCACAGCTTCCAGTCGATAAAGAGAATATGCAGCCCCACACTCCTGGCCGCATGTTCCAGAAAAGTCTTTCGCTTTGTCCCCGGACAGCCCAAAAGAGCCGCCCACTTCTCTCCTGCCTTTTCCATCATGCCATCCATCACTCGGTCAGCATGGCATTCATCCAGACTTCACCGTGGTAGACTTCTCTTTCATTCTGCTCCGAAAGATCCAGATCCACTCCCGGCAGTTCGCGTTCCATCCTCTTCATCATCTCATCCGAAAGATAATGATAGTGAAGATCCAGTTTTTTTATCTGAGGATAGCTTGGAAGCTTTTCCAGAAGCAGCTGTGCGCCTTTATCCGTCAGCGTACCGCAGGACAAATCCAGGGTGCTAAGCTGCCCCATAAACTTGCTCTCCAAAACCACCGCCGTCAGTTCATCCTGGATTTCGCTGTCTGCAATCCCCAGATATTCCAGTTTCGGAAAATCAGCTTCTTCAAGAAATGCCTTAATGGTATCTTCATCCCCTTCAAAACCGTAGTTATCAATGCCGATATACAGGAGAAGCTTTTTTAAATTCGGCAGCTTGGCCTTTTTAATTTCTTCGATAACACTGTTCGGAAGTCCTCCGCAGATGATCGTCAAAGCTTCCAGGTTTTCATGGCAGATCTCTCCAAGGACAAGTTCTGAGCTTCCCTTAATTGTAAGTTCCTTTAGCTGGGGCATGGCCTTCCAGATCCTGCTGTAATTCCCCTGAATAATCCAGGATACCTCGCACTCTTCATAGCCCATATCGCCCACAAACAGCTTTTCAATATGAGAAAACTTCTCCGGCGCATCCGCAACCGCATCCAAAAGCGCCTGGCATCCATCGTCCCAGGCATCCCCCCAGCACCCGATAATAACTTCATTCAGCGAGGGAAATTCCGGGTCGTCCAGGATTTGCTTAACCATATCCTCCGGCGTAACCCCTTCTTCATACTGTTCGTAGCTGATTTCATACTTCTTTGCCTTTTCCATGAAAAAATCCTCCTGTTTTCTTTTTCCTTTTTTACAATGACCTATGCTTGATTCCCGTCCCTGCTCCCAAAAATCGAAAATATGTTCGATTGATTTAAGGTTATTATACCTGTTTTTGTGTTCTGTGTCAATAGAAAATTCATCCGTTATCGATCTGCCCCGATACAGACAGCAAGAAAATACACCCTGGAAATTCCCGCCTTTAAAAGCACACGGGTACATGCCTCCACGGTACTTCCGGTCGTATAAATATCATCCACCAGAATTACAGAAGATAAATTTTTCCAGCAGCTATCCTTCCTTACCGTAAATGCCTGCTCCAGATTCTTTAAGCGCTGCCCCGGTGTGAGTTCCTTCTGAGGTGCTGTCTTTTTGCTCCTCAGCAATAAATCTTCACAGAGAGGAATATTTGTAAGCTCCGAGAGCCGAAATGCCAACTCCCTTGCCTGGTTAAACCCCCTCTGCCTCAGACGCTGCGGATGCACCGGCACAGGAACCAGAGCCTCTGCTTTCATCTGATGTATTTTGTCCCCCAGTTTATTTACTATCTCAGAACTGTAAAAATCCAGGTATTCCCGCTTGTTCTTATATTTTATCTGCACCATGGATTTTGCCGAAACTTCATTATAATTAAACAGCGCCGCACCCCGTACAAAGCTTTTCGGATGGCGGACACAGTTCAGGCAGTACTCTTTTTCTCCGCCAAGCAGCTCTTTCCCGCATTTTAAGCACAGCTCACCTTTTACATCACTTAATTTCCCCCTGCATTCCGGACAAATCAGTTCACCTGCCGGAACGATAATCTCTGCACACACCGGGCATCTGCGGGGAAATAAAAGATCTGCCGCCTGTGCCTTCCACCGCTTTATCCATCCCCTGTGCCGATTTTCTCCCAAATGCTTTTCTTCTCTCAAATCCCGTTCTTCTCCCAAATATCCTTCTCCTCTGCAGCCAGATCTAAAATCCTGCTCTTTAAGCCGGAATATCTTCTCTGCTCTAATGTATTGCTGACCATGTTCTGAAATCCGGACGGAAGCCCGACCAGGCAGACGCAGGTCTTTGCCCGGGTCACTGCTGTGTAGATTAAGTTTCTGGTCATCAGCATCCTTGGCCCTGTGTAAACCGGAATAACCACTGCCGGATATTCGCTTCCCTGGGATTTATGAATGGTGATTGCATAAGCCAGCTCAAGCTCTTCCAGCTGTTTAAAACTGTAGTTCACCATCTTCCCCTCGTCAAATTCCACCGAAACCATCTCTGCAAATACATTGATCTCCCGAATAACCCCGATATCCCCGTTAAATACCCCCATACCTTTTTCCGTAGAAACCCCATAGCGGCTGCGCACTTCCCATTCCATCTGGTAATTGTTTTTTATCTGCATCACCTTATCACCAACCCGGTAGATGGTCTGCCCATACTCCCTCTCGGCTTTCTCCGGCGATGGCGGATTTAAAAAATTCTGTAATATTACATTCAGCCTTTCCACCCCCAGGGCACCTTTTCGCATCGGCGTCATCACCTGGATATCTAATGGATGTGCCTTGACATAGGCCGGCAATTTTTTCTGTACCAGGGTCAGGATGGCGCTGATGATGGCATCGGGCATTTCCCGGCGGATAAATAAAAAATCCCGGCTGCGCTTGGTTAAATCCACGGCTTCCCCATGATGAATCCGGTGGGCATTCATAACAATATCGCTCTCTGCCGCCTGGCGGAAAATCCTCGTCAGCTTAACCATGGGAAATTCCTGGCTTTCAATCATATCCCGCAGCACATTTCCCGGACCCACACTGGGAAGCTGGTTTACATCGCCCACCAGAATCAGCCTTGTTCCCACCGTAATTGCCCGAAGCAGAGAATGAATCAGGTGAATATCCACCATGGACATCTCATCGACAATAACCACATCCCCATCCAGAGGATTTTCCTCATTTCGCTCAAAATGCATCCCCGCCATCGATGCATTATCCCTGTCGGCCACACCCCCACTCAGTTCCAGAAGACGATGAATCGTTCTTGCCTCATAGCCGGTAGCTTCCGTCATGCGCTTTGCCGCCCGCCCCGTAGGCGCAGCTAAAAGAATCGTCATCTCCTCCTGTTCAAAGAAGTGGATAATAGCATTGATGGTCGTTGTCTTTCCTGTACCCGGCCCTCCGGTGATAATTAAAAGCCCGCAGTTCACCGCCTGAAAAACGGCCTCCTCCTGCAAAACGTCCAACCGGATATCTTCTTCCTCCTGAATTTTTTCCAGACGTTTTTTTATCTGTGTGCGGGGAATATCACCGCGGATATTTAAGTCGTGCAGCATCCTTGCGGTGTTCAATTCCAGATAATAGTACTGTGCCGCGTAGATAACCCTGGTTTTCTTCTCCCCCTCTGCCCCCTCCATCTCTTTAACGATAATCTTCCGGTCAATCTGCATATCCATCAGATGTTTTTCCATCAGGGAAATATCCACGCCCAGAAGCTGTGCCCCCTGGGAGAATAATTCCTCCTCCGGTAAAAACGTATGACCATTTCCCACAGCCTGGAGAAGGGTGTATAAAAGACCACATTTGATCCGGAAATCGGAATCGGTAAATATCCCCACCCGCTTTGCCAGTTCGTCGGCCATCTTAAAACCCACACCCGGGATATCCTCCGCCAGTTTGTAGGGATTTTCACGGATAATCCCGTACAGACGCATCCCGTATTCCTGGTAAATTTTTACAGCCAGATGGAGAGAAACCCCGTATTCCTGCAAAAACATCATAGCCTGGCGCATCTCCTTCTTTTCCTGAACCTGACTGCTGATAGCCCTAGCTATTTTTTCGCTGCTGCCTTTCACCTCC
>ERZ808028.1361-NODE-1361-length-15004-cov-4.306961_pt1 | contig 15004 bp, 14 predicted proteins | sample MGYA00380184_ERZ808028 | MGnify/ENA primary metagenome ERZ808028 (study PRJEB31490, sample SAMN06133397) | mouse gut metagenome | isolation source: J8_1 | host: mice | place: China: Chengdu | collected 2015-05 ...
GCTTCAGGTCATTACATTCTTGGTACAAATGGCGAAAGAATACGCGTTCAGAACGATGATTTCCAAGTAGATGAATCAGGAACCATTTTCGTCAATGGCAATGAACTGGCAACCATTAGTGTCGCGTACACTGAAAATCCAAACGAACAATTGTACAAGCAAGAAGATGGCTCATTCATCACCGTTGAAGATGAAGCATTAGCAGAAGCAAATGCCGTCAATGGCATTGCATATGGCATCCAACAAGGCTATGTAGAAGGTTCGACAGTAGATGCTAGCCGGACGATGACAGATATGTTATCAGCATAACGTGCATTTGAAGCGAATCAAAAAATGCTACAAGCTTATGACCGCAGTATGGATAAGGCGGTTAATGAGATTGGGAAAGTATAGGGGGCAGAAATAAATGGTTAATCGTACGATGCTGTCAGCAGCGAATACAATGTCGCAATTACAATCGAAAATTGATATTATTGGGAATAACTTGGCGAATACAGATACGTCAGGGTATAAGTCTAAGAATGCTACATTTGGTGAGCTATTATATCAACAATTTAACAATGACAAGGCAGACAAAGCACCTCGTCAGACAGCTTTAGGCATTCGTATGGGCGTTGGCGCGCAAATTGCGCAAACACAGCTTGTAACGAAGCAAGGGAGCTTAAAAACGACAGATCGCTACTTGGATTTTGCCTTTACCGATGAAAATCTTTTCTTCAATGTGCAAATGAATAATCACCAGCTAGATGGCGAGCCAGCACAAATTGTTTGGACAAGACAAGGGGACTTCCAATTGTCTGCAAATGACGATGGCACGTCAAATTTAGTCGATGAAAGTGGTAACGATGTGCTCGATGCAGATGGAGAGCCGATTCAATTTAAAAGTGATTTAAAGGATATTCGCATGGACAATAACGGTGTCATGCAAGTGGCGTATACAGATGGCTCAACAGAGCGTATTGCATTTAGTGTCACAAAAGTGAACCGTCCAGAAATCTTATCGCATTTATCAGGCACGTATTTTACACTTCCTGAAAATGCTGTCGACCTAGACGTTGATGGAGCGATGGAACAATTAGTTGGTAATAATCGAAATCAAATTGCGCTTGAAAATGGTGTGATTGAATCGTCAAATGTTGATACATCGAAGGAAATGAGTGACTTGATTCAAACACAGCGCTCATATCAATTTAATGCTCGTACCGTTTCGATGGCGGACCAAATGATGGGACTTGTAAATAGCATTCGATAACAGAATGAAGGAGTTATTTGAATGACAGAGGAAACAAAACAAACGCGTATGCAAAAGCGTCAGGATCGTAAAGTGAAGAAAGAAAAACGCGTACAAGAGGAGCTACCACAAGATGTGCTAACAGAGCAACCCGTCGTATCGATTGGATTTGCTTCATGGATTACACGAATTTTAATCGTTGTTGTATTATTTTTAGTCGTGGCGCTAGTAGGCTCAATGATTGGCTATGGTGTGATTGGTGATGGTAATCCATTACAAGTATTAACCCCTGGAACATGGACGCACATCTTTGACATCATGAATGGTAAAATGGATTAATTATGGTATACTATTAGTATCAGGTAATAAATTACTGGGAGGTACTAATTTTTATGTTAAATGCATCAGAAATTCAAGCAATTTTACCGCACCGCTATCCGTTTTTACTCGTTGATCGTATTACGGAAATGGAAGAAGGGGTACGCGCTGTTGGTTTAAAAAATGTCTCGGTTAATGAACCATTTTTCCAAGGGCATTTCCCTGGATATCCAGTAATGCCAGGTGTATTAATCGTTGAGGCACTTGCACAAGTTGGTGGCGTTGCGCTACTTTCTAAAGATGAATTCAAAGGGCATTTAGCCTTTTTAACAGGAATTGATAATGCGCGTTTTAAACGCCAAGTAACTCCTGGCGATCAATTAAAAATGGAAGTTGAATTCACAAGACTACGTCGTCAAATGGGCAAAGGACATGCTACTGCGACAGTTGATGGTGAGCTTGTTTGTGAATGTGATATTTTATTTGCAATTGGACCGAAAGCAGAATAAAAAAAGAAGGCTTCCAAAAGGAGGCCTTCTTTTTTTAAGCTTTTATGCGCGGGCGACGTTTCATATCATGTTGGAATTGTGTCAGTAATTCCTCGCCAGTGAGCCCGGTACTAATTAAGTGCGCCAATAATAGCTCGGCGTATTGCTGACGATTTTGCGTTTTCAATGTGCCTTTAAATAAAATCGATAAACGGCCATCACTCGTATGTTCGAGTTGCTGTACGAGCACGCGGAATGCAGCGGGCTCGTTGTCTGGATACGAAATAACAGCGCGTGCCTCTAAAATCGTATCCGTACCAATGTACGCTTTGAAATCATCCTCATAGCTTGCATCTACGAGGATTTCGAGCACCCATGATTGGTGGCTACTTTCTTGGTTAATAATAATACCATCTTCAAGCGGGTATTTTTTAAAGCTATCGTTTTGAAACACTTCAAAGGACATCAATTTAAACGTTTTCACATGATTCATCGCCTTTCGTTATAAAGAGTCGTATTAAAAGTATACCATATGCGATATTTGAGAAAACAGCCGGTGCAAAGAGAGAAAAGTGCGCATCGCTTTGAAATCATCTGCAAAATGATGTGATTTTTCATTTATGACGATTCGAGCTTTAAAGGCCTCTATCGTATAGTAAGCGCATGGAGGTGATTCAACTGAATCAAGTTGCTTGTGTTGGACGAATTACAAAGGATTTAGATGTACGCTATGTTGGTGATAAACAGCAGGCAGTCGCACGCTTTTCAATCGCTGTATCTCGTAATTTTAAAAATAAACAGGGAGTGATTGAGGCTGACTTTTTATCATGTAATGTATGGGGGAAAGATGCTGAAAATATGCAGAAATATTGTGGCAAGGGGTCCCTCGTTAGTGTGATAGGCCGCCTGCAAAGTAACTCATACACGAATAAACAAAATGAACGCGTCTACACGACGGAGATTGTCGTTTCAGATGTACGCTTTTTATCATCAAAGAAGAAAATCACAGATGGAAATTCACCGATGCTACCTGATGCTGAGCTGCTATCGCATTTTACGACACCAGAAAATTTACCCGTTTGAACTACCCCCACTTAGCGTTTTCACGATCTCGCTTGAAGTGGGGGATTCCTACGAACAGTGCATGCTTGTTCCTCTTTGCTCGAAACAGCGGCTTCACTTCTATTAGTAGGCTAGCCCCGTAGTCCCTACGGTTGGGTTGCTTCAAAAAGGCGTAATCCTTCTGCTAAAATGTTGCGACTTGCATTGATGTCGCGGTCGAGTGTCGTGTGACATGATGAACAAGTCCATTCGCGGATTTCTAAGGCTTTCTTGCCATCATGATGCCCACATACATGGCATAGTTGGCTTGATGGGAAGAAGCGATTGGTTTTCACGATTGTTCGGCCATACCACTTCGCTTTGTACATCAGTTTTTGCACAAACGAAGACCAGGATACGTCACTAATCGCTTTTGCTAGTTTATGATTTTTCAGCATGCCTTTGGTGTTCAAATCTTCGATACAAATGACATCGTACTGACGAATGAATGCCGTCGTCAACTTGCGTAAGAAGTCCTCTCGCTGAAACGCCACTTTTTCACGCAAACGCGCCACTTTACGGCGTTGTTTTTGGTAGTTCATGCAGTCTCGTAAAACCTGGTTGTCTTTTTTCGCTTGTTCGTAACGGCGTGAAAGTTTTCGTTGCTCACGTTTTAACTTTTGTTCCATCTTAGCCGTAAAGCGTTGGTTATCCACTTTACGCGCATCCGAAAGAATCGCGAAATCGGTAATGCCTAAATCAATGCCAATTGCTTGATGTGTTTTTGGCAGGGGGTGAAATTCGGGGACCTCGCACGTAATGGACACCGAGAAACGACCACTCGCGTGATAATGAATCGTTGCGCGCATAATCCGTCCTTCGAGCGCGCGTGTTTGTTTGAATTTCACGAGTCCTAGTTTGGGTAACTTGATTTTGTTACCGACAATCGCGATATTATGATTCGTATTTTTAGTCGTATAGCTTTGCACGGCGTTTTTCTTGCTTTTGAAACGCGGATAGTTGTTTTGTTTCTTGAAAAAACGCCCAAATGCATCCACAAGCTGTTCACAGGAGGTTTGTAGGGCCACACTATCTACGTTGCGCAACCAGGCTGTGTCGTCCTGTTTTTTCAGTTTTGTCAGCAGTTTAGACATACTGGAGCGATTTAAGCCTTTTCCTTCTTCTTTGTATGTTGTATTCCATAATGAAAGAAAATGGTTATAGACAAAACGACAATGACCGTGCGTTTGATGAATCAACGCTTGTTGGTCTTTGTTCGGATAGAGACGAAATGGGTATGCTTTGTAGATCATGGCGAACACCTCCTTGTTTGCCTTCTAGTTTAACACAAACAAACGTTCTATTTCTACTTTTAAGCACCGCATTCATCACCCACCTACTCGCTCCACGCGTTGAGGAGGGTGTCTTCTGCGAAAAAATGATAAAAAAAGGCTCCCTGTATTCGTAGGGAGCCTTGCGTCATTCATTAGAAGGAGAAGCTTAGTAAGTCTTCGAGTTCCTTATCATTTAATTCGGTCAGCCAATTACTTGACTGAATAAGCTGTTCAGATAAAGCTTGTTTTTCCGTTAGTAACGCATCGATTTTTTCTTCAATTGTGCCCGTCGTCATAAATTTATGCACATGGACAAATTGCGTTTGACCGATACGGTAGGCGCGGTCTGTTGCTTGATTTTCAACGGCAGGGTTCCACCAGCGATCGGCGTGAAGTACATGGTTTGCGGCTGTTAAGTTTAAGCCCGTCCCACCCGCTTTTAATGACAGAATGAAAATAGGGAAGTCCCCACGCTGGAAGGATTCGACGAAATGGTCACGCTGCTGCTTCGGCATACTTCCTGTTAGGAACGGCACGTCGATATCATACAGCTCAGAGAAGCAGTGCTGCATTAAATGCCCCATGCCAATGTATTGTGTAAAGATTAAGCATTGCTCACCGTTTTGCACGATTTCGGCACCGAGTGATACGAGACGCTCTAATTTTTCAGAACGATGAATCATATCCTCCGCATTATCAAATGGCTCTTTTAAGTAAAGGGCCGGGTGATTACACAGCTGCTTTAATTTGCCGAGCATTTTTAAAATAAGCCCTTTGCGTTCAAAGCCCGTTAGCGTTTCAAGCTTATGCATCGTTTCTTGAATATAGCTTTCATAAAGAACGGCTTGCTCCTCAGTTAATGGACAATATTCACGCTGCTCAATTTTATCTGGTAGATTCAGTTGAAGCTCTGGATCTTGTTTTGTTCGGCGTAATAAGAACGGCTGGATTTTTCGGCGTAGCTGCTCTTTCACTTCATCATTATTATCACGCTCAATTGGCGCGATAAAGTTTTCTTGGAAGCGCGAGAAGCTACCAAGATAGCCTTTGTAAATAAAGTCGAAAATCGCCCATAGCTCAGACAGACGGTTTTCAACAGGCGTTCCTGTTAGGGCAATATGATGTGTACCACGTAAACGACGAATTGCTTTTGATTGCTTCGTATTCATATTTTTAATATTTTGTGCTTCATCGAGCGTCACATTCGCCCATGCTAAATCTTCTAGCATCTCAATGTCCTGTGTCACCGTACCATACGTCGTTAAAATGATTTGGACATTATCGCGTTCGATTGTTTGCATGAAGTCCTGCTCTTTTAAGCGTTTTGCACCGTAATGCAAATACGTATTCAGAGAAGGCGCAAAGCGTTCTAATTCTTTTTGCCAGTTTCCTAGCACCGATGTCGGACAGATGATAAGCGTTGGTTCTGTCGCCGTTTCGTATACATGCAGTAAATACGAAATAAGCTGAATCGTTTTCCCAAGCCCCATATCATCCGCTAGGCAGGCACCGAATTTTTGCTCACGCATAAATACAAGCCAGTCAAAGCCGACCTGCTGATACGGACGTAGCTCAGCTTGCAATGTTTTAGGCAGTGGAATTTCAGGGAGTCCCTGCTTATCAATGATTTTTTGCATATAATCTTTTAGCGAACGCTGTAGCTCAAATTGCAGCACAGGGTCATCTAAATAATCTTCCTCTTCTAATTCAAGTGGAATCGTCAAATCCTTACCGATATCTTTAAAGAGTAAATCGCGCACCGTCCAGTTTTCGTTTTCGGCTTTTTCCATCAGCTTGCGGATTTCTTGCATCCATGCTGCATCCACGCGAATCCATTCTGTACCCGCACGAATAAACTCACGATTTTCAGCGACCATTTTTTCGAAATCATCCGCGCTGACCTCATGCCCATCAAGTGATAGCTTCCAGTTGAATGTTAAAATCTCATCCAGACCAGCTGCTGATTTATAGTTTGAGGCAGTAGAGGCGCTTGCCTGTACTTTCATACGTGATTCTTTTAATTCTTTTAGCCAACCAGGCAGAACAATTTCAAAGCCAAGTGCCTGTAAGTAAATAAAGTCGCTACGTAAAAATTCACGCACATCACGATCTGCTAATTTCACATGGATAAATTGTGCATTCGTTAGATTTTCACCATATACTCTTCTCTGTAGTAACTTCAGCATTTGCGATTGCAGCTTACGTACTTGAGCGCTATAGCCGGCCCACTTAGATGGCAGTGCGTTTTCAATGGATAGTGCTTGTTTACGTGCTGGCACAGCCCAGTAGCTCGCTGATTTTTTCGCACGTAGTACGGTTTCTAGTGTCCAATCGCTTTCGCCTTCTTCGGGCTCACTTAGACGTAATGCGACAACGAGTGTATCATCAATTTGTTTATCTTGAAGCGGCCAGCCACCATCTTTAAATAATGGAATCAATGCGTCTAAATCGTCAAAGCGTAAGCCCTCATCGACAAGCTTCTGCGTTAGGGCAAGCTCTAGCAGATGATTGATTTCTTTATCCTCTAACGAAAGGTGAATCGTATCCTCTTTTAATGACACATAATCCCAAAGCGAAGGGCTATACCAATAATTGCCCGCGCGTGTTGCCGCATCTAGTACATCTTGGTCATGCAGTGATTTCCCGCTATACGTTGCGAATGGGTGAAGCTGATTAGGGGAGAATAGCTCGATCATTTCAAGTGGTGATAATAAAATCGAATCCTCTGTTGTATTAGCTGTTAAGCCGAAAAAACCACGCTCATAGCGGAAGTATAAAAAGGGTACCCAGTCCTCCGCTTTTAATGCTGTACCAGTTGAGGCATCATATGCAGAAAGCGAGTAGACATGATTAAATTCTGAGATTTCTAGCATAAATGACTTTAAAAAAGTGCTTGGTACATGCTTTGTCATTGTCATAGCATTAAGTTTCCTTTCTCGATTTCTTCTTGTAAGGCACGTAAACGCTTATAACTTTGTTTTAACGTCGTTACATAATCATTCCAAAATTCATTTTTCGCCGATTTTTTCGCGGCAGTTTTCATCTTTTTCCATACACGAACGGCCTGTTTATAATGCTGACGTGATTTTTGATTCACTTCATTCATCGCAAGCGTATGATAAAGCGGCAGTAGGGCCTCTGGTTTTTGCTCAAGCATATCGCGTAGCCCACAAAGCTCTAAGTAGCTAAGTGAAGAGGGGAAGCGCTGATGGAGGGCAGACCATTCGATATAACGTTCTTTTTTTATTAAATAGCGTGAATACGGCTGAATGCCATACATGCCAGAAGCGGCAAATAGCAATTCATTTTCCTCATCTGTTAAATTAATTTGCTTACAAAGCTCGTTAAATTCATTAACAAATGCGGAACGATAGCGCGTCGCTAGCCATTCATTAATAAAGGCATCGACATGTGGAAGCATCGCGCGCACAATCATCGCAAGCATATCGTCATAGCCGTTACGATTCGCAAAATGTGCTAAATCGGTCCACACAAGTAACTGCTTCGCCTCAATCGACTCAAGCATCGCCGCAAAGTCATCGCGTTTATCAAGCATAATGTAAAACATCGCATACACCGCATTGATGTCGACATCGTCTGCAATATGACGCTCATTTTGTAGCATTAAAAGCTCTGCCTCACGTGAGCGTTTATCCTGAAACATCGATTCCCAGAACAACGTATAAATAGTTAAGCGCTCATCAAAATAGCCTTCTTGGTGCAGCAAGAAGTAATTGACGACCTGCTGTAGGCTCTCATAAAAAGGATCCAACGCAAAAAGGCGTGATTTATTCGCGCATTGGCGAATAAATTCTTTCATTTTATCTGCCTCATGCTCAATGAAATTAATATAAAATGAGCGAGAAGCTTCTGTTGACGTGCTTAAATGCTTCCACGTATGCGACAATAGCGCAACATGTGTGAAGAGCTGATACATACTGCTCCATTCACGCTCAAGTGGGGTATAGCGGAAAATTTGCTGTTGCATATCTGAAAAAATACTTTCTAGTAAATACGGATTAAGCTTTTGCTGATTGTATAAATTTTGGCGATACACTTGTTGTACAAGCTTTAGCCATGACTCCGGTGTACGTTCTTCATTTAAAAGGCGTAGCTGTACACTTTTTTTGTTACGAAAATCTTCTAACCACTGCGATAATGAATCGACATATTGATAAAGCGTAAACATCGCTGCTAATTGGTGGCGGCAAGGTTTTTTTGTCGGGCAGTCGCATGATAATTTCTCATCCTCTACGACGATTGTAACCGTCGGCGTACCAGCATCTTGCACAGCAAATTGTAGACGTCCCAATTCAGCACGGAAGCTGCGTAATTTTACATAGTTGTGGCGTGCTAAGAAGGCAGCACGGCGAACCGTTTCCTCATCCTGTTCATTCGAGGAATCGAGTTCAAGGCTAAGTTCTAGCATTTTATTGCGTAAAAAATCTTCATATAAATGAGCGATTTCTGAAACGTTTGTATTCATGTTTATAATCCCGTCCTCAAAAAAAATCTTTCTCTCCATTATATGCCCATTCAGGTGATGCGTAAATGTTTTCGATTGAAACAACATTTCTTCTAGTTAAAATGTTGGATTTCAATCAGAATATGTGTGAAAACATGTAAATGGTGGTATTATATAAGTAGTCAGAATATTGCAATAGGACAGTGCGTGACTTTCCTCATGATTCATCCTCAATTCTTATTGCAAGATATCGATCACTTAATAGGACTCCGTTAGCATTAAGGATTAATCATTCCTTGTTAAAAGGAGGGGAACAGCATGTTACAAATCCGTCGAATCGAACCGTTCTATACAAAACGCGTAGGGGACCGTTTAAAACTTGTGTTTGCCTATCAATATTTCTCCGTGTTAAAAGATGATGAGTTATTTAATTTTATTCCAGTCGAAGGGAAAGAGATTATTATTAATCTCAAAACGCTACAAGTCGAAAACTTATCCGATGTTTTCGTTTTTCAACGAGGTAGCCGCTTTATCCGCCTACCGTTGTATCAGTTATTGCTCGTCTCTAACATCCATGATCATCTTCAAAAGATTTTAGATGACCTAGAGCTGAAAAAAGAGCAGAAAGAGGCACGCGCAGCGGCACACTCAGAATTTGAGCTGTTGTTTAACGAAATGGAAAACCAAAATCGCCTCCACTTAATTGATGTAGCGCTCGATCGTCGGGATAAAAATTTATTTGATGACTTAACCAACATGCGTTAAAGGAGCGATTGACATTTTAAAAAGTTACCACAGTCAATAACAGGCATCTATGTAATCGCTCATAGATGCCTGCTTTTTTGTCGAAAAAAAGGTCCCTGTGCCGATAGTAGAAGTAGGAGTAATAAGAAGGGAGGCGTAAGAATGAGAATTGGTGCATGGTATGGCCAGGGCATGATGATTTGGGGCATGATGATTTGGGGCAATATGAATCGCCAGTGGAATGCAGCATCGAAGGCGCTTGAACGACTATCAACCGGCTATCGCATAAACAGAGCAGGCGATGACCCAGCAGGACTGGCGATTTCTGAAAAAATGCGTGGCCAAATTAGTGGACTGAATATGGCATCGAAGAATATACAGGATGGCATCTCAATGGTTCAAACCGCAGAGGGTGCGCTTAATGAGACACATGCAATGCTACAGCGCATGCGTGAATTATCCGTGCAAGCGGCGAATGATACGTTGACGGATGACGACCGCGCACGCATTGATGTGGAGTTTCAGGAACTTAAAAAAGAAGTAACACGTATTTCGACGGATACGGAATTTAATACACGCAAATTATTAAATGGCGATAATGCGACGACACCGCTGAAAATTCAAGCTGGTGCGAATGCAGGACAGACGATTGATTTAACGATGAATGATATGAGTGCGGATGCGATTGGCATCACAGACGCGTCGATTGCGACACGGGACGAGGCAGATGCGTCGATTTCCACGCTTGATGCTGCGATTAAAAGTGTATCGATGGAGCGGTCACGTCTGGGTGCGTATCAAAATCGGATGGAGCATGCCTATAATGTCAACGTCAATACCGCGGAAAACGTAACAGCCGCTGAGTCGCGTATTCGTGATGCGGATATTGCGAAGGAAATGATGAACTTTACGAAGGCGAATATTTTACAGCAAGCCGCACAATATGCGATGGCAATGCATATGCAGACGGCACAAGGCATGTTACAGCTATTAAAAATGAATGGATGAACGCATAAAGTGCTTTTGAAAGGGAATATTCTTACAAAAGCATTTTTTCATTGCATAATACAAACGAATAAAATAAAATAAAAGTGTATAAATATACATTAAACAACGTGATATTTCACTAATAATAGTAAAAAGTTCAAAAAAATGGTGTTAAAGCAACGTTTAATAGCGATAATCGTCAATTGAAATATGTATATATATGCTGTTATGTATACGTTCTTTATTCATAAATGCTGTATATTACTTAAAAATATTGAATAATACACTCATTTTAATGTAAAAATATTAATTTTTATGTAGACAGATGAATAAAAATAAACTATAATTCATATATAATAAATATTCGAAAACAACTTCCGAGAGGGGATAACGAAACATGAAGAAATGGTTAGCAGCATTCTTATTAGTCGTTGTAACTGCAGCACTTGCAGCATGTGGCGGCGGGGATGATAAAAAAGATTCACAAACAACACTTGAAAAAGTAAAAGAAGAAAAAACATTAGTAGTAGGAACAAATGCAGGTTATTACCCATTTGAAATGTTTGATAAAAACGGCAAAATGATTGGTTATGACATGGACGTTGCGCAAGCTATCGCTGATAAAATGGGCGCAAAATTAGAAGTAAAACAACTTGGCTTTGAAACATTAATTCCATCATTAAATGCTGGTAAAGTTGATTTAGTCTTAGCGGGTATGACAATTACCGATGAACGTAAAAAGACAGTTGAATTCGCGGATTCATACTATACAACAGGTCAGGCAGTAATGGTCGGCAAAGACAGCACAGCAAAAGAAATTAAAGATATCGATAAAAAAGGCAATAAAGTAGCTGTTCAAATCGGTACAACAGGTGCAATTGTTGCAGCAAAAGAAATCAAAAACGCAACAGTTCAAGAATTTGAAGATTTCCCAACAGCAGCAATGGCTGCACAACAAGGTAAAGTTGCAGCGGTTGTCTATGATGAGCCAGCAATCCAAATCTACGAATTACAAAACAAAGGTAAAGTTGTGAAACTAGATGGCTTACTTGCAGCGGATGATCTTGGTATCGCAGTGAAAAAAGGCGACACAGAGACAGTTGACTTTATCAATGAGTACTTAAAAGAATTTAAAGGTTCAAAAGAAGAAAAAGAACTTCAAAAGAAATGGTTCAACAATGCTGATTGGATGAACAATGTAGACGAAGAATAATCATTTTTAGTTCATAGACTTTTGACGAGAAGAAGGGATGAGAATCCTTTCTTTTTCGTTTTTTTATTATAAGAAGGTTTCGATTATAGGAGGTTAATGTATTGAGTAGTATGTCTTGGGACTGGAGCGTTGTTTCTGATAACTGGGAAGTATTAATGTTAGGCGCTTGGTTCACCATTAAAATTTCATTTATAGCCCTGATTTTTAGTTTGCCAATTGGTATTATTGTAGGCTTCGGTCGAATTGCGAAAAACCCTGTCATTCGCTTTTTAGCTGGAGCATATGTTGAGATTATGCGTGGTGTACCACTATTAGTTTTATTAATGTGGATTTATATTGGTTTAGGTGATGTTGTAAACGTTGAGACAACGGTTGCAGCAGTCATCGGTTTAGCAACATTTAACGGCGCCTTTTTAGCGGAAATTTTCCGTGCAGGTGTCCAAGCAGTACCAAAAGGTCAAATGGAGGCGGCGCGTGCGAGCGGTATGACGAGTGCACAAGCGATGCGCTACATTATTTTACCGCAAGCAGTTCGTCGCATTATGCCACCATCTGCCTCACAGTTCATTATGTTAATTAAGGATTCATCTTTAATCTCTGTTATTGGTGGCGTTGACTTAATGCTAAAAGGTAAAAACTTAGTTGCAACAACATTAAAACCATTAGAAATTTATACGGCGATTGCTGTCATTTACTTCATCATCACATTCGTTTTATCATTAGTTATTCGTTACTTCGAAAAACGTATGATGGATAAAGAGCAGTAGGAGGGTAAACATCATGATTTCAATTAAAAACGTCAATAAAAGCTATGGTGATCACCATGTGCTAACAGATATTAATTTAGAAGTACCAAAATCAAACGTTATCGCGCTTATCGGGCCAAGTGGTGCCGGTAAATCAACGCTTATTCGTACGATTAATGCACTTGAAACGATTGATAGCGGCGAAATTATTGTCGATGGTATTTCCATCCATGATAAAAAAACAAACATTAACAAAGCACGTACGAATATTGGCTTCGTATTCCAAAGCTTTAATTTATATCCGTTTAAAACGGCACTTGAAAATGTCACGATGGCCCCAATGAAAGTAAAAGGCTTATCGAAGGAAGCAGCAGAAAAGCGCGGTAAGGAATTACTAACGCAGCTTGGTTTAGGGGATAAATTTGACGCTTATCCAGGTCGTCTATCAGGCGGTCAGCAGCAGCGTGTCGCAATCGCACGTGCCGTTGCGATGGACCCAGAAGTTATGCTATTTGACGAGCCGACATCAGCACTTGACCCAGAGATGGTAAAAGAGGTGCTTGATGCGATCCGTAGTTTAGCAGATGCCGGTATGACGATGGTCGTCGTGACACATGAGATGGGCTTTGCAAAAGAGATTTGTAATGACATCGTGTTTATGGCTGAGGGTAAAATTGTCGAAGTAGCACCACCATCTGAATTCTTTACAGCACCAAAGACTGTGCGTGCACAAGAATTTTTAAAAGCAGTATTAAATCATTAATCTGTGACAAAAGAGGAGGCTGGGACATACGTATAAAAACAACCGTTCATATGAGCATAAGAAAAGCCGGAATCGCGCTGTAGCGCGGTTCCGGCTTTTCGTTGCGAACGCTAAAAAGAAAAATGACGTGTTTTGTCCCAGCCTCTTTTTTGTGCTAAAAATTTGATGTGCCGTACCAGCCAACTTGACAGAATGAAGTAATTGTATTTCTCTTTACGTCATATAATTGTATAATAAGGACAAATTCAAAAAACGTGTTTAAAAGCACGTCATTTATAAGGAAAAGAAGGATTGATTGACTCATGTCATTAACATTAAATAGCGAAGCAACACAACTTCGTATCTCTGGAATTCGTGAATTTTCAAATCAACTAGTAGATTACCCAAATGCCTTAAACTTAACAATTGGCCAACCAGATTTTCCAACGCCTGAAGCTGTGAAGCAAGCTGGTATTCGTGCGATTGAAGAAAATAAAACATCGTACTCTCCGAATGCCGGTTTGCTTGAATTGCGTCAAGTGACGGCGGCGTATTTCAACGAACGCTACAATTGCAATTACAACGCAAATGAAGTGCTCGTAACCAATGGTGCAACACAGGCGATTGACGCGGTATTACGTACGATTATCGAGCCAGGGGATGAAATCATCCTATCTGCACCAATGTATGCAGGTTATGTTCCAATGATTGAATATGCAAAAGCAAAACCTGTATTTTTAGACATCACGGAAACAAATTTTGAGCCAGAAGTCGATGCCTTAAAAGCATTGATTACGCCAAAAACGAAAGCGATTTTATTTAACTTCCCGTCAAATCCAACCGGTGCAACGGTAAGTCCAGAACGTATGGATGCGTTAGCTGCGTTTTTAGCAGAGCAAGATATTTATTTAATCTCCGATGAAATTTATAGTGAAATCACATTTGAAGGGGAATATCGTTCATTTGGTAGTTACCCTGCACTGAAAGATAAGCTATTCTTAATTTCGGGGTTATCAAAATCACATTCGATGACAGGCTGGCGCATTGGCTTTATCCTAGCACCTGAAGCATTGACGGATATTACGGTAAAAGTAAATGCCTTCAATATTTTATGTGCAGCGGTACCAAGCCAGTACGCAGCAATTGAGGCACTTACAGGCTCAAAAGACGCGCCAATCGCGATGACAGCGTCTTATAAAGAACGTCGCGACTACATTTATGGTCGTCTAGTAGAGATGGGACTTGAAGTACACAAGCCAAATGGTGCGTTCTACATTTTCCCTTCTATTAAACAATTTGGCATGAGCTCTCATGAATTTGCGACACGCTTATTAAAAGAAGCGGGCGTTTGCGTTGTACCGGGCGCTGTATTTGCGGCAGAAGGTTATTTACGTATTACGTATGCTTATGCATTTGAAACATTAGTTGAAGCGATGGACCGCCTCGCTGCATTTGTTGAAAAAGTACGCGCTGAGCAAGCATCACACTAATTATCGCAACCCAAATCGACATTTAGACGTTCTAAATGTGAAGAAAACGCCTTCAAAATGTATTTCAACTGTATAACAATACGGATGTTTCTATGTTTTTGAAAGGTATTTATGCTATTCTTACTTTTAGAGATAAATTCCAAAAATAATAATAATTTATTTTATAATCAATTAGTTGATATACATGATTTATGTAGTTATTTTA
>ERZ808028.1363-NODE-1363-length-14983-cov-5.378774_pt1 | contig 14983 bp, 15 predicted proteins | sample MGYA00380184_ERZ808028 | MGnify/ENA primary metagenome ERZ808028 (study PRJEB31490, sample SAMN06133397) | mouse gut metagenome | isolation source: J8_1 | host: mice | place: China: Chengdu | collected 2015-05 ...
ACAATACCCATATCTTTAGCGGTTATTTTAGGGGCATTTATTTATATTGTCAATATCATTGCTAATAATAACGTAATAATAGGAATAACAAGAACTTATGACACAAGTATAATTTCAACTTTATCCTTGCTGCTTGCAGATTTTGCTCCCTTTGTCTGGTATTACGAATTAATATATAGCCTTATGTATGGAATGAAAATACCTAAGCATGCATTTATAACAATATTAGCGTATTGTTTTATTCCCATATTCTATGCTGGCAGAGGCGTTTATGTAAGTATTGTATGGAATACTGTACTTATTATATTTTATTTTAGACGTGATAAGATATCTAAAGCGATTGGAAGGATAAAGAATACCATAAAATCATTAGGAATTTTTATGATTTTTGCCATCATCCTTGTAATCGGATATTCTGTCTTTATTGGTCATTCCAGGTATGGAAGTGACTATGTACATCATTTTGAAGTCGTTGCAAATTGTGAAGTTTCAAACAGTACAATGCAGATATTATCTTATTTTGGGATATTTGCATTGCCGTTATTAAATGCAATGTTTTATTTCAGTTCAGCTATCGTAAAAGTTGGTATGATTTTTAATTATTATTCCGGTCCCTATTTGCATGGATTTTATCAGCTAAACTATATTTCCAGAAGATTTCCAGAATTATATTCACAATATGAGAAAGTTTCATCACAAATTATACAGATTATGGTTGAGCATAGATGCCCTCTTTTTTATTCAGCTTTCGATACAGGGATCGGAATGTCAATATATGATTTTGGAAGAATTGGTACAGTTTTTGTATTATTTACGGCAGGTTGGCTGGCCGGAAGAAATTATAGACATTATCTAATACATCGGACGTCGTATTTTGTTTTTTTTCAAGTAATTATTTGTGAAATGGTAATGACATCTACTCAATTATCACCATTATATGATAATACAAGGGCATATCCGGTTTTTATTTCTTTGATGATGTGCTTTATTGTTATGTTTTTAAATAGATGTTCACATAAAACTTTATAGGAGGAGTTTCATATATGATTTCATTTATTATGCCGATTTATAATACAGATATTTATGATTTGAAAAAAACAATTGATTCTATTTACAGAAAATGTTTGGAACGATTTGAAATAATATTGGTAAACGACGGAAGTACAGATAAACAAATAGATGTTTATTGTAAAGAAGTAAACTATAAAGATGAAGAACATATTGTTTATATTTATCAAAAAAATCAAGGTGCAGCAGTAGCGAGAAATCGCGGATTAGAGAGTGCAATGGGTGACTACATATGTTTTGTTGATGCAGACGATGAGTTGTTGGACGCTTTCCCTGATGATACAGGTCTGAGCAAATTTGACTTTGATATATTAGTTTTTGATTATTATTCATACGACAGGAAGGATCAGCTTTTTCATTTAGGAGAAGAAAGAAAACTAAATAATGAAAAGGATGATATATATTCTAATATACTGTTAGCACCAGGAACTTATAATGGATTTATGTTTGGAGCAATTTGGGCGAAACTATTTAATCGAAGATTTTTAGAAGAAAAGAATATAAGATTTTCTGATAGGTTAAGAAAGGCCCAGGATAGAAGATTTATGCTGGAGGCTGTTAATAAGGCTGAGAATATATATTATTTGCCGTATATTTCATATAGATATTATAGCCATATGAACTCGATTACGCATAAACGGAATTTAAATATGGTGAAGTATTATGGGTATCTGTATGAAGATATTAAAAAATATATTGAGATGAATAATATTGATATAGAGCATTTCAAGTTTTTTAGTTATAGTATTGTCAATGAAGCACTCTTATTAACGATCTATCACAGAGAAAATGATTTGAATTTTCATATGCGTTATAAAATATATCGAGAACTAGAGAAACGATGTGAATTAAAAAAATATTTAAGAGACATAAAAATATCTCAGATGCCTACAAGAAAAGGGAAACTGAGAATGATCCTGTTTAAAATAGATTTTTTCGTGATGATTGATAGGGCATATCGATATTTATATAAACAATAAGAAGAAAGCAGGGATGAGAATATTGAATTATATAAAATTGGCGATTCATAAATGTAAATGGAGAATGAAAAATAGACATAATCATACGATTGCAGTGAATATTTTTCCGTGCAAAAATGTAAATGTTGGGAAAAATACTTACGGCCCATTAGAATTAATCTGGTTTCCTAACGCAGTGGATGCAAAAGTGAAGATAGGGTGTTATTGTTCCATTGGGCTCTCTGTAAAATTTTTACTGGGGGGGGCATAACTATCATAGAATATCAACATGGCCATTTCAGACAATGGTTTATAAACAAAAAGGAAATATGGATATGAACCAGGATATCATCATTGAGGATGATGTATGGATTGGGTTTGATTCATTGATTCTACCAGGTATCAGAATTGGGCGAGGCGCGGTCATTGGGGCCAGGTCAATAGTTACGAAGGATATAGAGCCGTATTCCGTTTATGTTGGAACAAAAGTGATCAAGAAAAGATTCCCAGATGAAATCATTGATCGGCTTATGGGCGTGAATTTTTCGAGAATAGAGCATTGTATAAACGATTCGTATAGAGATAAGTGCCAGGAAGAATTAACAATAGATAATGTTGATAATATTTTGGAGGTATTTTTATGAAGGAGATGATATAAATACGTGAGAAAAAATTTTTTTTATCAGATTATATATCAAATATTGATTTTAATCTTACCGTTTATCACTACACCGTATGTTTCACGTGTTTTGGGAGTTAAAGGAATTGGGATTTCATCTTATGCATATTCTATAGCACAGTATTTTGAGATATTTGCAGCACTGGGAATAGCACTATATGGGAATCGTCGAATCGCTCAGGTAAGAGATGACTTGAAAAAAAGAGACAGGGTATTTTGGGAGATCATATATATAAGATTTGCTGCTTCATTCCTTACTATATTAACATATATAATTTTTGGCTTTATTTTCCATATACAAGAATTGATATTTTGGATATATCTGATAGATATATTAGCAGTAATGTTGGATATTTCATGGTTCTTTTTTGGAATCGAAGAATTTAAAATTACTACAATGCAAAATGTAGCTGTCCGCATTATTTCAGTTATACTTGTATTTCTTGTTGTACATCACGCTGATGATGTATGGAAGTATGCTGCTATTACCTGTTTGGGGAATTTTGGGGGGCAAATTTTATTATGGAGTATAGCTCTGAAAAAAATTCGGTTTATCAAACCGGTATATAGAGATGTTAAGCAGCATATAAAACCTGTTTTTTTGCTGTTTATTCCCGTCATAGCTATTAGCTTATATAAATTGATGGATAAGATTATGTTAGGCGCCATTTCAGGAGAAATTGAAGTGGGATATTATTCGAGCGCGGAACGGATTATTAATATGCCGACAAGTGTAATAATGGCATTGACAACGGTAATGATGCCGAGAATATCAAATCTTGTTGAGAAAAAAGATAAAGCTTCTGTCAGACGTTTAATAAATCATAGCGTTGACTTTATGTCTTTTGCATCGGTAGCAATATGCTTTGGTATTATGTCCGTTATAGAAGCATTTGTACCACTTTTTTTTGGAGAAGGATATGAAAGATGTGTTGATATAACTATGATATTGGCACCAGTATCTATAATCGTATCATTTGAACAGATATTACGTACCCAGTATTTGACTCCGAATGGAAGGGATAAAGAATATACAATTTCAACAAGTCTTGGTGCGGTTATTAATTTGATTTTTAATTCTGTATTTATTCCCAAATTTGGTGCAAGCGGCGCGGCGGCAGGTACATTAATTGCTGAATTTACAGTACTCATTTATCAAATAACGGTTTGTAGACATGAGTTGCCCTTAAGCAGATATTTTAAGCAATATGGCGTATTTTCACTTTTTGGTTTTATTATGTTTTTAGTTGTAAGAGGTATGGACAGGTGGATAGATTTTGGAATATTTTCATTATTTGTTGAAATAGGTATTGGTGCGTTATGCTATATGATTTTGTCGTTAAGCTATATGATTAAAAAAAATCATGTGTTGTGGTTATATATCAATAGTAAATTGATTTGTAGGAGAAAATAGAGATGGATTTTGAAGGATGTTTATCCACAAGGCGCTCAGTAAGAAAATTTGATAATAAATCTTTGAATAATAAAATAACAAATAATCGGAAAAGAAAGTATAAATATTATGCAAAAAAAGATTATAAGGAGAAAATTTATGTTTAACAGCAAAACTCTGCTAATCACCGGCGGCACAGGCTCTTTTGGCAACGCAGTTCTGGACCGCTTCTTAACAACCGACATCAAAGAAATCCGCATATTCTCCCGCGACGAATTAAAGCAGGACAATATGCGGCATTTTTATCAGCAAAATTATCCCCAATACAGCGACAAATTAAAATTCTACATAGGCGACGTCCGCGACCTTAGAAGCGTCAAAAACGCAATCCACGGCGTTGACTACATCTTCCATGCGGCGGCTTTAAAGCAAGTCCCCTCCTGCGAATTCTTTCCGGTAGAAGCTGTAAAGACCAATGTACTTGGTACAGAAAACGTCCTGACAGCCGCCATCGAGGAGGGCGTCCGAAAGGTCATCTGCCTTTCCACAGACAAAGCCGCCTATCCGGTCAATGCCATGGGCACCTCCAAGGCCATGATGGAAAAAGTTATCGTCGCAAAATCCCGAACCGTTTCTCCGGAAAAGACAGAGATCTGCTGTACCCGTTACGGAAACGTCATGTGTTCAAGAGGCTCTGTCATCCCCCTATTCATCAGCCAGATCAAAGAAGGAAAGGACATAACCGTAACCGAGCCGGCCATGACCCGTTTCATTATGAGTCTTTCAGAGGCAGTGGAGCTGGTGGTATTTGCTTTTCAAAATGCCGCCTCCGGTGACATCATGGTCCAGAAAGCGCCCGCATGTACCATCGAAATACTGGCTCAGGCGGTGAGACAGCTTTTCCATGCAGAAAATGAGATTAAGGTTATCGGAATCCGCCACGGTGAGAAGATGTATGAAACCCTGCTGACAAACGAGGAATGCGCCCATGCCGTGGATATGGGGAATTTTTATCGGGTTCCCTGCGATAAGCGAGATTTAAATTATGACAAATATTTCAAAGACGGCGATAAGGAGCGCAGTAAATTGAGGGAGTTCAATTCAAGCAACACAGAGCTGTTAGATATCGACCAGGTCAAGGAGAAATTACTAAGCCTTCAATATATCCGCGACGAAATCGCCAAATGGGAGGCAAGAGCATTATGAACATACTGATTACCGGCGCCAGAGGCTTTGTGGGAAAGAACCTGGCCGAAGCCTTAAGAAATATCCAGCAGAAGAAAGACCGTACAAGGCCGAATCTCAACATCCAAAACATCTACGAATATGACGTTGCCACAGAGCCGGCGCTGCTTGATGATTACTGTAAAAGCGCCGACTTTGTATTCAACCTGGCAGGCGTAAACCGTCCCAAAAACAACGAAGAATTTATGGCAGGAAACTTTGGGTTTGCTTCTACTTTACTTAACACCTTAAAGAAGCACCATAACACCAGTCCCGTCATGCTGGCGTCCTCCATTCAGGCATCCTTAACCGGACGCTATGGGGATTCAGACTATGGGAAGTCCAAGCTGGCAGGGGAACAATTATTTTTTAAATACGCTCAGGAGACAGGGGCAAAGGTTCTCGTCTACCGTTTTCCCAATCTCTTTGGAAAATGGTGCCGCCCCAATTACAACTCTGTGGTGGCAACCTTCTGTCACAACATTGCAAACGATTTGCCGATTCAGGTGAACGACCCTTCCACCCAATTGGAATTATTATATATTGACGATCTGATTACAGAACTGCTGGACGCATTGGAGGGGAACGAGCATCTCTGTGAATATGACGCAGGAGAACCGGCGGAGATGATAATAAAGTCTGATGAAGCGGACCGAGGGAGGTACTGTTATGCGCCGGTCACTCACAAAGCGGCTTTGGGTGAAATCGCAGAGCTTCTGAACACCTTCCGGCAGCAGCCCCAGTCTCTCCTAATGCCTCCTATTCCCTCCAATTCCTTCCCAAAGAAGCTGTATTCCACATATCTATCCTATTTACCGGAAAGCAAGACAAAATTCCCGTTAAAAATGAACTGTGACGACAGGGGCAGCTTCACCGAGCTGTTAAAGACGGCTGACAGCGGCCAGTTTTCTGTAAATATCAGTAAGCCAGGGGTCACAAAAGGGCAGCACTGGCATCACAGTAAATGGGAGTTTTTTATCGTTGTTTCCGGACATGGATTAATAGAGGAACGAAAAATAGGAACAGACGAGAACGGGAAGCCCCACCCAGTCAGGAGGTTTGAGGTATCGGGGGAGAAGCTTGAGGCGGTCCATATGCTTCCGGGATATACCCACAATCTCATAAATCTGTCCAAGACAGAGAACCTTGTAACCCTGATGTGGGCAAACGAGCCCTTTGATGCCAGCCATCCGGATACATTTACCGAGCTGGTGGAAATGGTTTAAGAGGAGAAAATGAAGATGAAAACAGATTACACAGAAATACATTTTCAGGAAAACGGCAGATTAAAACTTCTCATCATCGTAGGAACGCGTCCGGAAATCATTCGCTTAAGCGCAGTCATCCAGAAATGCAGGAGATATTTTGACTGTATCTTAGCCCACACCGGACAGAATTATGACTATAACCTAAACGGCGTGTTTTTCCATGATTTGAAGCTGGATGCCCCCGACGTCTACATGGACGCGGCGGGAGAAGATTTGGGCGCTACTGTTGGAAATATCATTAACTGCTCATATAAGCTAATGAAAACCATTCGTCCGGACGCTCTTTTGATTTTGGGCGACACCAATAGCTGCCTGTCCGCCATATCCGCAAAACGCCTGCACATCCCGATTTTCCACATGGAGGCGGGAAACCGGTGTAAGGATGAGTGTCTGCCGGAGGAGACAAACCGCCGCATTGTGGACATCATATCAGATGTGAATCTGGCTTACTCGGAACACGCGAGAAAATACCTACATGAATGTGGTCTGCCAAAAGAGAGGGTATATGTGACAGGTTCTCCTATGGCGGAGGTGCTTCGCCAGAATTTGCCTAATATTGAGGGTTCGGATATTCTGAATCGTCTGAACTTGGAACCGAAGAAATACATCCTGCTATCCGCCCACCGGGAGGAGAATATCGACACGCAGAAGAATTTCACCTCTCTGTTTACAGCAGTCAATCAGATGGCAGAGAGCTATGACATGCCGATTCTGTATTCCTGCCATCCAAGAAGCAGGAAACGTCTGGAGGAGACAGGATTTGTTCTGGACAGGCGGGTGGTAAGGCATGAGCCTTTAGGGTTCCACGATTATAACCAACTTCAGATGAATGCATTTGCGGTGGTTTCCGATTCAGGAACATTACCAGAAGAAAGCAGCTTTTTTACAAGTATCGGGAGAAGTTTTCCGGCAGTGTGCATCCGCACCAGCACAGAAAGGCCGGAAGCCCTGGATAAAGCCTGCTTTGTGCTGGCGGGGATTGAGGAAAAATCCCTTTTGCAAGCGGTGGAAACTGCGGTAGGGATGAATCTTAACGGGGATTGCGGAGCACCGGCGCCGGATTATGTGGATGAAAATGTGAGCACAAAGATTGTGAAGTTAATCCAGAGTTATACGAAAGTTATAGACAAAATGGTGTGGAGGAAATATTAGTACAATATTTGGCTGCTGAACTTTTAGAAACAATGGGGATAGAGTAAATTATTTCTTTACGATTGATATTGTTCCGAAAAGCGGGTATAATGTTTTAGAAAAATGACGGTAAAACAGAGGATAACTATTTGATGCTGCTGAAAGAATAGGATGCAGGGATGATCATCGTGAGGTAAAAATGATTTACAGATTATTACAGACCGAAAAATCAGCTCCATTGTTTGGCGAATGGCAGGAAACTATGATCTGGTCCTGCCTTCAGGGCATAATGGGGACAATCTATGCAGACGCACCGGAAAAGCCGGCTTCTGCCATGGCTCTGTTGGGAGATTTCTGTTTTTTTGCAGGAAAGCCTAATAAAGAGCTGATATTATATGGGCCAGGAAGAGGCGGGCGTAAGTTTTTGATTATGGTTCCGCAGAATGATAAATGGGCGGAATTGATAAAGGTATGTTATGGAGAACGTGCGAAGAAAGTAATTCGCTATGCGATTAAGAAGGAGCCGGATATCTTTGACCAAAAGGCGCTTAAAGATATGGTGGAAGAACTGCCGGATGAATATACTTTAGAGCTGATGGACGAGAGTTTATTCCGGAAATGTAAAGAAATAAAATGGTGTAGGGATTGGGTGTCTCAGTATGACACTTTTGATGAATATCAAAAGTATGGTCTTGGTGCGGTAATTCTAAAGGATGGCGAAATGGTTTCCGGCGCTTCTTCTTACTCTAGTTACAGAGGAGGGATAGAGGTGCAGATTGATACCAGGGAGGATTTCCGCAGGAGAGGACTTGCCGGTATTTGCGGGGCGAGGTTGATTCTTGAGTGCCTTAAGCGGGGATGGTATCCCAGTTGGGACGCGCAGAATCGGCAGTCGGTGGCGTTGGCGGAGAAGCTGGGGTATCATTTTGAGAAGGAATATGCGGCTTATGAGGTCAGCTTGTGAGAAAAAATTTTATATGAAAGATAAAGAAATCGCAGAGTAAACTACTCTGCGAAAATTTTTAAAGGATATCTTTGGATAATGAAATGATTATTTAAGATAAATACAGAATTTTTTGATAATAGATTTGAATAAATAGATTTTTCACTTAATTTCTTTCGTGATTTTGCACCAAATTTTTACAAAAATAAATTAAGTGTTGATTTATTAATTTTAGATGGTTATAATAATTATGCTGTTAAAGCAAAAAATCGCAGAGTAGTTTACTCTGCGAAGGAAGTGATTTTTATCTGGTACTTGATTCAGTGTCAAAAGCAGAATGAATGGAAGATTTTGAATTCCTGCAGACAAAATATATCCAGAACGGCCTTAAAAGATGCGTTTATCTTCACTTATGACAGGATGCATAAGTTTCATGGCGAATGGCATCTGGAAAAGCGGTTGATGTTTCCGACTTATGTATTCCTGGAAAGTGATCATGCAGATGCGCTGGTGGAGGAATTAAAACAATATGAAGGAATTGTGGATTTGCTGCGGGCAAGTGGGAAAATGATTCCTGTACAAAAGAATGAGGAAATGTTCTTATCCGATCTATGTGGGAAGTCCCATCATCTCGGAATGTCGAAAGGCGTAATCAGAGATGGTATTACCCAGATTATGGAAGGGCCTTTGCAGGGATTGGAGGAGAGAATCTGTCGGATAGACAGGCATAAACGACTGGCAAAAGTAGAAGCGCCAAAGAGTTTGCCTCAAGGAAGTATTCTTGCGGGACTTGAGATTGTGGAAAAGAGTTAAAACGTCCGAAAATCTAGCTTGGATGAATAGACCGAGTGACGTTGATTGAAAGAAATACAGAATCAGAAAATCGGGTTGTGGTTAGTGCCATGATTGGGTGGGAATCTGTAATAATGTGGTCGAAAATATAGGGGTTCAGAGCTTTTTAGGCTGTGGATATGGCGAAGCATACCCTTATATCCAAAAACTCTTAGAGAGGTGAGACAATGTGGTATGTGATTCAAACCCAGACAGGGGGAGAAGAAAAGTTAGTAGAATTGATTGAAAAGATGATTCCAAAAGAACATTATGAAGAATGTTTTTGTATGAACAGGGAATGTGTTAAAAAGACGGAAAATGGATATCAGATATTAAAGCGTCCGCTTTTTCCGGCATATATTTTTGTAGTGACGGATCATCCTGAGAGATTGTTCATTGAACTAAAAAGGGTACCGAAACTTACAAAGCTTTTGAGTGACCAGGAAGATACCTTTTACAATGTGTCTGAGGAAGAAGAAATATTTCTTAAGAATGTACAGAATGAGGAGCATGTTGTGCGGCGGTCTCTGGTGCAAGTAGATCAAGAGGGGACGATTGTGAAGGCTGAGGGTGCTGTGGGAGTGTACCTGAAGAATATTGTCAGACAAAGACTCAGGAAAAGATATGTCTGCGTGGAACAGGAATTTCTGGGGGAAAAGAGAAAGATATATCTGGGGATTAAATTGGAATCGGATAAGGAAGTAGAGTGAGAAGGGAGACCTTCTTATTTTTGTGGGTATTTTTATAAGATAGAAAATTGACTATAGGAGAAACCAGAGAATTAAAGAAGGACGAAGAAGATGTTTAGAAATAGAAGTAATGTCGAACCATTTGAATCAAAGATATGGCTTTCATCGCCCACTATGCATGGTAATGAATTGCAATATATAACCGAAGCATATGAAACAAACTGGATGTCTACAGTAGGTACTAATATCAACGAAGTTGAGCGCATTGCAGCCCAAAAGGCAGAGGTGAAATATGCGGTTGGTGTGTCATGTTGTACTGCAGCGCTGCATCTTTGTGTGAAAGCTGCCGGCGAAAAACTGTATGGCAAACCAGATATTGGACATGGGGCTGTGGAAGGAAAGAGAGTTTTCTGTTCGGATGTGACTTTTGGCGCCACTTTGAATCCTGTTATATACGAGGGCGGTATCCCTGTTTTTATCGAAACAGAAAGAGATACCTGGAATATGGCTCCAGAGGCATTAGAAAAGGCTTTTCAAATTTATCCGGAAGTTAAACTTGTTGTTTTGGTACATTTGTATGGTTTTCCCGGAAAGTTAGATGAACTGAAAGCAGTGTGCAACAGGTATGGCGCTCTATTGATTGAGGATGCAGCCGAATCCATGGGCGCTGCATATAAAGGACGGCAGACAGGCTCTTTTGGAGACTATGCGGCGATTTCATATAATGGAAATAAGATTATTACAGGCAGCTCAGGGGGATGTTTGTTGACAGATGACATGGAAGTTGCAAATAAGGCAAGAAAATGGTCTACGCAGTCGCGAGAGAATGCTTCATGGTATCAGCATGAAGAAGTGGGATATAATTACCGGATGAGTAACGTGATTGCCGGTGTGGTAAGGGGACAGTATCCTTATCTGGAAGAACACATTGCTCAGAAGAAGGCTGTTTGGGAGAGATACCGTGATAAGCTTGAGAGTCTGCCTGTATCTATGAATCCTTTTGAGGAGGATAAGGCAGTTCCAAACTATTGGCTGAGTGCAATCATTATTGATAAAGAAGCAATGTGTAAGCAAGTACGCAGCGAAGATGAAGCTCTCTATATAGCAGAGTATGGCAAGAGCTGTCCGACGGAGATTCTGGAAGAAATTGGAAATATTAACGCTGAAGGCCGCCCGATTTGGAAACCGATGCATATGCAGCCAATGTATAAAATGAATGCATTTATTACGGCTGACGGTAATATCCGTGGAAAAACGAATGCATATATTGATGGAGATGTTGAGGATGTGGGCGCAGATATTTTCCATAGAGGACTGTGTCTGCCTTCTGATAATAAAATGACAGAGGAACAGCAGGACAGAATTATTGAAGTTATTAAGAGATGCTTTGAGTGAAGCATTGGGGGAAGATGATGGGTAAGTTATCTAAAACAGGGCTAAAGATTGCAGCTATGATAAATGGACTACTCATTTTTGGCGGGGGACTTGCCGGATTCGTGGAGTGGAGAAATAATAAGGATTCTCGCCATGAACAAAATGGAATTTATGAAACATATTTCAAAAGACCGATGGATTTCGTTTGCGGAGGGCTGGCACTAATTGTTTTTTGGCCGCTTTATTTGGGTGTTGCAATTCTTGTACATATAAAACTTGGCTCTCCAGTGATATTTACACAAGAAAGACCAGGGAAAAATGAGAAGCTTTTTAAGCTGTATAAATTTCGCACCATGACTGATGAAAGGGATGAAAATGGCGAGCTGCTTCCTGATGAGATAAGGCTTACAAAGTTTGGTAAACTTCTTCGAGCTACGTCGCTTGATGAGCTGCCAGAGGCGTTGAACATAATAAAAGGAGATATGAGCGTGATTGGGCCAAGACCTCAGCTTGTAAGAGATATGGTTTTCATGACGGAGAAGCAAAGACGCCGTCATACAGTTAGGCCGGGTCTGTCAGGATTGGCTCAAATAAATGGACGAAATGATATTAGTTGGGAAGATAAATTAAACTGGGACCTTAAATATATTGAAAGGATTAGTTTTATTGAGGATATAAAAATTATCATTCGGACAGCAGTAAAAGCATTGATAACGCAAGATGGTATTACGGAGGGAGAAATGGCTACGGCAGAGGATTATGGGGACTATCTCTTAGCCAAAAAGAAAATTACGAAAAAAGAATACGATAAAAAGCAGGCAGAGGCAAAAGAATTAATTGAGGGCGGTAAATGAAGAAAGTATTAATAGTTGCAAGTGTTGTTTCTTTTATAGAATGGTTCAATAAAGAAAATATTGAGTATTTAAAAGACAATCTTAATTGTGAGGTTCATATAGCGTGCAATTTTAACTATCTAAAAGATACGGATAGGCTTCGTACAAAAGAATATATAAAAAAAATAAAAGAAGAAGGTGTTTTGCTTCATCATATTCATTTTGCCAGAGAGCCAATTAATAAAGAAAACATTCGGGCATACAGGCAATTAAAAAAAATAATGGATAAGTCAAGATTTGATTTGATTCATTGCCATACTCCAACAGCATCAATCATAACAAGGATAGCTGCAAGGAATACGAGGAAGAAAGGTACGATAGTAATGTATACATGCCATGGCTTTCATTTTCATAATGCAGCGCCAAAAAAAAATTGGCTTCTTTATTATCCCGTTGAATACTTTTGTTCATTCCTCTGTGATTATATTGTTACTATTAACAAAGAGGATTACAACCGTGTTAAAAAGTTTCATACCAAAAATATCAGATATATTCCAGGAGTTGGAGTTGATATAACTCGTTTTAAGAATACAAGGATTGACAGAGAAGCATATAGAACTAGCATTGGAATACCCAAGGATTCGTTTGTAATTATTTCGATCGGAGAATTGATACAGAGAAAAAATCATGAGGTAATAATACGGGCCCTCACTAAACTTCGTGATCGGCATATATTTTATCTGATATGTGGAAAAGGAGTATTAAAAGACAGGCTAAAAAAATTAACTGTACATCTGGGACTTGCGGAAAATGTTATATTTTTAGGGTTTAGAAAGGATATTCCTGAGCTGTGCCAAGCATCTGATATCGGTGCATTGCCATCAAAAATCGAAGGATTGGGATTAGCTGGAATCGAATCAATGGCTGCCGGTTTGCCGTTAGTGGCATCCAATGTTCATGGAATATTAGACTATGTGAAAAATGGTAAAACAGGATTTGTTTGTAATCCGAATGATATAGAAGGGTTTGCCAAAGCAATTTCTCAATTAGTTAATGACCCAAAACTTCGGAATAATATGAGAACAAACTGCATGGAAGCAGTTAAACCGTTTGAATTAAGAAACGCATTGAGAGTCATGTGGAATATATATGATGAAATTATAAATAACTAGAGGAGATAAATATGCATGAAATATACAATGAAAGATATTACATCTTCACTGACAAAAAAGAAGAATAGCCGGAGTTCTTTGTGGGTGCAATTATGGGTCAGAAAGGCGTCTTTCCCAGTAACATATTTATTTATTAATATGGGTTGGTCTGCAAATATGGTGTCTATATTTTCATGGGGAATTATATTTATTGCTGCAGTTTTGTTGAGTATAGACAATTTTAAATGTATGTTTACAGGAGTTCTTTTAACTAATTTTTGGCTTGTTCTTGATTGTGTGGACGGAAATATTGCAAGGGTTAAAAAAGTAAAGACATTTATGGGAGATTTTTTTGATGCAGCCGCAGGATATGGGCCGTTCTCATTTGTTACTATAGGTCTTGGAATGGCCGCGTACCATACATCTTTTCTTGTACCTGATAAATTTAAAATATATTTAATACTTATAGGCGCCATAGGAGCTGTTTCTAATACATATATGAGACTGATACATCAAAAATATCTTAACTGTGTATTTGCTGGTAAGAGAATCTTAAATGAGCTTGACGGCATTTCATTAGATGATACAGAAGACAGGAAAAGCTTTGCATACATCAGAGAGCAAATTGATAAAAATTTTGGGGTTTCAGGCTTATTTATGCCGTGGCTGTTTATAGCTTTGTTTACAGATACATTTGACATAATGTTAGTTTGTTATTCAGCATATTATCTGCTTTCATTTTTGGTTATCTGTATTTTGTATTGCAAAAATGCTTCAAAATTTGAAGCTGAATCTCAAGCTAAATTGCAAGAAATGATGGAGAAAGAGAAATGATTATAGGCTATACAACAGGTGTGTACGATATGTTTCATATTTTAGTAGTAGAAGACGACCATGCCCTGAACAAGCTTATCTGCAGGGTACTCACCAAGAACAATTACGAAGTGACCGCTGCTTTTGACGGTGCGGAAGCGCTCGCATTTCTGGACCAGACCTATATCGACCTGATCATCACCGACCTGATGATGCCCCGAATGGACGGCTATGACCTGACCCGGGAGCTCAGAGAGAGCGGCTACCAGCTTCCCATACTGGTCGTCACTGCCAGAGATGCCTTTCCGGACAAGCTCAAGGGCTTTAAGCTGGGCATCGATGACTATATGGTAAAGCCCATCGATGTGAACGAACTTCTCCTCCGGGTGGAAGCCCTCCTCCGGCGCGCCCGGATCATCTATGAGAAGAAACTGGAGTTCGATCACGTCTGTCTGGACTATATCAATCTAACCGTGACCATAGATGGCAGCTCTCAGATCCTGCCCCAGAAGGAGTTCCAGCTTCTGTACAAGCTTTTGTCCTTTCCCAACCATACCTTTACGAGGCAGCAGATCATGGACGAGCTGTGGGGCTATGACTCGGAGACTGACATTAGAACGGTCGATG
>ERZ808028.1365-NODE-1365-length-14955-cov-4.035556_pt1 | contig 14955 bp, 12 predicted proteins | sample MGYA00380184_ERZ808028 | MGnify/ENA primary metagenome ERZ808028 (study PRJEB31490, sample SAMN06133397) | mouse gut metagenome | isolation source: J8_1 | host: mice | place: China: Chengdu | collected 2015-05 ...
GAAATAACATGAAGAATTATACAATTACCGTAAACGGAAACGTATATGATGTAGTAGTAGAAGAAGGAGCATCCACAGGCGCAGCGCCCAAGGCAGCTCCGGCAGCACCCAAGGCAGCGCCGAAGGCGGCTCCCGCAGCGGCACCGAAGGCAAGCGCAGGCGCAGGGAGCGTAAGGATCGAAGCCGGCGCGGCAGGCAAAGTGTTCAAGCTGGAGGCAAGTGTGGGCCAGGCGGTGAAGAAGGGCGACGCCGTTGTGATCCTGGAAGCAATGAAGATGGAGATCCCTGTTGTGGCACCGCAGGACGGCACTGTTGCGAGCATCGACGTGGCTGTGGGCGATCCTGTTGAGGCAGGCGCGCTGCTGGCAACACTGAACTAAGGCCGCCGGAGTGCAGTAACGTAAATAACAACAGGAGGTAAAGAAATGGATTATATTATGACTACACTGGACAATCTGGTCCATCAGACAGCTTTCTTCAATTTAACCTGGGGAAACTATGTGATGATCGTTGTTGCCTGTGTATTTCTGTATCTTGCGATTGCCAAGGGCTTTGAACCATTACTTCTTACCCCGATCGCATTTGGTATGCTGCTGGTAAATATCTATCCGGATATCATGATCAGTATTGAGGAATCAGCTAACGGAACAGGCGGCTTACTGTATTATTTCTATTTGTTGGATGAATGGGCGATCATGCCGTCCCTGATCTTCATGGGCGTGGGCGCGATGACCGACTTTGGTCCGCTGATCGCCAATCCAAAGAGCTTTTTATTGGGCGCGGCGGCGCAGTTCGGTATTTTCATGGCTTACTTCGGAGCGATCTGGATGGGCTTTAACGATAAAGCCGCGGCTGCTATTTCCATCATCGGCGGCGCAGACGGCCCGACTTCCATCTTCCTTGCAGGAAAGCTGGGGCAGACGGCTATCATGGGACCGATCGCGGTAGCGGCATATTCTTATATGTCACTGGTGCCGATCATTCAGCCGCCCATCATGAAACTGTTTACGACCAAAGAAGAACGCCAGATCAAGATGGCGCAGCTTCGTCCGGTTTCCAAACTGGAGAAGATATTATTCCCGATCATCGTTACGATCGTGGTATGTATGATCCTTCCCACAACAGCTCCTCTGGTTGGTATGCTGATGTTAGGAAACCTGTTCCGTGAGTCAGGCGTAGTAAGACAGCTGCAGGAGACGGCCTCCAATGCGCTGATGTATATCGTTGTTATCCTGCTCGGTACTTCCGTAGGTGCGACGACTTCCGCGGAAGCGTTCTTAAACTGGGATACGATCAAGATCGTTATCCTCGGTCTGGTGGCGTTTGCTTTCGGTACGGCGGCAGGCGTGCTTTTCGGAAAACTGATGTGCAAGGTGACACATGGCAAGGTAAATCCGCTGATCGGTTCCGCGGGCGTGTCCGCAGTGCCTATGGCGGCAAGGGTTTCCCAGAAAGTAGGCGCAGAGGAAGATCCTACGAACTTCCTGCTGATGCATGCGATGGGGCCTAATGTTGCCGGCGTTATCGGTACGGCGGTTGCAGCCGGAACCTTTATGGCAATCTTCGGGGTATTTTAAAATGGTGAGCAAGCTCAACCTGGAAGAATGCTTCGCATTCTCCGGCCTGGCGAGTTATGCACAGTTTATTTTATAAATTATAGATGGAGGAAATATAATGTCAGAACAAATTAAAAAACCGGTTGGAATTACCGAGACAATACTGCGTGATGCCCACCAGTCTCTGATCGCGACCAGAATGCCTACCGATCTGATGCTTCCCATCGTGGAGACGATGGATAAGGTCGGCTATCATTCCGTAGAGTGCTGGGGCGGCGCTACTTTCGATGCATCCCTCAGATTCTTAAAAGAAGATCCCTGGGAGAGGCTTCGCAAATTAAGAGACGGTTTTAAAAATACAAAACTGCAGATGCTGTTCAGAGGACAGAATATCCTCGGATACAGGCCTTATGCAGATGACGTGGTAGACAGCTTTGTAGAGAAATCTATCGCGAACGGTATTGATATCATCCGTATTTTTGACTGCCTGAACGATCTGAGAAACCTGCAGGAAGCAGTAAACGCGACGAACAAGATCAAGGCGAGAGAGGGCAGGGGCCATGCGCAGATCGCTCTTTCCTATACGCTGGGTGATGCGTATACTCTGGAATACTGGGTGGAAACCGCAAAGAAGATCGAGGAGATGGGAGCGGATTCCATCTGTATCAAAGATATGGCAGGCCTTCTTGTTCCCTATAGGGCTGCAGAGCTGATCGGGGCAATGAAAGAAGCTACCAGGCTGCCGATCCAGCTTCATACCCATTATACTTCCGGTGTGGCGAGTATGACATACCTGAAAGCGGTGGAAGCAGGCGTGGATGTGATCGACTGCGCGATCTCCCCGTTTGCACTGGGTACTTCCCAGCCGGCTACAGAGGTTATGGTAGAGACTTTCAAAGGCACTCCTTACGATACCGGATTTGACCAGAACCTGTTGGCAGAAATCGCGGATTACTTCCGTCCCTACAGGGAAAAATGTCTGGAGACCGGGCTGCTCAGCCCGAAGGTGCTCGGCGTAAATATCAAGACATTGCTGTATCAGGTTCCCGGCGGTATGCTGTCCAACATGGTGAGCCAGCTGAAGGAACAGAACGCGGAAGACAAGTACGAAGATGTGCTGCGTGAGATCCCGAACGTTCGTAAAGATCTCGGTGAGCCGCCTTTGGTTACGCCGTCTTCCCAGATCGTCGGCACACAGGCTGTATTTAACGTACTGATGGGAGAGAGATACAAGATGGCTACCAAGGAGACCAAGGCTGTTCTGCGCGGTGAATACGGCCAGACGATCAAGCCGATGAGTCAGGAAGTCATCGACAAGGTTATCCCTGGTGAGGAGAGGATCACCTGCCGTCCTGCGGATCTGATCGAAAACGAGATGGATAAGCTGGAAGCGGAGATGAAAGAGTGGAAACAGCAGGACGAGGACGTATTATCCTACGCGTTGTTCCCTCAGGTTGCGATCGACTTCTTCAAGTACCGTCAGGCGCAGCAGGAGAAGGTGGACCTGACCCAGGCTGATACGAAGAACGGGGCTTATCCTGTTTAAAGGAATTATATTTTTGACTGTGTTTAAACAGCCTGCCGGTGGCAGGCTGTTTTTTCGTGATTTGTTACATATATTGGAAATAGCAGAATATTCATATTGACAGGGTAATTGTGTCTATCTTATAATAACAAGTGTTATTAGATGCTATCATCTGTGACAACAGGGTTATTTCATGAGATGGGTGCAGAAAACAGGGATATTGGCGGTTTTGGAGGGACTTTCAGGGGGAAAGTCCGCGGGACTGCCGGAATGGGGGGTATGTATGCCGCGCAAAGAGACGATTACAAAGAAGGAGATTGCCGCCGCCGCTTTTCGGATGGCGAGAAAAGAGGGGATAGAGGTGGTGACGGCGAGGAAGCTGGCCGGCGCCGCGGGGTGTTCTACGCAGCCGATCTTCCGGGTATATCAGAATATGGAGGAAGTGCAGGCGGAGGTGCTGGAGCAGGCGATCCTTTTTTTTGACGAGTTTTATGATAATTATCCGAAAAGCCAGTCGGCGCCGTTTGTGAATCTGGGGCTTGCCTATATCAGCTTTGCACAGAAAGAGAGAAATCTGTTTCGCACGATGTTTTTAAGTGAAAACCGAAACGGGAAGAGCCTGTATGAGCTGCTTAACGGAAAACATGGGAATGTTTTGCAGGAGATCGGTAAGGCGAAGGCGGAAGGATGTAAGGATCCGCAGGGATTGTTTATGAAAATGTGGATCTTTATCCACGGGGCAGCCTGTATGGCGATCACCGGAGATTATGATCTGGGGATCACAGAGACGGTGGGGCAGCTTGTGGATGCATACAGGGCGTTCCGCTGAGTATATGGGGAAGAGATATCTAAGAATTGACTTTGTATTATCAGTGTTGGAGAGGGCTGTAAAGCAGAATATCTATGAGAAAAAAAGATTTTATGTCGGATATGAGCGAGCGCTTCAGTAAAATGAGCAAAAGTCAGAGAGTGATCGCTTCTTACATATCAGATCACTATGACGAGGCAGTATTTATGACGGCGGCGAAGCTGGGGGAGACGCTGCATATCAGTGAATCTACAGTGGTGCGTTTTGCACTGATGCTGGGGTATGAAGGGTATCCTGAATTTCAGAGAGCACTGGAGGGCTGGGTCAGGGATCAGCTTACGGGTGTACAGCGGATGGGAGTTAAATATGCTGGAAGCACCCAGTCGGAAGTACTCACTTCCGTGCTGCAGTCTGATATGGATAAGATCCGCGATACGATGGAGCATCTGGATCCGTCTGCCTTTGATACGGCTGTCAATATCATATTGAAGGCCAAAAAAGTATATATTTCGGGGATAAGGAGCTGCGAACCGCTGGCTGATTTTCTGTGCTTTTATCTGAACATGATGCGGGGCGAGGTGGTCTGCATCAAGACTACCAGTATGAGCGAGACATTTGAACAGATGCTGAGGATCAGTGAGAAAGATGCTTTTATCGGGATCAGTTTTCCGCGGTATTCCATGCGGACGCTGAAGGCAATGGAATTTGCTAATGACAGGAATGCGAAAGTGATCTCCATTACAGACAGTATTCATTCGCCGATGTGTATGTATTCTTCCTGTAACCTGTTTGCGAGAAGTGATATGGTATCTATCGTGGATTCTCTGGTGGCCCCCTTAAGTGTGATCAATGCGCTGGTGGTTGCGATGTGTCTGAAACGTCCTGCGGAAGTAAAAAACAGCCTGCAGACACTGGAGGAAGTCTGGAACAGTTACCAGGTTTATTTAAATGACGAGATTAATTTTATCGATGAGGAACCGATGCTGAATTATCCTCTGCGAAAGGAAAGCGGCAAGACAAAAGGCGGAATATAAGGAATCAGGATAAGAGGGATTTCATGAGTAAGGTTATAGTGGTCGGCGGCGGAGCCGCCGGAATGATGGCGGCCTATGCGTCTGCGTCGGCGGGGCATCAGGTGATATTGCTCGAAAAGAACGAAAAGCTGGGAAAGAAGATTTATATCACCGGGAAAGGGCGCTGCAATGTGACTAATTCCGCCGATAAAGAGCAGTTTTTCCTAAATATTGTGACCAACAGCAAGTTTTTATACAGCAGCATTTATCAGTTTGATCATCAGGCGATGATCTCTTTTCTGGAGGAATACGGCTGCCAGGTCAAAACAGAGCGGGGCGGGCGTATCTTTCCGGTATCGGATCATGCCTCGGATGTGACAGCCGCTCTGCAGCGCGCCCTGAAAGAGATGTATGTGGATATCCGTTTGAAGACGGAAGTCAAAGCATTGTCAGTAGAAGAGAAAGCGGACGAAAAACACGGATCGGATGACCGGGGGACTGGCAGGAGGAAGCCTGCATCAGACGATTTGCCTGATCCGTCTGACAGGGAAAAGAAGAAAAAAACGGCAGGCCGGCAGATACAGGGGGTGCTTCTTACAAACGGGAAAAAGATGGAGGCGGATGCGGTGATCCTTGCCTGCGGCGGGGCATCTTACCCTTCCACCGGTTCCGACGGGGCAGGCTACGCGCTGGCGGCACAGGCGGGGCATTCGCTGGTGCCCTGCCATCCGGCGCTTGTGCCGTTTAAGATCAGAGAACCCTGGTGCAGAAGACTGCAGGGACTGTCTTTAAAAAATGTGGAGATAAAGCTGCTGGAAAGAGGGAAGACAAAGCCGCTTTACTGCGGTTTTGGGGAGATGCTCTTCACGCATTTCGGCGTCAGCGGTCCCCTTGTGTTGAGCGCCAGCAGTTATTATGCCAAAGCGTGCGGCCAGGCGGCAAAAACGGCGAAGGGTAACGGCTGTGAAAGTGAGCAGGCGGCGGGAGATAACGGCTGTGAAAGCTCAGAAGCGGCGCAGGCGGGCGGCCCGCAGATGAAGCTTCTGCTGAACCTGAAGCCGGCAATGGATGAGGAAATGCTGGATAGACGGCTGCTGCGGGATTTTGAGGAAAACTCCCATAAAGCTTTTAAAAATGCGCTGGGCGGACTGTTCCCTGCAAAGCTGATCCCGGTGATGGTAGAACTTTCCGGCATCGACGCAGAAAAAAAGGTGTATGATGTAACAAGGGAAGAGAGACGTTCCTTTGTCAGCCTGGTACAGCATCTGCCGCTTACGGTGACAGGCACCGGAGGGTTCGAGGAGGCGGTCATCACGCAGGGCGGGGTTCAGGTATCGGAGGTGAATCCTTCCAGTATGGAATCCAGATTATGTGAGGGGCTGTATTTTGCCGGTGAAATGCTGGATATCGATGCGCTGACGGGCGGGTATAATCTGCAGCTTGCCTGGTCCACCGGACATCTGGCAGGTGCGAGCGTGAGGTTTTGACAGTGAAGTTCAAAGAGGGAAGGGGAAATAGTAATAGGAGGAAACGTATGTATAATATCGCGATAGACGGACCGGCGGGCGCCGGAAAGAGTACCATAGCGAAACAGATCGCCAAAAGAAAAGGGTATATTTATGTGGATACGGGGGCGATGTACCGCGCCATGGCCCTGTTTTTGCTGGAAAACCATATCGCGCCGGAGGATGCGGAACAGATCAGCAAAAAAAGCCAGGAGGCGGATATTTCCATTGTCTATGAGAACGGAGAACAGGTGGTCTTATTAAACGGCAGGAATGTCAACGGGCTGATCCGCACCGAGGAGGTGAGCAATATGTCCTCGGCGTCTTCGGTCAATGGGGACGTGCGGAAAAAACTGGTGGAACTGCAGCAGAGACTGGCACAGGAAGCGGATGTGGTCATGGACGGCAGGGATATCGGAACCTGCGTGCTGCCCCATGCGGATCTGAAGATCTATCTGACCGCGAGCAGCAAGGTGCGGGCGAAGCGCCGGTATGACGAACTGACGGCGAGAGGGGAAAAATGTGACATAAATGTCATTCAAAAGGATATCGAGGAGCGGGATTACCGGGATATGCACCGGGATATCTCTCCGCTGAAGCAGGCTGAAGATGCTGTGCTCGTGGATTCCTCCGATATGACGATCGAGGAAGTGATCGATAAGATCATGGGGATGTGCTGCTGAGCAGGTATGAAGAAAACGGTCATGGGATGCGCTGCTGAGCAGGTATGAAGAAAACGGTCATGGGAATGTGCGGCTGAATCGATAGAAAGAAAACGTTCGTCGGGATCTCAGGCTGAGTTGACATAAGGAAAAAGGGTTACGGAAAGCGGTTTGGTGAAATGCGATGGAAGTGAAACTGGCTAAGTCCGCAGGTTTCTGCTTCGGTGTGAAACGGGCTGTGGAAACGGTTTATGAGCAGATAGAAAAACAGAAAATTTCGGAGAAAAAGCTGCCGATCTATACCTATGGGCCGATCATCCACAATGAGCAGGTGGTAAAAGATCTGGAAGAAAAAGGGGTGCAGGTTTTGGAGAGCAGGGAAGCGTTGGAAGCGCTGGATGAGGGGATCGTCGTCATCCGTTCCCACGGGATCGGCAGGGATATCTGCAGACTCATTGAAGAAAAAGGGCTGATCTGCGTGGACGCCACCTGTCCCTTTGTGAAAAGGATCCATAATATCGTGGAAAAGGAAAGCGCACAGGGAAAGCAGATTCTGATCATCGGCAACCCGGGACATCCGGAAGTGGAGGGGATCAGAGGCTGGTGTCATTTTCCGGCGGTCACAGTGGAATCGGAGGAGGAGATGGAGAATCTGGCGCTGGATAAGGGCAGAGAGATCTGTGTCGTCTCGCAAACGACATTTAACTACAATAAATTTCAAGAACTAGTTGAAATTTTGAAAAAGAATGGGTATAATGGTAGTGTTGTGAATACTATATGTAATGCGACTGAGGAGAGGCAGACAGAAGCGAAGGAAATAGCCTCTGAAGCTGATGTTATGATAGTTATAGGTGGAGCGCACAGTTCCAATACAAGAAAACTGTATGAGATATGCAGTAAGGAGTGTGCACAGACCTGTTTTATACAGTCACTGGCGGACCTAAAGTTAGAGCTTCCAAAATCAGTACGTCTGGTGGGTATTACAGCAGGGGCGTCTACCCCAAATAATATTATTAGGGAGGTTCAAAATTATGTCAGAAATGAATTTTGAACAAATGATCGATGCATCATTTAAAACAATACATACAGGGGAGGTAGTCGAAGGCACAGTCATTGATGTGAAACCAGATGAAGCTGTCATCAATATTGGCTATAAATCAGATGGTATTTTAACCAGAAACGAATATACCAATGAATCCGGCGTTGATATGACGACGATGCTGAAAGTCGGCGATACGATGGAAGTAAAGGTGTTGAAGGTAAATGACGGCGAAGGACAGGTTACACTGTCTTATAAGAGGCTGGCTGTTGACCGCGGCAATAAGCGGATCGAGGAGGCTTTCAACAACAAGGAAGTCCTGACCGCAGTCGTGACGGAAGTACTCAGCGGCGGTCTTTGCGTTGTGGTGGATGAAGTGAGGATCTTCATTCCTGCAAGCCTGGTATCCGATGTTTATGAAAAAGATCTCAATAAGTATGCGGGACAGGAGATCCAGTTCGTTGTGACGGAATACAATCCCAGGAGAAGACGTTATATCGGCGACAGAAAGCAGCTTGTGGTTGCCGAGAAAGCAATCAAACAGAAAGAGCTGTTTGAGAGGATCCATGAGGGAGATGTTGTGGAGGGCGTTGTAAAGAATGTGACGGATTTCGGCGCATTTATCGATCTTGGCGGAGCGGACGGCCTGCTCCATATTTCCGAGATGTCCTGGGGAAGAGTGGAGAATCCGAAAAAGGTATTTAAGGTTGGCGAGACTCAGAGAGTGCTGATCAAGGAGATCTCCGGCAACAAGATCGCGCTGAGCCTGAAGTTTGCGGATTCCAACCCCTGGAAGGATGCGGCTGAAAAATATGCGATAGGAAATGTGGTGACCGGAAAAGTGGCGAGAATGACAGATTTCGGTGCTTTTATCGAACTGGAAACAGGAATTGACGCGCTGCTCCATGTATCACAGATATCCAAAGAGCATATCGAGAAACCCGCGGATGTTCTGAAAGTCGGTGAGGAAGTGACGGCAAAGGTCGTTGATTTCAATGAGGAAGATAAGAAGATCAGCCTGAGTATCAAGGCACTTCTTGCTCCGGAGCCGGCAGCGGAGAAGCCTGCAGAAGAGGATAATGCGGATGTGGCATCGGTTGATATTGAGGCGGTAATTGCCAGTCAGACAGAAGAAAGCGAAGAATAATATATGAGAAAGCAGGGCTGTCTGAGATCGGACAGCCTTTTGCATATATCAGGACAGAAGGATCTGCCTGACGGATAAGAGAGTAAATTGAGAAAAAATAATTATATTACAAAAATGAGGTGAATTCATATGGTATACGATTATGAGTATTTCAAAAAGGCAATGTATGATCTGACAAAAATTGATTTGGACGCTTATAAGGAAAAACAGATGAAGCGCCGTATCGACACATTGATCAGCAATCATAAATACAAAGGCTATCAGGACTACATAGCCGCCATCAAGACAAACAAAGATCTGATGGATGAGTTTCTTGGCTATATGACGATCAATGTTTCGGAATTTTACCGTGATCCGCTGCAGTGGCAGTTCCTGGATAAGGAAGTGTTCCCGGAACTGATCAGAAAATTCGGTAAGAATCTGAAGATATGGAGTGCTGCCTGCTCTACCGGTGATGAGCCTTATTCTCTTGTTATGGCACTTTCAAGGCATCTGCCGCTTAACAATATCAGAATATATGCCACAGATCTGGATAAGCAGATCCTGGAAAAGGCGAAAGTAGGCCTTTATGCCGAAAAGAGCCTTGCCGGCGTCCCGAAAGATCTGAAGGCAAAGTATTTTACAAAAGTGGGAAGCTCTTATCGTATTTCAGATGAGATCAAGAAACGGGTTACGTTCAAGCAGCATAATCTGATCAAAGACAAGTATGAGACAGGATATCATCTGATCGTCTGCCGAAATGTTCTGATCTACTTTACGGAGGAAGCGAAAGACGAAGTGTTTACAAAATACTTTAAGTCTCTGGCATCAGGCGGCGTATTGTTTATCGGAAGTACAGAGCAGATCATGAACTATAAAGATATCGGATATGATAGAAAGAGTTCTTTCTTTTACACGAAACCTTGAGAAATTGGGGCTGCCTGTTTTGCAGGCAGCCTTTTTTAAATGTAAAGATTTTGATAAAATATACTTTATTTTTTGTGTAAAGTATCCGATATTATATATAATTAACAAATGTTATCCAAACAGAACCATGATGGATTCACGTATCGGGTTTATAGATATGGCTCTGCAATCTCTAAAATAACAGACGGGAAGGGGAAAACGGCATGACGATCAATTCAAATATCAGCATTCAGGCGGGAGTATTGGACAAAGAACAACAGCAGGCGGGAAAATTCGGGGTGGTCAGCGTTTCCGGAAGGAAGCGGGAGGAGAAAGAGGAGAAAAATCCGGGCCTTGCGCTTAACGGCCAGATCGATCCCATAGAGCAGAAAAAGGCGCTGGCAAAGAAACAGGCATATAAGATCATTAAGGATGCTCTTGCAAACGAACTGAAAAGGGACGCGGATGTGCAGGAAGTCAAGGATCATGCCGAACAGTTCAGGAACGATATGTCTGAGGCGCAGGATGAGATCGCCAGAATCGACGGGGAAAAAGAGAAATGGCGCGAAGAGTGCGGTGTGGCGGAGGATTCCGGGGAGCAGAAGGATCTGGAACTTCTGGAAAAGAGAGAGGCTTACGAGAGGGGCGATCTCTCAAAGGAACTGACAGAGGAAGAAAAAGAGCGGCTGGCGGAGCTGGATAAACGGGGCTATACGGATTATCAGAAAAAAGCGCTGGAAATGGAAAAGAAGAAAGCGCCTTACACGGATACCGTGCGAAAGGCAGAGGCCGGTATCATGGCGGATAATGCGGTGGTCCGCGCCACAAGACTGGAACGCTTAAAGAAAGATTTCATCCGTAAGGCACAAAAGGAAGAAAATGAAGTGTTGGCCGCGGCGAGCAAAGAGATCATCGGTATGCTGGTAGACGAGGCCAAAGACCATATGGACGAGAAGTCGGAGGAACTGCAGGAGAAGGCGGAGGAGAAAAAAGAGGAAAAGGAAGCCGAGCAGGAGAAGATCGACGCCGCAAAGGAGCGGAAAGAAGAGATGGAAGCCCTTGCGGATCCGGAGAACGCTTCTCCGGAGCAGACAGCGGCTACCCAGGTCGCACCGCCTTCCGGCGATGGGATGACGGAAGCCATGGTGCAGCTCGACGGTCAGAGGGAAGACTACCAGAAAGAAATAGAAGAGATGATGCGGAAAATGAATCTGGTGGCGGAGGATATAAAAGGAATTAAAGTGGATGAGGTTTTTTAATGATCATAACAGAATAGTTGGAATAATTCAGAACATCTTGTCGAGATAAACGTGAAAAGGATCAAAAATGCCCGTTGTGCGTGAAGACGGGCATTTTTGATGCGCGGGAGCGCACATAGGAATTTGTTGTTTGCGCAACGTGCGCCCTGCACGGCGAATAAGAGGAAATCTTCCTTACTCGCTTATCAGTAAGTATCAGCCATCATCTGCAGGATATGTTCCGCGTAGCGGGAGAAAATATCCCTGCTCGTCTTGATATCATCCGTCAATTCGAAGAATATTTCCTTACTTTTATAGTCCCTTTTGAAGAAAGGCTGTACCAGAAGATCCCACTCAGGAAGGTAGGAGGAATATTTTCTGGTATAGCAGGTTTCCGCGGTGGCCTGTGTGCGGTATTCCTTGTTGACATAGGAAGATACGGATTTATGGACCGCCATATCTTCATCCGCAAGATAATAATAGTCTTTGTAGGAAGCATAAAAGTATTTCATTTCTTCCTGATAGATCGGAACGCGGAAGGTGGCATATTTGCCCTCGCCGTTGAAATAGCAGGAGTTTGCGTGAAAGCGGACAGGCGCAGGGAGAGCGGCCGGGAGCGATACCTTCAGGAGAAGCTCCTGACGCTCCATGCCAAAGTAATCGGTATAGGTGTTGGCCTGTACTTTTTTTGCTTTTAGGGGCTTATTGAACATATCATAGTAGGCAAGCACCGGAAAGATACGGATCAGCCCTCTGATATCATCTGCATTGTGAAGAAGAAGCAGGCTGAAAGCGGCATCCGACGGGGCATTGACGTAGCCGTGGTAAACATTGATCAGATTGCCGCCGTCATAGATATCGTTGCGCTGAAAACCGAGAAAGAGTTCCACGGTCTTCTGCTTGCAGTTTGACATTTTTAAAAAGTATTTATAGGGAACGATCCGTTTATACAGATCGATGCCGGTCAGGTGGTCGAAATCATAAGGAAGCCCGTATGATCCGCATTTCTGCTGGATAAAGGGAATGTCAAAATTATTACCGTTAAAGTGGACAATGTGGGTATAGTTTTTTGACATATTGAAAAAGGCTTCGATGATCTTCTGCTCTTCACTGTATTTTTCCGCGAACCACTGGGTCAGGCGGAAAGAAGTACCGTCAAAAAAAGCACACCCTATCAGATAGATGGAAGAGCGTTTTGCGGTAAAGCCTGTCGTTTCTATATCAAAGAACAGGATATTTTTGAGTGGTGCGATCTGTTCTACCGGATAAGGGATGGCAGGCAGATCCAGTTTCTGGCGGATTATACGCATATTGCTATCCTTTCTTGTCGCTGACATAAGGCCGCTCGCGAAACGCGCGGCTGTTACTTGCATTAGTATAACATAAAGCGGGGAATGAATGCAATGAGAAAGCGAGGAGCGGACTGTCATAAAATAATAAATAAAAAGTAATTTTTCTCTTTTAAATTGTGCATAAAGATAGTAAAATGGTAAAGACGGGGATTACAGAGCGGGCAATCATATAAAATACATAGATAAAGAAAATAGATAAATGACAGAAAAGAGGGTATCAAATGGCTAAATCAACATTTGTGGGCGGGATCCATCCGTTTGAGGGGAAGGAGCTGTCAAAGGACAAGCCCATCAAGGCGGTGCTGCCCAAAGGGGAACTGGTCTATCCGTTATCCCAGCATATCGGTGCGCCGGCGTCGCCGATCGTGCAGAAAGGGGACCATGTGCTGCAGGGGCAGAAGATCGCAGAGGCATCCGGTTTTGTGTCGGCACCCATTTACGCGACGGTGTCCGGGACGGTCAAGGCGATCGAGCCGAGAAGGGTGGTCACCAGCAATGAGGTGATGAGTATCGTCATAGAGAATGACGGGCTTTATGAGGAGGTGGAATATCCGAAACATAAGCCCTATGAGGAGCTGAGCAAAGAAGAGATCATTGCGATCATCAGAGAAGCCGGTATCGTGGGTATGGGCGGCGCGGGGTTCCCGACGTTTATCAAGCTCTCCCCGAAGGAGCCGGATAAGATCGATTATATCATAGCGAACTGTGCGGAGTGCGAGCCGTACCTGACTTCGGACTACAGAAGGATGATCGAGGAGCCGGAAAAGCTGATCGGCGGCTTAAAGATCATGCTGCGGCTGTTCGACCATGCGAAAGGTATTCTGGCGGTGGAAGAGAATAAGCCCGATGCGATCGCGCTCTTAAAAAAGCTGACGAAGGACGAGCCGGATATCATGGTGACGCCTCTGAAGACAAAGTATCCGCAGGGGTCGGAGCGTTCCATTATCTATGCTACAACGGGGCGCGCCATCAATTCTTCCATGCTGCCGGCGGACGCGGGCTGCATCGTGGACAATGTGGATACGATCGTTGCGATCTACCATGCGGTGACGGACGGGAAACCGCTGATGTACCGCATCGTGACGGTGACCGGGGACGCCATCAGTGATCCGAGGAACTTTATCGTCAGGATCGGGACCATGTATGACGAGCTGATCGAGGAGGCGGGCGGATTTAAGGAAGAGCCCGCAAAGGTGGTTTCCGGCGGGCCGATGATGGGATTCGGTATGTTTGACCTGCATGTGCCGACGACGAAGACCGCATCGGCGCTGCTTTGTCTGACAAGGGACGATGTCTCGGAGATGGAGCCCACGGCGTGCATCAAGTGCGGGAGATGCGTGGAGGCCTGTCCCCAGCGTCTTGTGCCGAACAAGCTGATGGTGGCGTCCATCCACGATGATTCGGAAACGTTTTTAAAGCTGAACGGCCTGGAGTGCGTGGAGTGCGGCTGCTGCAGCTATATCTGTCCGGCGAAGAGGCCGCTGACGCAGTCCATCAAGTCCATGCGCAAGATGGAACTTGCGAAGAAGAAAAAGTAGGAGGGAAAGAGAAGTGAGCGATATGTTACATGTGTCATCCAATCCGCATGTCAGATCCAAAGTGACGACCAGCTCCATTATGCTGGCGGTCGTACTTGCTCTGCTTCCTGCTGCCGGATTTGGTATTTATAATTTCGGAATGCATGCGCTTCTGCTGATCTGTGTGACGGTGGCAAGCTGCGTGGCGACGGAGTTTGTGTATGAAAAATTGATGAAAAAGACGGTGACGATCGGGGATTTTTCCGCGGTGGTGACAGGGCTTTTGCTGGCGCTGAATCTGCCGCCGATGGCACCCTGGTGGATCGGCCTGGTGGGCGGTATTTTTGCAATTCTGGTGGTGAAGATGCTCTTCGGCGGTATCGGGCAGAACTTTATGAACCCGGCGCTGGGCGCAAGGTGTTTTCTGTTAGTCTCTTTTACCTCCATTATGACCAATTTTGATTGTGACGGATATACGGGGGCTACGCCTCTCGCGCAGTTAAAGTCCGGTGTCACGCCGGATGTGTTCTCCATGGTGGTCGGCAGGACCGGCGGAACCATCGGGGAGACGTCCATGATCGCGATCGTTGTGGGGGCATGCATCCTGATCCTTCTGGGGATCATCGATCTGAAGATCCCGGGCAGTTATATCGTCAGCTTTGTGGCGTTTATCTGCCTGTTCGGCGGCCACGGCCTGGATCCCGCCTA
>ERZ808028.1369-NODE-1369-length-14905-cov-6.025897_pt1 | contig 14905 bp, 13 predicted proteins | sample MGYA00380184_ERZ808028 | MGnify/ENA primary metagenome ERZ808028 (study PRJEB31490, sample SAMN06133397) | mouse gut metagenome | isolation source: J8_1 | host: mice | place: China: Chengdu | collected 2015-05 ...
AAAAGCCGTATGCGTTAATAGCGCACGTACGGTTTTGTATAGGGGTATGGGGAGTAATCCCCATATCTACTAGAGCATGATCCGTTAAAGGGATCAGAAAAGAGGAGTATATGATCGATATTAAATTTTTAAGGGAAAATCCTGAGGCAGTAAAAGAGAACATCAGAAAGAAATTTCAGGACAGCAAACTGCCCCTGGTGGACGAGGTGATCGCCCTTGATGCTGACAGAAGAAAAGCACAGCAGGAGGCCGATGAACTGAAGGCGGCAAAAAACAAGATCGCCAAACAGATCGGTATGTTGATGGGACAGGGCAAAAAAGAAGAAGCGGAAGAGAAGAAGAAAGAAGTTGCGGCAGATGCACAGCGTCTTTCGGAGCTTGAGAAAAAGCAGGCGGAACTCGAGGAGAAAGTAACAGGCATCATGATGGTCATTCCGAATATCATCGATCCTTCCGTGCCTGTCGGCAAAGATGATTCCGAGAATGTCGAGGTTCAGAAATACGGTGAACCGGTTGTACCTGAATTTGAGATTCCTTATCACACTGAGATCATGGAGCGGGTAAACGGGATCGATCTGGACGCGGCAAGAAAAGTGGCAGGGAACGGCTTCTACTATCTGATGGGCGATATCGCGAGGCTCCACTCCGCTGTGCTTTCCTATGCCAGAGATTTTATGATAGACAGAGGCTTTACTTACTGCATTCCGCCTTACATGATCCACGGCAACGTCGTCTCCGGTGTTATGAGCTTCCCGGAGATGGATGCCATGATGTATAAGATAGAGGGTGAAGATTTATACCTGATCGGAACTTCCGAACATTCCATGATCGGGAAGTTCATTGATACGATGATACCGGAGAGCGAACTGCCCCAGACGCTGACCAGCTATTCTCCCTGCTTCCGGAAGGAAAAAGGAGCGCACGGCCTGGAGGAGAGAGGCGTCTACAGGATCCATCAGTTTGAGAAACAGGAGATGATCGTAGTCTGCAAGCCGGAGGAATCCCCGATGTGGTTCGAGAAACTCTGGCAGAACACCGTAGATTTGTTCCGCTCTATGGATATCCCCGTGCGGACGATCGAATGCTGCTCCGGCGATCTGGCGGACTTAAAGGTAAAGTCCTTCGATGTGGAAGCCTGGTCCCCGAGACAGAAAAAATACTTCGAAGTGGGAAGCTGTTCCAATTTAGGCGATGCGCAGGCGAGAAGGCTGAAGATCCGCGTAAAAGGCAGTGACGGAAACAAGTATTTTGCACATACATTAAATAATACAGTGGTTGCTCCCCCCAGAATGCTGATCGCCTTCCTCGAAAACAACCTTCAGGCAGACGGCAGCATCAAAATACCGGAAGTGCTGAGGCCTTATATGGGCGGGAAGGACAGAATCTCATAATAACATAGCGCAATCAATAGTCCGGCCTTACGACAACGCAGTCCGATGAAGGGATATTTTCCCATCATCGGACGGACTCATAACCAGTAAAAGAAGGAGGTGAAATCTTTGCATAAATATTTACGCGCCGTCGGTTTCAGCAAAATCGAAACTCCGAAACAAATGCACGATCTGGTCATGGACGTCATCCAGAGCGCAGATAGAAGAAACTATACATCAAATTCCGAACATACGATGTTAGCGGAATTCAGCAAGGATTTCGCCGACCGTGTCGGCGTTACTGTCTGCGGTGAGTTTGACGAGAAAGATGAGTTTTCCTATGAGTACAGTTTCCCGTATTTCCGCGGGGACGGTATTTCCACGGAGGAGGATATCTCCGTAGAACGGCATGCCGAGAAAGAATCTTATGCGGGAGTCTGCAATGATATGCGGATCGGGGTCTCCCTGATCTTTTATCTGCAGAATATGATGGATTATGCCAGGATCAAATACGGAAACCGCCTTCCGGTGCGCGGAACCAGCCTGACGCTGAGTGCGCTTTCCACCAGTGGGAAGATCCTTCTGCCGATCCGTAAAAATGAGGCGGATATGGCGAAGATCGAGAAGGAAACGACAAACCGCAACAAGCTGATCGCGCAGGCAAGGCAGGGGGACGAAGAGGCGATCGAGACACTTACTCTTGAGGATATGGACACTTACAATGCCATTTCCAAAAAGATCAGGAAAGAGGATATCTTAAGTCTCGTGGATACCTATTTTATGCCTTACGGGGTGGAATGCGACCAGTATTCCGTGCTGGGTGAGATCCTGGAATGCAGCAGTACAAAAAATAAAGTAACAGGAGAGGAACTCTGTATCATGGCCCTCTCCTGTAATGATCTGGTATTTGATTTATGTATCAATAAGAAAGATCTGTATGGTGAACCCTTGCCGGGACGCCGTTTTAAGGGGACGATCTGGATGCAGGGCATCATCAATTTTCCGGAAGCTTACGGGGTTTCCTGATCCTTTTTCTTTTATGGTGCCTGCGCATCTCTTTGGCGTGCTGCAGGCGGTTTTTGATGGATTCCATCTCTTCCGGGGAGATGAATTTTTCTGTTTTTACAATGTAAACTGTATTTTCCTCTGTCTTCCGGACACGGATCTTTCCTTTCATATAACCGTGCTTATCACAGTAAGATACCGCGTAGTAATGCTTTCCGTTGGGAGAAAACCATTTGATCTTCCGACGGATATTTTTATGGCAGATATAGCAGCGGCAGCTTGTGACTTCCTTGTCGGCCAGCGCATCTGTCTTTGTCGGAAATTCTCTGGAAATATACTTTGCGTAATTGTCAAAGATGATCTTGATCTCTTCTTTTCTGGTCTTAGGCTTGATAAACGTGTCGAAGGAATAATGTTCCAGAGCGCTCTGGTCCGTGATCTTCGCCAGCACTTTGGCGGTGTAGTAGGCGTCGCTGAAAGCCCTGTGAAAAGGGATATCTTTTTCAATCTGCAAAAAATCCACGGCGTATTCCAGAGAACGTCTGGTTTTCTTGTCCTCATAGGCGATGCTGAACAGTTTCTGCACATCATAAAATTTTAACGGTTTATCGGAAAGCGGCTCCAGATCGTAATATTTCATATTTTTCTGAAGCTCTTCCAGATCCAGCGGTCCCCAGGTGCAGAACAGAAAATCTTCCCCGCACCACCCCAGGAATTCTTCAAAGACTTTCGGAAAGGGTTTGCCATGCTCAAGCTGCGCCATCTGCAGGTGGATCAGTTTCCTGGTGATATGGTTCAGCTCATGGTAAAGCTGTGGCTTTATGAGCTGGTTGAACTCACCGATCATCTCTTTTTCTTCATTCAGCTTTATAGCGCCGATCTCCACAATCTCAAAAGGAACGCCGTAAACCTCCGGTTCCCGCTGCGGATTACCCTGATTCCATTCCAAATCGAATACGATATAATTCATATCTCTCCCTTCTGACAGAGAAATAAAACAGAGGTACTTTTTCTGTGACTATCGTACCACAGTCCGGCGTATTTTACAATCAGAGCAAAACATATCTTTCCTGCTTTGAACCTGAATCATATTCATATGGAATGTGCATCAAAATCCATACTCTGCTGCTTGTGGGGGGTGTATTCATTCCTGTTCTCCGTCAATAAGTACCTTACAGGAAAAACCTTCCAGAGAAAGAGCATTATGGTAAACACTGCCTGTCTCGGCGTCTTTCCATGTCCCGCAGCCTGTGATCTCCACGGGTTCAGAGCGGAAATTCATGACAAATACCACAGGCTGCGCACCCTCCCTTTTTGTGACGGTCACACCGTAGGGCAGAGAAACCCCGAGAGGATTTTCAAGGCCGGCTTTTGCGAAAACGGTTTTGTAGAAAGCCCGCAAAAAATCAAGGCCGGTTTCCGCGGCAAGGTAATAGCAAAGCCCTTCTCCGAAAGCATTTTCCGTCACAGCCGGACATCCTGCATAATAGTCTTTCTGATAGGAGGAGAGAACCTTTACCGTATCGGAGGGATGACATACGTCGCAGACGGAGCCGGTGGCGTAGACAGTCCCTTCATAGAGAAAACTGTTCTCAAAACCTTCCCCCGGCGCGTCGGTCTCTTCCGGGGAGAGGCCCAGAACATCCTCCAGAGGATGATGGCCGATGAAACACAGATCAGTGTCATCCGCAATGCCGCTGCAGTAGGTCGTCAGATAATGCCCGCCCTTTTGCACATACTGCCGGACCTTATCGGCATAACCTTCCCGATACATATAATTTATGGGCGCGCTGATAAACAGATAGCCGTCCAGAGGATCCTCCATGCTGATAAAATCAACGTCAATGCCGTTTTCCCAGAACATCTGATAATGCTTCATGACCTCTTTCACATAGTCAAAAGTTTTCCACGGGGCGGCGACATCCTCCAGCGCCCACCAGTTTTCCCAGTCGAAGATAATGGCTGCCTTCGGTCTGTTTACGGTCCCCCGGATATAGCCTTCTATGGAAGACAGCCGTGCTCCGGTTTCGGAAACTTCCCTAAATACCCGGGTGTTTCCGCCGCCCTTGTGATCCACTACAGCGCCGTGGAATTTTTCGAAAGAGCCCCGTCCTTTCCGCCACTGAAAATACTGCACGGAATCAGAACCGTGGGCGATCGCCTGCAGGGAGGAAAGAGCGTGCATACCCGGCCGTTTCAGAGGACTTTTCTCGCTCCAGTTGACGCAGGAAGGAGTGCTTTCCATCATCAGGAAAGGCTGCTTCTTGAGGCTCCGCATGATATTGTGGTTGGCGGCGGCGCATACGGCGACAGGCACTTCATCTTTCCGGATATGCCAGAGGGGATAGTTATCCCAGGAGACGACATCCAGTTCCCGATGAAGTTTTTGATAATTCAAGTCCTTAAAAAAGCCCATAAAATTTGTTGTGACCGGCAGATCGGAGTGGGTGCGGACCGCGCGTATCTCCTCCCGGCAGAAATCACTCATCTGCGCCGTCACAAAGCGCCGCCAGTCCAGATTCAAACCGTGGGACAAAGGTTCCCCGTGTGGCGCGGGAGAATGGATCTGATCCCAGTCCGTGTAGGTATGGCTCCAGAAAGCATTCCACCAGGCGTGGTTCAGCTTGTCGAGGGAGCCGTATTTTTCCTTGAGCCATCCGCGGAATGCCTGCTGGCATAACGGGCAGTGGCAGGACCCGTCGCCCCAGTTTCCGCCCAGCTCGTTGGAGATATGCCAGAGAATGACAGCCTCATTTTTTCCGAATCTCTCGGATAACTTTTCATCCAGTTTATGTATTTTAGCCCGCATAACAGGGGAGGTATAGCAGAAATTGTGTCTGCGCCCGGGAAGATTTTGACGGCCGTCGGCTCCTGTCTGCATGACTTCGGGATATTTTGCGGTAAGCCAGTGCGGCATGGCGCCGGAAGGCGTGGCAAGGATAACGCGGATGCCGTTTTCATAGAGCCGCCTGATGATATCTTCGAGCCAGGAAAAATCATAGCGCCCTTCCTCCGGCTCCAGCGCAGTCCAGGAAAAGATGCCCAGCGAAACGCAGTTTACATTGGCCTTTTTCATAAGGATCAGGTCTTCCTCCAGAATTTCAGGGTATTGCAGCCATTGCTCGGGGTTGTAATCTCCTCCGTGCAGTAATTGATCATGTATCATAAGTTGTCCTCCCGATCAGTTAAAATATAAGTGTTTTCATACAATATTCAGTATAATACAGGATTGCTTTTTTTGGCAATGTGAATTATTTCGCAGCGGAAAAGAAAAAGGATGAGGCTGGCTGATAATTGACAAAAATAATACCCGATTTTATACTTAACAAATAGATAAAGAATAGCATAATTTTTGAAAGTTGACGAGAGGTAACGGACCAAAAAGGAAGGAGATTTTATGAAATTTTTTAAAGGTGCGGATATATCTTCTCTGACGGAGGTGAAGCGCTGCGGGGGGAGGTTTTATGACAACGGAAGAGAAAGGGAGCTTCTGGATATTTTGAAAGATCATGGTTTTAATTTAGCACGTCTGCGCCTTTGGAATGATCCCTTTACGGAGGAGGGCGTTTCCTATGGCGGGGGAGGGAATGATCTGGAGACAACGCTTTCTCTTGCCAGAGAGGTGAGAGAAAGGGGGATGGGCTGGCTGCTAAACTTTCATTACAGCGATTGCTGGGTGGACCCGGGGAAGCAGACTCTGCCGAAGGCTTGGCAGGGAATGCGGGAGGAAGAGCTGGAGGAGGCGGTGTACCGCTATACAGAAGAGGTGCTGCGAAGGTGCGGGAAAGAAGGGGTGCTTCCGGATATCGTCGCCGTGGGTAATGAGGTGACGGCGGGGCTTTTATGGCCTTTCGGGAAATATCCTGCATATGAAAATATTGCGCGGTTTATCAGTGCGGGTATCCGGGCGGTGAGGGATGCGGTGCCAGAGGCGGAGGTGATGATCCATCTTGATAACGGCGGGAAGAATGAGCTCTACAGGGATTGGTTCGATCATTATCTTGCGTGCGGCGGGGAGGACTTTGATTATATCGGGCTGTCCTACTATCCTTTCTGGCATGGGACGCTTGAGATGCTGGAGGGAAACATGAACGATCTGGCGCTGCGGTATAAAAAGAGACTGCTTCTGACGGAGGTTTCCACCGCCCACACGATGGAAGATTATAAGGAGTATGAAAAGCTGCCGGACGAGAGGAGAAAAGGGATGGCGGCGACGCCGAAACTTGCGGAAGAAGTACCTTTTGCGATGACGCCGGAGGGACAGGCGGAGTTTATGCAGAAGATCATGCGTATTATTGCGCAGGTGCCGGAGCGGAGAGGATGCGGCTTTTGTTACTGGGAGCCCGCCTGGCTTCCGGTTCCGGGCAGCGGTTGGGCTTCGGAGGCGGGAATCGCCTATATGAGAGAGAAGGGACCCGGCGGAAATGAGTGGGCGAATCAGGGGCTTTTTGATTATGACGGGAATGCATTGCCTGCATTGGAGGTGATCCGGGATTTTATACCGGGTATTTGACAGGAGCAGAAAAAATGTTGCCGCAGATATCTTTTGCTTTTGACAGTGTGTGCCGTTATCAGTGAGATTCCATATGATCTTGCCAACTACCGGAAGGCATGGGATCTGGTGCTATAACGGGGAGAGAAAAAACGGGATACCAATGTTTTGCTGAAGGCTTTTTGTGTGATAAATAAATAGCTGATTGAGATGTCAGAATTTTTGCACGGAAGTACATACCGAGAATCCTGGGGAAATGTTGGCGGTGACACAGAGGAGCGTGAATCGTATTTTAAGGAGCTAAACTTGTAATCAAAAACACGCAAGAAATCAATCGTAAAAATTTGCGATTGATTTCTTGCGTGTTTCTGCATATAATAGAAACAATAAGGTTGGAAAGGAGACAAAGGTTATGCGTGAAACACGGACGATAGAATTCAAGGAAACGATTACAAATACTTTTTTAAAAACGGTAAGCGCCTTTTCAAATTACGATGGTGGAAAAATACTTTTCGGAATAGATGATGATGGTAATATCAAAGGATTAGCAGACGTAAAACAATCATGCCTGGATATTGAAAATAAAATCAATGACAGTATTTCTCCTGGGCCCGATTATACCCTTGAAATACAAAATAATGATAAAACAATAACACTAACCGTAAAAAGCGGTGCTCAGAAGCCCTATTTATATAAATCAAAAGCATATAAGCGAAACGATACGGCAACCATAGAGGCAGATACCCTGGAACTCTCAAGACTTATTTTAGAAGGCCAGAATATAAGATTTGAAGAGCTGCCATATAAAGATCAAAATCTGTCATTTGAAATTTTGTGTCGTAAGTTAAAAGAAAGTATTCAAATCGAAACATTTAATCAGGATACATTAAGAACATTGAACTTATATGACAGTGTCAATGGATATAATAATGCGGCAGGCCTTTTGGCAGATAAAAATCATTTTTCGGGAATTGACATAGTAAAATTTGGTGAGAATATCAACATCATTCAAAAAAGAGCAACATTTGAAAATATATCTCTATTGGATGCATATGAGAAGTCGTTAGATGTATTTAGAGATTATTACGAATACGAAGAAATACAGGGCGCAGATAGAAAAAGGATAGAAAAAATACCTGAAGCCGCATACCGGGAAGCCATTGCAAATGCCCTGATTCACCGAGTATGGGATGTGGAATCGCAAATTCGGGTTCTGATGTTTGATGACAGGATAGAAATTATTTCTCCCGGAGGTCTGCCATCCGGAATAACGGAAGAAGAATATTTATCCGGTAAAATTTCTGTTTTAAGAAATAGAAATCTTGCAAATGTATTTTACAGGTTAGGATTTGTTGAAATATTCGGAACGGGAATTACAAGAATAAAACAGCTCTATGAAGAAGGATTAAAAAAACCGGATTTTGAAGTATCAAAAAATACAATTAAGATTGAGCTTCCGGTATTTGAAAAAAATCTGAATTTAACAGAGGATGAAAAAACGATATATAAAGTTTTAAGCAGGACAATGCTGAAATCAATTAGTGAAATTGCGCCATATGTTCCTTTTGGTAAATCGAAGACGACACAGTTATTGAAAGACATGGGGCAAAAGGGTGTCATAAAGGTTGAAGGCAGGGGAAGAGGTACGAAGTATATAATAAAATAGGAAAGCTCAGGCTCCATGTAAAAGGAACATCTGAATGAAAAACAACTTGGAGGAAGGGATGGTTGTGGTGGACAGATATCAACTTTCAGAAGAAACGATCGAACGCATTTACGCCGGGTGGCTCGGCAAGATAATAGGTATCCGTCTTGGGGCACCCATAGAAGGCTGGACGGCGGAAAAGATCGCGGAGGTCTACGGGGAGGTATGGAACTATCCTGTGGACTATGACATCTTTGCGGCGGACGATGACAGCAACGGGCCTGTATTTTTTATCCGGGCGCTGAAAGATGGCGGGCACGGGGAGGCGCTCGCCGCGCAGGATGTGGCGGAGGCGCTGTTAAATTATGCGCCCTACGAACACGGATTTTTCTGGTGGGGAGGTTACGGCGTCTCGACGGAGCATACAGCGTATCTGAATCTTTATAAAGGGATTCCGGCGCCCTTGAGCGGCAGCATCTTAAAGAACGGTTCGACGATGGCGGAACAGATCGGCGGGCAGATTTTTATTGATCCATGGGGGCTTGTGGCGCCGGGAAATCCGGATCTTGCGGCAAAGCTTGCGGAGCGGGCGGCATCGGTCACACACGATGGCAACGGCGTTTACGGGGGCATCTTTATAGCGGCCTGCATCAGTCTGTCATTTACCGGATGCACGATCAGGGAGATGTTGGACACCGCGCTTTCCTATATTCCGGAGGATTCGGAGTATGCGCGCACGGTCCGGGCGGTCACGGCATTTTATGAAAGGGATGCATCGAAGGACTGGAGGGCGGCATTCCGGTACGTAAAGGAAAATTTCGGCTATGACCGTTATCCGGGGTGGTGCCATATTATCCCCAATGCGGCTGTGATCATACTGGCACTGCTCTACGGGGAGGATGATTTTTCAAGGACCCTCTGTATCGGGAATATGTGCGGCTGGGATACGGACTGTAATGTCGGGAATCTCGGCGCGATCATGGGCGTCCGCAGGGGGCTCGAGGGAATAGATCATGACCGCTGGCGGAAGCCGATCAACGATCTGCTTTTGTGTTCAAGTGTGGTCGGAAGCCTTAATATCATGGATATACCTTACGGGGCGATGTATATGGTGGAGCGCGCGTTTGAGCTGGCGGGCAGGGAACTTCCGGGGATCTGGGGGCAGCTCACGACGGACCGGACAGAGAGAAGCCATTTTGAGTTTCCCGGTTCCACCCATGCGATGCGGGTTCGGTGTGAGAGGGATCCTGACGCGCCTCATCTGGAATATCATCTTCGAAATACGGATGAGACGGCTGCGAGCGGAAAGCGCAGCCTGCGAATGCATGCATTTCCGCTCCGGTGCGGGCAGAATGTGTATTTATATCAAAAGACCTGGTATGAACATACAGAACTCCACGATGACAGGTATCAGCCGGCATTTTCTCCGAAAATCTATCCCGGACAGACATTGCGCGCGCAGGTGAGGATTCCGGAGGGGAGGGAAGCTGCCTGGGCGTGTATGTATGTGTTTGACCATAATGGGGATCGGATCTATGCAGGTGAAAAGACATTGTTGAAGCCGGACGTCTGGACGGAGCTTGGCTTCCGGATCCCGCGTCTGGAAAATGCATTGTTGAGTGAGGCGGGCGTGCGGTTTACCGTTCCCGGAAACAGGGAAGGGCAGCAGGACTTTGAGGCGTATATCGACGATCTGGAGTACGGCGGGGATCCCGATTATTCCATAGATTTTGCAAAGGAGCGGGAGCTGGCGCTTCCGATGGGGCACTGTGAGATCACGCAGTTTACAAAGCTGAAAGGGTATGCATTTCTTGAAAAAAACACATTGCATCTCACGGCGGAGGACTGCGGGGAAGTCTATACAGGCAGTCATCTGTTTAGAAATTATACTATGACGGCAGTGCTGGAACCCGTGTACGGCGGAGGGCATTATATCAATGTGCGCGTGGAGGGCGGTCTTCGCTCCTATGCGGTGGGATTCGGCGAAGGAGGGCGGCTTGGCCTGTGGAAAAATGAACATGGCTACAGGGAACTCGCCTCCGTACCATATGAGTGGAAGTATGGGGAATGTTACACTTTGACTGTTGCGGTGAAGGATAACAGAATTTCCGTGAAGGATCAGGACGGAAAGGAACTTATCGGGTATACGGATGAAGGTCATCCCTATCTTACGGGAGCGGTGGGCTTTTCTGTGAGAGAGGCGGGGCATCTGGCGGTGCATGGTTTTTCTGTGGAGCCTGTGTAATGTTAGTATAGCCTTTATGAAAATAGCAGGCGGTCACTTCCTGTAAAGGGGAGCGGCTGCCTGCTATATATGTTTTTATCCGTAACATGCATTGAAAGTTTTCTGGTTTTTAGCCATTATTTACTCCTTCGTGGTGCACGTTTTTTTGTGATCAGATTCAGGTCCTGTAACTGTCGGCCCATTTCGTCATCTTTTGCGACTAAGAGAAGATCTTTATCAAGATTATTTAAGGCATGCAGTACTGCGGCATAAATACCCATTGCGACGGATGGATCACCTTTTTCTACCTTCCACAGGGAAGCGCGGCTGATCCCTGCGCGTTCCGCGACCAGTTCTGCAGACAAACTCCTTCTGAGTCTGGCCAGCTTAATCTGTCCGCCCATAGTTGTTAATATTTCTTCTGTTTTCGGTAGTATATTATACACTGCTTTCTTCATCTTGATTCACCACCCATTAATGTTTACAATTATATACATAAAATGAGTTAATGTCAATGTTAGAAAGCATTAAATAGTATCACTCACCTGAATATAAATTTTCCGTTTAATAAATCTCTATAACTGTCATTTAATGTAACGCGTTCTCTTTCTCCATTGTGATTCATCAAAAATAAGATTTCCCTGCCGTCTTTCGGAATGGACGAATCCGTAAAAGTTCCGACAATGATGTATCAGGGGCTTGCAACCGGCCAGGGCGTTGGATTCCACAGCTATCCGTTCCCGCGTTACGGCGTAGGTGTGTTGGATTCCACAGGAAATCCATACAGGCCGGACAGCAAGGATGAAATGCTCGAGAAATATAATGAAGAACAAAAAGTTGCATGTGAGGCGTGGAATGTAGAAATCCTGCTGGATATCTTCCCGCAGGCGGATGAGTTTGAAACTCCCGATTACCCGCCGCTCTGGGCAATGTCGAAACCGGTCGAATTTGACGAGATAGGGAATAAACTTGATGAGATCTCCCAGTCCAAGCTCGTTGCCTGTGTAACGGCAAGCGAGAGTGACTTTGATGCGACATATGATAAGATGATCAAAGAACTGGAGGATTCCGGCATGAATGAGGCGGAAGCCATGCTGACAGAGATCATTCAAGATAAGATCGCAGTATCAAATTAAGATCTGGACAGTTTTAAAAGGCAGGCCATAACTCCGATATCATCGGAACAGGCCTGCCTTTTTACGTTCCTGAGCGGATTCGAACCGCTGGCCTTCCGCTTAGGAGTTAAAAGGGCCGTTTCCACGCAGATTCAGCCTAATCCTTGTGGTATCTCCAAGTCCAATAAAATCAACACTTTTGAACCTTTTATTTCCACCTGAGAGCACCTGCGTCCACCTCAAAGCGGTATGATTTTCGTAGTCGTATTAGCAAAATATTAGCAGTTTTTCAATGAAGGTACAAGTGAAACTTTTACGTTCACTTTGTATTTTCGAACCTACCTGCTTATTTTGCCCTTTTAAAGGAGAAAACTTATGCAATCATACCAATTAGAAATCAAACAGATTGTGGATTATCCACGCTGCCGGATCTACCGGCAATTTATCCAAAACTTAATGGCAGACCGAAGCATTCGCACTGGCGGGGGCTCCGGTCTTTTTTATTGTACGGTACTCTGCAACTATGCAAATTTCCGTACTTCTTACCTCCGCATAGACGGTATCGGCTATACGGTATATCCCGGTGAATGGATCTGTACCGTGAAGGAACTGTCCACATGGTTCCGTACCCGCTTTCAGTGCCAGGCAGTCTCCATTCTGGACGAGCTGCAGAAACGCCACCTTATCTCCTATCTTTTCCTTGATCGTGGAAAGGTGGTCAAATACAAGATCCGTGACTGGAAAAAGCATAATACCGTACTGGACTACAACTGCCCCTGCCAAAAAGAGACCGGGTTTTTCTTCATGCCGGTTGTGGTTGCAACAGAACTGGTCAGTGCCGGCCGCTGTTCTGAAATGGATATCCTGCTGGATCTGTGGATGTCCGCTGTCTATAACGACAGCCAGGTGCAGGGTTCGGAGATCGGTCCGGTTGTCTATCTCCGCAACGGCACCGGCTCTCCGCTGGTAACCTACAATGAAATGGCTGGCCGCTGGGGCATCTCCAAAGCCACAACAGGACGTGTGCTGAAAAAACTCGCTGATATGGACTATATTTCCTTAATGTCTTTCCCCGGAAGGACAGGCAGTGTGATCTATCTGCACAGCTACCTTTCCACCATGTTCCAGATATCAGATGTTCTCGTTGACAAAGAGGAGGTTGCTATGGTTCTGAAGATCAATATCACTTTGCCGGAGGAAACAGATCCACAGGCGGATTCTGTTGTTACAGAGCATGATGTATGCGTTTCAGAGGAATTATCCAGCGTTTCAAAATCTAACATGGAAACTATCATCACAAAAATGGCGCAAGTCCTTGATGCACAGGGCATTTCCTGTTTCCGGTGCCCCAAATCCGTATATAAGTTATATCCTTTATCAGACGCCTGCAGGGAAGAATATATATCCCACATACAGAAGGAGGCTGTGCGGTTCGGAATGACTGTATCCTGCGGGGAGGATAAGCCGGTCTACACCTTTGAGCTAACGCTTTCCCCCACCGAAAAAGACAGGGAAGGAGGTAACAGAGCATGAAAAAGAATCAGGAAGAAATGAACATTGCTGATAACCCGCTGTACCATGATACCTGGAAACTGTTAAAGAAATACCGGGATGTAGTGTGGAGCCTGGAACTGTCCGTCCAGCAGGTACGGAACCGGTTTGAGATCGAGTATGGGAGTTCCATTGAGGATTTCCTGGAGTCTGTCTATGTGGCAGGGATAGATCTGTCAGACCGCAGCATCGAGCATCACGCCAAATGCATTGAGCGGAGCCATCGGATGCTGAAACTCCTGGATACTTCTATCGACCTGCTCCGTACCAAACACAAGAATGGAGAAAGTTATTACTGGCTGTTGTATTACACCTTCCTCTCTCCACAACAGCTGCGGAATGTGGAAGAGATTATAGAGAAACTGCGCCCTCATATCCGGGATATCAGCTTCCGCACCTATTATCGCAGGAGACGGGAGGCTATTGACGCACTCAGCTCTATCCTGTGGGGGTATACGTCTAAGGACAGTATTGAGATTCTGGAAAAGTTCTTTCCAGAGGATAAGGATGCCGGAGAACAGGAATAAACGGTTAAATAATATTTATAGGCAATCAGGCCGGAACGGAGGAAATATATGATAACATTGACTGAGGATGAAAAAAGGATGGTATTCCAGCTGGAAGGCTACCACAGATATGATGCGATACAGGAGATTACTGTGTTCTGCCGGTATACTCGTGATCATGATAAGAGGAATATTGCTGAAAATCTGTTAAAAAAACTTCGTGAACTTTCGGAGAATGACTGCAGGGAATTGATCTGTGACATTCATAAAAACTATCACCTGCCCTGGAAAGCGAGGACTATTGGAGAGATGATCGCTGTGGCCCGGCAGGAATCCGGTGCCCAAAAACTGGAAGGGCATGATATCATGGCACTGGAACGCTTTGACCCGGAAGTAAGGCATATGATTGTATTTGATGTACTTTCGAATGAATCTTCCATAGGAGATAAAGGTGATCGGATGCGGCTGTTTCTGACAGAATCCGGATATCAAAAGGCTTTGGAACACCAAAGAATGGCTTTCATCCAAATCTTGAACCATGCGAAAGTAATACAGGGACGTTTACAGTATGACCGGACAGACAGGGATTTATGAGGTAAAAATCTATATGACCGGAAAGAATACAGATAAAGGAAATCCATTGAACCTTACAGGATTTTGTGGTATTATGAATATGGAGAAATATATGTATAAGGCAGGTGACATCATTGATGGAGCATAATGCGGAAATTTCAGAAAATACACAGCAGGAATCTGTTCCTGTAATGAAACGTACTATTAAAGACAGCGTTTTTACAAACCTTTTTAAAGATAAAAAGTATTTGATACAGTTATATCAGGCACTTCACCCGGATGATGAACAGACTACCGAAGATGACATAAAAGATATCACCATCAATAATGTTCTTGTTGATGATATTTATAATGATCTGGGATTTTCAGTAGGTAACCGGCTTTTGATACTGATAGAAGCTCAAGCCACATGGACAGTAAATAT
>ERZ808028.1370-NODE-1370-length-14897-cov-19.900877_pt1 | contig 14897 bp, 10 predicted proteins | sample MGYA00380184_ERZ808028 | MGnify/ENA primary metagenome ERZ808028 (study PRJEB31490, sample SAMN06133397) | mouse gut metagenome | isolation source: J8_1 | host: mice | place: China: Chengdu | collected 2015-05 ...
GCACAAATAGAATGAATAATATCATTTGGATTCCAGCCTGTTTTATACTCTACACGGTCATGTTCAACGACACGTCCTTCTAATAAAGTTTCTATCTTTAATGGTATCATTCAGATGCCTCTCTTTCTGGTATGAATTATTCATGGCAATCTTATTATCCGCAATAAATATTTGCTTATTTCATTTTTAAACTATCCAATCTTTTGAATCTTTTTCTTTATATATATCATTCGGTGCCACTCTTTTAAGCAGATTTCATTATTGATGATTGGTAATCCTTACATAAAATATCTAAAATCATACGGTCTATCATAGACCACTAAGTCTTGCTTAGCAACACGGGATAATGCCTTAGCAAAGTCCAGCGTTACAGGCAATATTTTGTATAATCCGTCCCCACTGTTCCAATTCATTTTAGTAAGCATTAAAATTTCATTGACCAATTCCTGCGCCGATGATTTCCCCATAAATCGTTTTACCAATAATGGAGCAGGTATTCCTCTACCATTTTTATAATAGTTCAAGTTTTTTCCTGCCAATTCATCATGCTGAACACTTCCATGCGTCCAAATTAAAAATGTGTCCTTGTCAAGTGGAATAACAGTTCCTCTTTGAACGGGAAATGGTGTTGCAGTATCATTCTGAAATCTTATAGTTCTCCATGCAGAAAATTCTTGAATTTGCAACAATTCAATGTTATCCACACCTGCAAGCCCATTTGTTATTCCCTCCATTTCTTCCTTTGTAAAGTGTGTTGTCTTATGTATTACAATTCGATTTAGTTTATGCAAAGGAACCGATTCGTCATAAATTCTTTTCAAATTATTCATAAGGCGGCAAGCATCTCCACTTCTCATATAAGGATTTTTCTGTATAAACTGTGGATCTTTTAACGGACGCAAGTACAATTCCATGCCATTTCCTTCTGAATCAAATAACTGGCTACAACCAATTGATATTTTTTCATTATTCTTTATTGATTGTACATAACTTAAACCAATATACGCCGCATTATATCTTGTCAACTTAGGTTTCCACAATTTTCCAATAGCCTTTGCATATATAGCGGTGGAAAGTCCCCACATAATTTTTGCCATATCACTATTGGTATGAACCGATTTTTCTTCTATTATCTGTGTAACAATACCTTTACCAGCGCAGTATATTTTTATTGAATCATGCAAATCAAAATAAACATTTTCATTTTTCAGTTCTCTCATTTTACTTAACTGGTTTGGAATATAAATTACCAAAACATCATATTCATGTTTTTCCCTTTCCATTGCATCAATATATCGACAAATACCATTAAAAAAGTTGTCAACATTTGCCTTTAAAGCCTCACTTAAAGAATAACCCCTAAATCTTTTTGTATCATTTCCATTTGGAATATTCAATCCGCATCTAAACACGTCTTGAAACCCTATATATTCAGGCAAAAAAACTTTATCCTGTTTTAACGTTGTTGCATGATGCTTATTTAGTTCATTTAAGTGCTTCCATATATCTTCGGCGCATTCTCTAGGCGACAATACCGCTAATCTGACACTTCGATTAGCATACGATTCTAATGGTCCATAATTAATTAATCCTTTTAATTGATTAACCGCCACGCGACTGCCATTTTCATAGTCAAAGGCAAGTTCGGTTTCCTTTGCTTGATAACATTTATTGATACTGCCTGTTCCTGCAAATTGTATTCGTTGTGTATTAAACTCCAACACAGCATTTCCTAATTCAAAAATCATTTTCCCTTTCTTTGATAATTTCTGAATCCATATTTCTATCTTATCATTCATCTGTTTGTTATAGAGTATTGACATTTCACTGTTTACAATTTTCTGATACGCAAATCGTTCTAATTGAGATTCATCATTTTTTAATACATGAACTGTAGGCAATAAATTCATAACTACATTACTATCGACAAATGATAGAGCTATTTTAATTGCATCATAAACAAAACAACCGTTCTTTAAACGTCCGCTATTTTTGTCAAAGTACTTATTTTTTCCAAATGAAGATAAACCCATGCTTAATAAATTATTTGCTATAATCTCATAAAACATGCCTATGACATCTGAATGTTCCAGTTTCATCATATATATTGGAATATCCATTTCCTCAATATTACTAATATTTTTATCAGCAAAAGCCTCTAAAATACCACTTTTGCTCCCCAATGTCCATACTTTTCCTTTATATAAAATTGCAACACAAGAATTATTTGTTGTTGCCCGCAATTCTTTCCAAGTAGTAATGGTCGAACTAAATACATAACATTTTCTTGGAAACTGTATTGCTGGTAATGCATTCGTTATTACTGTTGCTGTATGCTTTCCTATCGCATCATATAAAATATCTTGTTTTTTATCATGACCTTTCCATAATTCATCAATGCTGAAATTTTCCAAATTCATAGCCAAGTACAAACTATACATAAGGTCATCAAAAGTCTCAATTTCAACTACCGCCGACTGTTTATTAACATTGCAAGCAGTCTCCATAAACTTGCATGCTCTTATACTAAGATTACTGCCCTTTGGTTTACACCAATATACACCTTTCTTTATACCATCTTCATTGATTAATTCTTCTAGAACAGACATAACAGAATTATCATTGCCAGCATATCCTATAACTATTAATCCATTTTCTTTTATAGATGTTTTCCAGATATCTGCTATTTCATCCTCTAATTTTTGCAATTCTAACGCTGTGTTTTTTAATTTATCAAATAAATAATCTCCATGTAATTTTATTATATTAGGAAATCCTTCATTCAACGAAAATCCAACACTATTGCTAACGGCAGATGATATCGTTTTAATTGAAATACTTGAATCAATTGAATGAACACCAGCTTGCACCAAATCATCAAAATTAGTAGTTGAAACTAAATCTACTTTTCCATTGATTATCATTTCACCCATACATAAGTATCCCAATGATGGTTTTATATCTCGTACTTTATTTTGAATATAATACTCTCGATCTTTTCTTGATGGATAGCACTTTTCAAAATAAAATGAATATTCTTCTGTTGACCATAATTCCGGATATCCCCCTTGTCCATCAAAGTATGATTGGATTTCCTTCTGTACATTCTCCTTAGACAAATCACCATACAAGCTTGTCCGAATGTTATTGGCTGTACAATACAATGTTCTTTTAAAATCCCATACCATTTGCCCACCAGATGGAATATTCGATGATATGGATGCTCCTGCTCCCAAGAGGAAAGACATACTTTTATCCGGCTTAACCTTAAAACTATTTACAAATGTATTAGTATCTATTGTTTTCATGCTTTCCTCCATTTCTTACCTTTCATGGTAAATACTTTTTATGGGGATAAATATACTAACCTATCACGATGCTTTCTCTCAATCGCAATCCGGAACAAACATTGCCATGTCTTCGTAATATCCTGCAATACAGCTTAAATTATAATCTATTTTTTTGAACACCTCCACAAACCTCTCTAAATCTACAACTTCATTTCCATAATTCTCAATGTAAAAATGATATTCGTCATCTGTATTAAACGGATAACGTGAAAAATCCATATTTTTCATTTTTGCATTAGCATTATGGTCTTTATCAATTTTATCATATAATTCTGAAATATAATCGTCCAAATACTTGGTCATTTCCCTAAATTGTTTTCGTTGGTCTTTATCGGTTTCAAAACTTATCATACGCTTCTTTACTATATTCCATATCTGCCTAATATCGTGACCCCCACAAAATGACTCTTTCATATTAAGCAGCATATTCAAAGACCAATTTATAGATTTTAGATACAACTCTATTGCATGGTTTGCCGAAAACAGCATTGGAAAAACCACAATATCTGCCTTTTTGTCTTCATTATCCTGCAAACAATCCTGTGCAAGCATTATCGCTGCCTTCATATATCCATCAGCAATAATTACCATATCATGAATCGGTTGATGTTGTCTGGTTCTCCAATTCATATATGCTGTTTTATCTATATCCGAATTATATGAAAAAATCTTTTCCATCTATCCACCTACTTTTCAATACTATAAATATAAATTTCTAAAGTGCTTAAAATCTATAAAATATCAACCAAATACCTTCCATCAATTAGCGAAAATAATACCTTCGCTGGAAACAATCTTTCACCCATATTGGCAATTCCTACAACAGTCATGGTCCAATCGCCGTACTCATCCGGTAGTCTATAACACTTCGGCTGTTCATTCTCCGAAATTGTCACCAGTGGGATTCCATTCCGTGAAAATCCCACCGAAAGCACATAAAATTCATTCTGTCCACTATGTAATGGCAACATAGGCTGCTTATTAATATCCTTATAAACCTTTGCACCTCTTTGATTATAAAAACAATCTTTGTCATCATTTGCAATAGGATCAATCGGTAATTTGTTTCTCATAATTTTATAACGCTCGCTCAGTCTTTCGCAGACAAAGGCATTATAATACTCTGGTTGCATTTCAAGCTTACTACTGCAAATTTCTTCCGCATCAGAAAAATGATTCATAAATTGAAGAAGTGCTACAAAAGCCACCAAATCATCTGAATAAATACCAGCATAAGATTTGTACCAATAGTCATTATTCCCACAAATTACTTGATACAATTTTTTATACAAATCAAGTTGCTTTTGATTCAATGCAAACCAACCAGAATCCAAAAGAGTCTTCTTTATTTTCCCGTCTTTATAATCTCCATTTAATGATATCTTCAATGACTGCATCAATCGAGATATTAATCCTACAAGCATGTCTGCCATTCTAAGTCCCACATATTCCCTGGAGTCTTCCTCGGTAACATTTTGAAGTCCTTCATTTATTGCAGCATTCAATGTATGCGCTTCTTCTCCTTCTCGATCAATCATCAGCCTATAAATAACAATATTCATCTCTATCAACAGTTTCTTAAATCCAGCAAACGACGCAAAATATGCCCAATCTAATGTCTCCGGTGCCTCTGTGTCGTCAAGTAATACAAGTATTTCTTCAAATGCTTTATTCTCATGTTCTTTCAAAATACTATTAGCCTGATTTTTAATAATCCGATCTTCTAAAAAAGAGCGTAGTTCTTTAACAAATATTCGTGGTTCTTTATAAATTGCTTCTATCACATTTTGTGGTCGATATACATCTATAGCTTTAACAATTGAGTATTTCATGTAATCAACATCAACAAACATAGAATTATGATAATTTACAAATAATTGGCTAATAACATATTCTATTTTACTGAACACAGAGAAATATATAATTATTTTCTCATCAAACAGTGATACAAGGTCTTCATAAAATTCAATAGTATGGTTATTAAGAGAAGCAAACCCAAGACTAAAATCTTTTGTTTTCATAGTCTGGCTCTTTAGTTCTCCGTCTTTTTTTCTGTATGCATACTTCGATTCAAAAGCAAGGTATCTGTCAGAAACACAATCATTTTCTTCTGCTTTCCAACCCACAATTACAGTCGTGAAATTATCACAGTAATTATTGGCGGTAACAGTCTTATAATTAATCTTTCTGCTATGCTCTGTTTCATCATAGAAAAAAACATACTTCATATTCAGCGCCTCTCTACTGATTAATTATCTTATGATTTGCCATAAGGCATCGAGTCAGCAACCATCATCATATTGCTCTCTGTCTCATATTGATAAATTTTTGCCGAAGCAGATGACTCATTTTTTAAATCTTCTGCTCCTGAATACTCCTCAAAATTCTCTACCTGCTCCATAACCTTATTGAATACTTCCGGACTATATTGAGGCGGGTATCCATTCTTAACCAAGCATATTTTAATATCCAGCTTTAATTGATTTCTTATATTCTGATTATTAAGCCAGTCTGCAAACGAAGATTTTGTATCAATGATTTCCTTTACTTTTTGAGCTAAACATTTGCACTTATCATTGATTACAACACCGTCAACTTCTTGATCTGTTCCATATTCAAAGTTATATTGGTCACGCAGAGAAATCAAAATATCATAGAATGCTTTTTCTTCAAATGTTAAACCAATTTTACGAAAACTTTCTCTGTTCTCGTTCATCTGACGAAGAATAGCCAAAGCCTGTTCTGTAGCAATTCTAATAATATCTTCCGATGCCTGTTCCTGTGCTTCTCCGGCTTTTTCCGCAGTAAGATGTTTACGCCTCTCGTGATATTCAGCAATCGTCTTTTCTAACATTTCCTGAAAAGACTTTGCAGCCAACTGGTTCACTTTTCCATATTCCTTAATCTGCTTGCGAAGCATTTTCACAAGAAGTTCCAGCTTCGTTGCAGGCATTTTAACATCAGATAATTTTTCAAAGTATTCCGGTGAAAAGATATCTTCTTCCTCGCCGCTTTCGAGAACACTTTCCACCTGATTATATTTCAACGCTTCCTCAACCATCTTTGAAACTGCGCGATTCATGGTATCTGTATCCACTTCACTTGTTCCACTCATTTTACGGACAAAACCAGCTATAGCCATAAAACATTGTGCAAGTGCAGATTCTTCTTCACCAAGGTAGCCGGAAGGCTGACAAATATCAAAAGCAGTTCTCATTCGTTTTACAGTCTTTAGAAAGTAAGTTTTAAATGAAACCTTTTGAGAACCTTTATTTCCTTCTGTTTTCAATTCCTGTGTTGATACAAATACATACTCTGCAGCTTTTGCAAGAAGTCTATAACGTGCGGCGGGGTCACAATCCAGATTTAAGAAAGGTGCTAAATCATAATCCGTAAACAGAGTTTTTAAGATTTCTAACTCTTCTCTAAACACAGATGTAGCCTGCTCAATATCATCAGACGTAGGTGCAACGGAAGTATCACCGCCATAAATCTTCATTGCTTCACGCATATTATCGCGAATTCCGATATAGTCAATAACCATACCAAATTCTTTGCCTAGATATTTTCTGTTTACACGGCTGATGGTCTGTATCAACATATGCTTTTTAAGAGGTTTGTCGTTATACAAATATGTAAGACATGGAACGTCAAAACCCGTAATCCACATATCTACAACAATAACCATATGGAGGTTAGATTTTTCCTGTTTAAAAGCAATATCCAATTCTTCCGAACGCTTGTCATTCTTAACCCCTCCTAAATAATTATACATACCTTTTTCATCGTTGCTGCCGACACTCGATACCATTGCAATAAATGGCATTGGTTTCAATTCTTTTAGTTCTTCTTCCGTTACAGAAACACCCTCCTGTGTTTTCTTCTCTTCAAACCATTCAGGGTATTTATCCTTAAACTTCTGTAGTAAAGCATAAGCAATCTTTCTATTAGAACATACCACCATTGCTTTTTGTATTCTATCCGGGTCACCTGCACAAGCTGAGACATAATGGTCATGAATATCTGTTGCCAGACGCTCAAGTCTGGAAGGCTCGCCAAGAATTACTTCCATAGAGCTCATTGCTTTCTTACTTGCTTCGATATCCTCATAGGTTGCACCATCATCAGCACATTTTCTATAATAATTTTCAATTTCTTTCACCTTGTTATTATCAAGCAATACCTTAGCAATCCGAGGGTGATACTTGATTGAAACCGTCAAACCGTCTGCAACTGCCTGATCCATTGTATATCGGTCAATTTCATCTCCAAATGTTTGATATGTTTCTGCAATAGGCGTACCGGTAAATCCAACAAACGTAGCCTGTGGAAATGCTTCTTTCAATACTTTTGCATATGGCTTTGAAACCATAGCTCTCATATTTTCATCAGCATCTTTACTGAACTGAATTTTTTTAGAATGTTCAAGCTGTGTTCTATGAGCCTCATCGGAAAAACATATGATATTCTGACGCTCATTGATAAGACCGATTTTGTCATCTTCTCTGTCACAAAATTTCTGAATCGTACAGATGTAAAAACCCCCACTTTGTCTTGCACCTAGCTCCTGTCTTAGTTGTGCTCTATTTTTAACAACAGATACTTCACCGAGGTTCAAAAATTCTTTGCTTTTTGTGAATAATTTTGCCCCCTGTTTTTGAAGTTCTTCACGGTCAACAATCAATATAATTGTCGGTGAACCGATTTCCGGTATATCTGTACAACGGAGTGCAAGCTGACGGGCAAGAAAAGCCATTGTGTATGTTTTCCCGCATCCGGTTGCACCAAAATAGGTTCCACCTTTTCCACTACCTGTAACAACAGAATTTACAATGCTTTGTTTCAATAGTCTTGCTGCAAAAAACTGTGGATAACGACATATGATTTCACGTTCTTCACCATCATAAATACTATCCTGAAAGTAAATATAATCTCTGAAAATTTCAAGGAAACGCGCAGGACTATAAACACCTTTTATCATGGTTTCGGTCTCCGCAAACGGAAGCGTAGATACTGCATCACCATCGTTTACCCGTCTCCAAGCATAGAAATGTTCATATGGTGTGCGTACCGTTCCAAGTCTTGTTTTCACACCGTCAGAAATGCAAGCCAATGGACAATAATGTAACAAGTGAGGAATATCTCGCCAATAACGAATATTAATCTGCTCCCAAGCATCATATAAAGCAGCGTGAGCATCGGCAGGATTTTTTAGTTCTATTATGCACAACGGCATACCATTTACAAACAAAGTCACATCAGGTCTGCGAGTTTCTTTTTGACCATTGTTTGTATATTCTACTGTGAACTGATTTACCACACGGAATATATTCTTGTCCCAATTTTCAAAATCAATAAGTGGTATCATTTTCACCAGTCCATATTGCGGCGTAAACTGAACGCCATCAACCATCCAACTATACACTTTATGTAAAGTCGCAAAATCACTTTCACTGCCAACAAGGCGGACATTATCAAAAATCTGAGTTACTTCATCTTCCATTAAGTCTGGATTTGTATCGGCTATAAACTTCTTGAAATCAGCCGCAATCAGCACATCCCTTTTGGTTACACGAGAAATATTGTTACCAGAAGAATAAATCCAGCCCTCAGCCTCCAAAAATCCAATAAAGGCATGCTCATATTCCGATTCACAATAACGACCATTATATTCTTTTAATCGAGCCATAGATTACGCCTCCTTTGTTTTTTTCGCCTCTTCGATAGAACCTTTAATCAATATCGGGCAAATATCTTTAATCTGTGCTTTGAGTTTTTCGTTGATATCTCTTCGCACATTGTAAGCATTATATATTTCAACAATCAATTTCTGAACATCTAAATCTGGAACAGGTATTTCTATTTCATAAAAGCGATCCATATCTAAATTTGTTCTTATACTTCCATCACTCATAAACCAACCAAGACGGTCAACTTCTTTACGAGTAAACCACATCATCACATATTCTGCAAAAACATTATCATCGATTACCTCCAATACAGCATATGCTGGAGAGATGATTATCGGTTCATCCTTATCAAAAAGTGCTATTCGAATACATTCATCTCTACCTGTCTGCATTCCAGAAAAAACAAATTGACCCTTATTTGCCACTTTATACTTTGAAATATCTACACCATTTGTATTTGCAATAGATGGCATAAATTGTTTCGTAATATTTATCCCCTGAATATTTGTTATTAAACCATTAGCATTTCTATAATCCACTTCTTTGAGAACGGAATCTATATTCTTCTTTTTTGCTCTATGCTTATATTCATCAATTAATGCTTCAAATGATAGTTTCAGATCATCCAATCCACGCTCATAGCTTTTCTGATTTTCCAGCATGGCATTGTACACCTCAACATACTTCTGTTGAATTTTAATGTTTGGAAGAGGAATAATAATATCACTCATATCACTAAAGTTAAATTCGGGTCTTTGACTTCCAAAATTTCTAAATGTTACTTCTCTACAAAATTCCGCTCGTCTAAAATAGATAAATAACCATAAAGGGTCAATAATTTTCTTTCCTTCTTCAGTAAGATAAAACACCATATACAAATGCGAAACAATACACAAATCCTCCATACGATATGCAATAGACCCTAAGTCAAGTCGTGTAGGATTATATACAAATGCACCATTGTTTACTATTTTATAAGGCTTTAAGTCCACACCTTCTGTATTTCCCTTTGGTGCAGTAAAAATTCCCTGATTGTTTACTCCTGCAATGAAATCAATTCCATACTTTAAATCACTATTATTTACTGTTGAGCGTTCAATATAATCGCCTAAACGAATTTTAGTCAATCCCATAACCAATCCCCCTAAATGCATCTTCCAGCATCTGCTGGGATTTCTTTTCCGCCTTCATGATTTCTTTCATTTCTGCCTGAACACGAGTCATTTCCTTTTCGTAATCAATTTCTAAGTCATGGTCGACAAATTCAATATATTTACTTGGCGTAAGCGCCCAACCTTTGGTTTCAATTTCTGCAATAGCTACGCTACGATAAAGTTCAGGAATTTCATATTTTGTTCCGTCAGTTCCTTCACTCTGCCATGTATGGTAAATATCCGCTGCTTTTTCAATCTGTTCCGTTACCAGACGTACCTTCTTTTTGCTTTCTCCCTTAACTGGATTTTCTGTCCATGTACGCAAATCCATAAAGAGCATTTCATTCTCACGATTACGCAATGTTCTACCGTGATAGTTACCGCCCTTTTTGTTCTGGTTCAAAACCCATAATGTAACACTGATATCTGTTGTGATAAACAGTTCTCTTGGAAGAACAATAATCGCTTCAATCTTATCATTCTGAATCAGCCTCTTACGGATTTCTAAAGTATCACTATCATTCAATGCACCATTAGCAAGAAGAAATCCCGCAACTCCATCCGCTTTCTTCAAGTGGGAAAGCATATGCAGAATCCATGCATAGTTCGCATTGCTTTCAGGCGGTGTTGCATAGTCTGACCAACGTACATCACTCTTTAAATTTTCATCATACCAGCCTTTCAAATTGAAAGGTGGATTCGCCATAATATAGTTAAAGTATAACCCTTTATGTAAATCATGTGTAAAGGACGAATCATTTGTTTCACCAAGGTTATGGCTGAGCCCGCGAAGTGCAAGATTCATTTTTGCAAGACGATAAGTAGCAGCGTCTTTTTCCTGTCCATAAATATTGATTTTGTTGATATCACCTTGTTTTGATTTTACAAGAGCGGCGCTCTGAATAAACATGCCGCCTGAACCACAGCAAGGATCATATAAAGTGCCGTCATAAGGTTCTATCATTGCCGCAATCAATTGTACAACATCATGAGGCGTATAAAATTCTCCCTCTTCCTTTGTAGCATTTACCGCAAATTCTTTAAGGAAATATTCGTAAACTCGACCAATAAGATCTTTTTCTTCACCAAATGCCTTATGGCTGATTTTATTTACTTCATCAACAAGTTTCTTAATATCATTTGCGCCAAGATTACGAGTAGTAAACGTACCTTCGATAAAACAGCCTTTTAAATCCTTTGAAGCGGTTGCAATACTGTGAAGCGCTGTATCAAGTGCAACATTTAGCCCCGGTGCAGGAGTATTGATGATAGTTGACCACCTTGCTTCAAGAGGCAAATTATATGTTCCATCTGTAAAAGTAGCATCATCAAAGAATGCTGCTCTAATATTTTCATCTTCCGGATCAAGCCCTTGTTCGATTAAAGTCTGGCGAAGCCTTTCAATTCCGTCTTCGTATTTCTCACCAATAAAACGTAAAAATACAAGCGTAAGCATCATGTCACGTTTCTCAAAGAAAGAACCCGAGTTACGCGCCGCACGCAGAATATCTCTGCAATTAAATAAAATATTATCTATATTCAATGCTTTTTCAGTAATTTTCTTCTTCGCCATGCTACTATTCATCCTTTCCTGTCTGTGTCCACTGTTCTTCTAATCCGCTAAAATCAATGTTGTGGATATCACAAAAATCCTTAATCTTTTTCATAGCAGACATATTAGGTTTACTTTTTCCACCTTCCCATCGGTTAATAGATGAAAATGAAACACCAAGTTCTCTGCCAAAAGCCTCTTGTGACAAAAAACATTTCTGACGAATCTTCTTTATTTCTTCTGAATAAGCCATGTTTTTGTTCTCCTTTATTGTCTATACCAATGATATAGCATTATTATAGCATAAAAATGATGAAAGTGTTCTAAAGTTTAAATATACCTTCAAACTGATTAAGATAATATTCTTCTGCTTTAAAGTTGAAAAGATTTTTTCTTAAATGTTTTCAACTCTCCATATACTCTTTGTTTAAGTTTATCCATCAACCTATAGTTCTGCTGCCAAATACCATTTGCATTATTTTGCAATATTATAAATCTGTATAGGCACTGACTTTCTAGGTTGTAGTAAATCCATCATTTTCAACACAAGTAGAATTTATTAAACTTATAATTTGTTCTACAAATATAGCATTTAATGGTATTTTAGTGTAAGTAGAAAATTTATACGGAACTATAATTAACTTTAACGAATATACCTATCATATTTGTAATCCTTCTTTTGCATCCCTTCCTCATAAATCCGGTCAAACACTTCATATCGTTTCTGCTGTTCCATTTTAATTTCCAGTCCATCGATTACTCTATTAAACAACTTGATTCCAGCAAAATACTCCATATCCCCAAAGCTAAATACCTCAGACAATACATCGATTGAATACTCTGCCATTCTGCCTGCATCAATTCCCAGAAGTTTCATTGTCTCTATTACCCGTTCTGCTCTCTCTCCGATAAATTCTTCCACCTTCTGCTTCTCATAATAATCTGCCAGAATCTTTGCCTCCTCATATACAGAATGAAAATCTGTGTTCATATCTATTTTTTCAAAATACGACCGAACCATCTCAAATGCCGATTCTGTTCCCTTGGCATCAAACGGATAACAGCACACTTTTTCAGCTACACTCATTCTCATATAATCAGCTTTATTGGCGGGTAACTTTATATCAGCCGCATCTCTATCTCCAGCATCTGCCGCAATTTCATCAGTAATATCTTCTGAAATCACTTGTGAAACCACCAAATCCTCCGTCTGCCGATGCGGATTCCCCGGCACTTCATCCCTTGCAACTTCTATTAGATCATCCATATTCCCAACGGGTATCCGATACTCTAATTCCGCATCCAGCATACTTCCATCTCTCTCAAGACACCGCTCCACAGCTTTCAGTTTCTTTAGATTATCCTTCTTTTGAAGTTTTATCTGCTCTAACCGTTCCCGATAATCATCTACTGAAACCTCAAAGAATTCCAATTCTTCCGCATTTTTGCAGGACCTTTTTTGAGAAGCCCTCTCTCGATACAGTTCCTTTCGCACCCTATACAGTTCCTCGTCCACTCGTTCTAGGCGGAATTTCAAATGAACCAAATCCAAAAATGATTTCACATCATACTTAACCACCACCAGATACTCTTCCTGCAGCTCATGCATTTTCCGTATCTGCTCATACAGATAAGCTGATTTATACGTAAAACGCTTTTTCTCTGCCAGCCGCAAACGATACATTCGTGCATAGCACTTTCTCTGATATGGTGTAAGAATTGTTTTTCTTATTGGTATTAAAGGCATTGCATGATTCACAGGGGATGCCAGACTCGCATCTCCATACTTAAACATAGCCTCCAAGTTTTCTCTACTAAAATCCTCTGAAATAGTATCCAGTCTTTTAAACCGTTTCATTCCCAAAACCTTTACAGCAATATGCTCTCCCTGTTTTACCTCAAATCCCTGCTTCTCCAGCAGGAAAATAAAGTGTTACATATTTTCTGCATTAAGAGCACAGAATCTTGCATCCTGTTCAATCCACTTGGAAAATACCTGTTCTCGCTCCCATTGCGGTCGTGCCATATTTTTAGGCTCTTTGCTGTATTCTGCCGGAGTAATATTCAATCCATATTCGTCACACAGCTTATTGGTGATAGGCTGGAATTTATATTTCCAGTCACCCTCGTGATACTGGAACTTATATCCTGTTACCATATTTACACTGTTTATTATAATATGGGCATGAAGATGATTTCTATCTGTGTGAACAGCCACCACAGTCTCATACTCTCCGCCAAATGCCTCTTCTGTAAAACGCATGGCTATATCATACATAATCTCCGGTGTTCCTTCGCCTGGTTTTAACGATATGACGAAATGATACCCCTGTCTGCCTCCTGCTTTCCCAAACATCTGCTTGGTTGCTTTCATCTGCTCATAGGCAGAATCCGGCAGGCAGTTAATACCGCCTGTCAGATTGGAATTCCCAAGTTTTTTCGGCTGTAGAATATAATTGATGGCATGTTCCAAATGAATGTCAATCTTTCCTTTGCCGCTTGCTTTCATATGCATTGTCTTGGTTATCGCCATTTGTCCCCTAACTCCTTCATTTTTTCTTTTATCTGTTCCATCAGATGGTTTGCATCTTTCATAGTACTGTCAAATACATAACCGCACCCATTGGCTGTTTTCGTCATCTGGTTGTAATTATTGCAAAGACCTGAAATCTGACGAATCAGATCCCGTCTGTCATATGCAAACGAAGCATCCGCCTTACCTGCATGAGCAATCAAATACCTTACATAATCAGATGCTTTCATATTGCTGGCTCTGGCATCATGCTCAGCCTGCCTACGTTCCTCTTCCGACAACCGAATCGTAAAATTCTTCCTTGGTTCTATTAGCTGTTTTCCCCTTCCTATAAGCATCCCTTCCTTTATCTAATTTCTTTATCTGCCATTAGTAAATCTTTATTTGCCTCAAATCCAAAACCTGTGCGGAGAGAATTTGCCAGATACGTAAAACGCCATGCGTTTCACAATCCGGTTAGGGGGATTAAATCCCCCTAAAACCCTCTCTATATATGCCCCTTTCGGGGCGGGTATCTGTAATACCCTGTGTACTGCCAACGTCTGTTGGATAGTTGGAATAGGTGACTTAGAAAATATCCATTATTCAAGGGTTTCCAGTGCCCCTATGAACTTGTAA
>ERZ808028.1372-NODE-1372-length-14886-cov-16.094132_pt1 | contig 14886 bp, 21 predicted proteins | sample MGYA00380184_ERZ808028 | MGnify/ENA primary metagenome ERZ808028 (study PRJEB31490, sample SAMN06133397) | mouse gut metagenome | isolation source: J8_1 | host: mice | place: China: Chengdu | collected 2015-05 ...
GGAGCTGGAGCGCAAGCTGCAATGGATGCAGGAAACTGAAATGGCGGTGGTCATCAGTCAGGAGCAGAACGAGGTGCAGACCTTCCAAAAATGGGGGCTGGACATCCAGACCCACCGTGCGAAAATGGAAAAACGGGAACTGGACAAGGAGTTTAAGGATGCGGCTAATCCCCTCCGGGTGGTGTTCGTCTGTGCCATGTGGCTCACCGGCTTTGATGTGAAGTGCCTGTCCTGCCTATATCTGGACAAGCCGCTGAAAGCCCACACACTGATGCAGACCATCGCCCGGGCCAACCGTGTGGCGGAGGGGAAAAGCAACGGCCTGATCATCGACTACATCGGAATTGTGAAAGTGCTGAGAAAAGCGCTGGCCGACTACACCGCCAATATGAACGGCGTCAGCGGATCCGATCCAACGGTGGATAAGGAGCAATTGATTGCAAGAATTCTGGAAACCATCGCCAAGGCGGAGTCCTTTCTGGCTGACCGAAAATTTTCTTTACAAGCATTGATCGAGGCCAAGGGCTTTGACAAGCTGGCCCAACTGCAGGCGGCGGCCAACGCGGTGTCCGCCACACTGGAGGAGAAAAAAACATTCCAGACCTACGCCTCCGAACTGTCGCGCTTGGTGAAGTATGCGAACCGGGAGGATATCGAAGCTGCTGACCGAAGAAAATATGAGGCCGTCAAGACCATCCATGGACAGCTGAACAAAAAACGCAGGGCAGCAAACAATGCAGAGCTGATGGTGGAGATCAACCACATCATCAGCGAGTATGTCCAAATTGAGCAGGCCGCAGAGGGGATCACGCCGTCCCGCCAGTTTGACATCAGCAAAATTGACTTCGATCTGCTGCGCCGGGAGTTCGCCCGGGCCAAGAAGAAAAATCTGATCCTGAAAGATTTGCAGGATTTGATTTGTGAGCGTCTGGATAAGATGCTGTTCAGCAATCCCAACCGCATTGAATACCATGAGCGGTATCAGGCGATTATTGAGGACTACAACCACCAGCAGGATCGCGCCAATATCGAAGAAACGTTTGTTGAACTGATGAAGCTGGTGCAAAGCATAGATCAGGAGGAACAGCGCTATGTGCGGGAGGGATTCTCCAGCGATGAGGAACTGTCCCTCTACGACCTGCTGTTCTCTGAAAGTCTTTCCAAGCAGGATATTCTGAAAATCAAACAGGTGGCGGTTGATCTTCTGCAAAAGGTCAAAGCCAGAATTTCGGAGCTTGATCATTGGACGGACAAGCAGGAAACAAAAGCCACGATTGACAATCTGATCCGCGATATGCTCTGGAATGAGCTTCCGGAATGTTATGATGAATTGAGCATATCCGGGTGCCGTCAAAAAATCTATGAATATATCTACATTCGTTATCCGGAAATTGCATAACGAAAACTCCGGCAGGATCAAATTTCCTGCCGGAGTTTTCTAAGCTTCGCAAGCCATTGTGCAAAGGCGGTATCGGTATTAAAATGCAGGCAGAGGAGGTGGACAAATGACAGGCAAGCGGATTTATGCCGGTTACTATAGACAGTACGATGGGAAGATGATTGATGTCGTTGCCATTGCAAAGGATGCTGATACGGACGAAGACGTCGTCATCTGGACGCCGAATGTCTACTCGGACAAGCGCGCCTATTACACCATGAGCAGGCGCTCCTTCTTCGACCGCATTTTTATAGATGGCGTGCGCCAGCCGAAGTTCAAACGGCAGATTCAGATGCGGATCACAGCGTCAGCGATAGAGAATTTTGAGGAGCGGTTTGTGAAAGGGATGTCTATCCGCAAGTATGCCCAGGCCCATGGCTTAAACTGGGGGAGCGTTGATCATCTGCAGCGAAAATTTTTTGCGGCCCTTGCTCAAGCGTTGAGAGAACGGGATGAAGCGGACGGCAGAAGCCGCCTACAGGTAAAATAAGTACATAGAAATGTGAAGCACCCGTCAGAGATGGCGGGTGCTTTTTATGTCAAGATTATGTCAAAATTCAGTGAGTTCGGATACAAAAGTAGAGGAACCTTATTTGCCGCAAGAGCCTGAAGCGCGGCGCAGACAAAATGAGCTGTGCTGTCATCAGCAAAGCGGTGGGCTTGTGTGAGAAAACTGTGCGAACACATCTGCGTACGCTGGCTGACGCTGGGTTCATCAGGACGGAGGATCACGGACAAACATTCTCCTACTCGCTGTGCCCCATCCAAGGAAAAGTGTGTGAGCCCCGCGATGCAACGCCCCGCAGCCACTGGAGATCCACAAAGCAGACCTGGCTCACCGACGAAATGTTCGATGCCGTGTTCCCTCTGCCCAATGCGGTGTTCCAACTGGGCCTCAAAGCCGGTGAGTTGCTGGTGTACATCTACCTCCACTACCAAAAGGGTGTGCGGAGCGGGCAGTGCTGGCCCAGCTATGCCACTATCGGCAGAGCAGTGGGAATGGGCAGGAAAACCGTCCAGAAGCACGTGTGGTCGCTGGTGGACAAGGGCCTATCCAGGTGGAGGACACCATGATCCGCCGGAAGAATGGACCCCGTTGCAACGGTGTGCGCTACACGGTCACGCCAGTCCGCCAGTTGAAACTTGTGGAGGCCCAGCGAAAATGGGCATCCGTGCAGCAACGGGCGTGACCGCCCCCGTTCCGCGTTGTAAGCCCGTTTGTTGCCCTCCTGTGGGCGAAGTGGCAGCCGTACACACCTCCCAGCCCCTAAAACGCGGTGTTGGCCCTCGTGCGGCCCGTTGTGGGGAACGGGTCCACATGGGGGCTGGGCAGCGGAAAAATTTTCCATGCTGTAATCAGTAAGAGCTATGCGGGCGCAGACCGAAGGGCAGCGCAAACGGGGCCCCCACGCGAGCCCAACCGAAGGCGGGTCGCGTGGGGAGAGGAGGGGCAAGGAAACGCAGTGGGGAATGCCCGAAGGGCGTTTCCCGCGGAGTGGACTTTGCCCCGACGACAAGCAGGAGAAGGCCCCGGCGCTTTTCTGCGCCGGAGCATCCACTTCTGCCCGCAGTGCGGGCAGTTTCCAGGGATGGCCGCTGGCGCTTTTTGGGGCGGCTAAAAACGCTAATAACGCTATTTTAATCCAGAAGGGCAAAAAAGACCGCAGTTTGCGGCTTTCCCCTGACGCTATTTCAAAAAATGGAGGATTTTCTATCGTGAAGGACAAAAAAGACCGCCACACCGTCTGGCTGGAACCAGCGGCGTGGGACGTGGTGGAGAGCCGCTACCACGGTAACAACTGCTCCACCAAAAACGAGTACATCGAGAAGGCCATCCGCTTCTACTCCGGCTACCTCGACACGGCAGGCGCGAATGAGTACCTGCCCCGCGTTCTCGCCGACGTGCTGGAGGGCAAGCTGGGCGCGCTGGGCAGCCGAATCGGGCGGCTTCTGTTTAAGCTGACTGTGGAGCTGGATATGCACGCCAACATCCTCGCGGCCCTGGGCGAGTACAACCCGGACGGCCTCGAACGCCTCCGCGGGCAGTGCGTCAAAAACGCAAAGCAGACCAATGGTGAGATCAGCTTTGAGGACGCGCTCCGCCGCCAAAAGGGGCTGTGATCCGTGCCCAAGCTGATCCAAAAGAGCGGCTTCATCAAACCGGGCAAGGCGGGAGGGTACATCGGCTACATCGCCACCCGGGACGGCGTGGAGAATCTGCCGGGGCCGGAGAGATACGTGGAGTACATGGCCATGCGCCCCGGCGCGGAGCGGCACGACGGCCACGGCCTGTTTAGCAGCCAGCCCGTGGATTTGGATACGGTGATGAAGGAAGCGGAGCAGCACGACGGTCCGGTGTGGACACTGATCTACTCGCTCAAACGGGAAGATGCTGCCCGGCTGGGTTACGACAACGCCAGGGGTTGGCAGACGCTGCTCAAAGCTCACCAGGTGGAGCTGGCCACCGCCATGAAGATCCCGCCGGAGCAGTTCCGGTGGTACGCCGCATACCACGACGAAGGGGAACACCCGCACATCCACATGACAGTCTGGGCCGACGATCCCAAGCAGGGCTTCCTTACCAAAGAGGGCATCAAGGCCATGCGCTCCGTGCTGACCAACAGCATCTTCCAGGGCGAGCTGTACTCCGTCTATCAGCCGATAATCGCTCATCGTGCTCTCCCGCAGACGCAGGGCGGCGTACTCGTCCAGCCAACGATCCAGCCACTGTGCCAGGGTCATGCGGCTGTCCTCGCATAGCTCCACATCCCGGAAGGTCTCAATATTTTGGTGCAGCTTGGCAAGGTGGGCTTTTTGGGTGGACGCAAGAACATACTGGAAGATGGGATCGCCGTTCTCCTTGTGCCCCACCACGATGCGGCCCTCCCATCGGCCATCATCACGTTTGCGCACCATACCGTCGCCGGATGGTCTGCGTTTAACCATCGTTTTCAACTCCGTCCCCACGGTTTTTTGCCAGTTAATTTCTTCCAACTCCTGTTCGTAGGAATAGTTGCCCTCCGCCCCCAATTCCATGGCAATTCCCCAGGCCAGGCGGAAGCCGGCAACGAAGCTACTCAGTGCTATTTCTTCCTGTGTCATTGTGAGAGCATCCACCAGCCGGAGCAGCTTTTTCCGGCTTTCTTTGTCCAGCAGGGCGGCAACTTCTTGGCGTTTTGCTTTGAGCTCTCGGCGCTGCTCCTCTTTTTGCGGTTTGGAGTTGAACCTGTCCTCCAATGCCCTCATGTATTCGTACATGGTTTGTCCCTCCCTCGCAGCGACAAACCATACCACAGGCCGGAGGAAATATTTACGACAAGCAGGAAGAATTATCAGTTCAGACATATCTTTTTTACCTGCTCTGGCCTCTTGCTAAAATGAGCAAAAGCGAGTAAACTATAGAAAAATGCTGGATGAAATGCCTGTTAGTGGACGCACCTGGGATATAGGAGGGGAAACCCATGCGGAACACCAGAAAAGCCCCAAAGAAGTGGATTCGGTTTCTGTTAATTGGATTGGGCGGCACTCTCGCGGCGCTGCTCCTTGCGGTGGCCGTTTTGTTTACGATCCCGTTGACGGAGCGGGTGGACGTCTCCCCTGTGGCCGGCTCCGCCGACTGGATGGCACGGCTGCCGGACGACGCGCCCCTGGGCGGGCTGTCCATCCCCGGCACCCACGACGCGGGGACGCAGTATGTGCAGCTCGGCTTTTTCTCAAAATGCCAGGCCCGGAGCGTCGGCCAGCAGCTTGAGGATGGCTTCCGCTATCTTGACATCCGCCTTGCGGTCAGCAGGGACGGGCTTGGCCTGAACCACGGCTTCTGCGAATGCCGGACCAGCGCCGCGCCCTGGTCCGGGCGGCTCATGCTGGAGGATGTGCTGGAAGATTGCTATGCCTTTCTCTCCGCCCAGCCCACCGAAACCGTGATTTTCGCGGTCAAGCAGGAGCACGGGGACGAGAGCGTGGCGGAGTTCCAGCGCGTCCTTGACCGCTATGTCCAGAAAGATGTCGGGCGCTGGTATCTTGGAAGTGAATTGCCCTCTCTGGGCGAGGCCCGTGGCAGGCTCGTTCTCCTGCGCCGGTATGAGGACGAGGCGGGGCTTGGCAAGAATGCCGGTATCCCGCTCATCTGGCCGAATCAGAACGGCTATGATGACCCCGAAATGACGTTTTCCGACCAAGGCTGCTCTGTGGGCAGCCTGTCCCTCGCCGTGCAGGATCGATATGAGTATGACGAGGAGGAAAAGTGGGCCGCATTCTGCGCCGAGACAGATGATCCCGATGCGGTGGTGCTGCGGTTCCTCAGTACCAAGGGGCATATGACGTTCGGGCACCCGTATCATTACGCCAAAGAACTCAACCCCCGGCTGATTGCACTTTGCGAGGATCAGGATGTATCCCTGGGCTGGACAGTGATCGACTTTGGAAATGCCCGGCTCGCCGCAGCAATCTATGAGCAGAATTTCTGATCGCTGCGTGGCGCAGATTTTGTGTGGGGTCACATGGAGGGGCCGATGTAGCCCTGCTCCTCATGGTTATCCAGCTTGTGGCCCATGGTGATCTTTTTCTCCATAAGCTGCCGGAACCGCTTGCGGTCGATGTGTATCCCAGGCAGTGCGGGAGGCGGGGTATCCCGGATGATCTGGGCCATTGCACAGAGAAGATGGGTGGCGCAGAGCAGAACAGATGGATCGCGCTCCGCCTCCATGTGGTCGAGGAAGAATTGTGCGTACTCATGGCCTTGTTCTGCCGCCTAGGTAAACCAATATTCGGCTATGGAGCAGTCCTGTTTCACCTCCTGTCCCAGGAGGCACAGCTTGCCCAGAAGGTACTGGGCCCGTGAGAAACCCTGTTCGGCGGCATCGGCAAGGTACGTTACCGATTTGTCAATATTCTTTTCCCCTGGGCACCCTGGAGATAGAGCTTGCCCAGTTGATAGTTGGCGATGACGCTCCCATTCTCTGCGGCTTGCTCGTACCAGGGGATCGCTTCATTGAGCCGGCCTTTCTGGATCAGAAGCTTTGCGAGGGAGTACTGTGCGCCGCTGTGCCCCGCTTCGGCAGCGCGGTGGAACCACATCTCCGCTTTTTCACCGTCTGGAATGACGCCCAGGCCGTCCCGCCACACCCGGCCAAGCTGATATGCGACAGATATGGAATTATTATCGTTCCAATGCCGCTCCAGCATTTTTATTGCGGATTGTTTCTCCTCATTTGAGGTATCGGGATCACGGAAGTGGGTGTTGTCCGGCGGCTCGTCCACCAGTTGCTCATCCTCGGAGGTGAGAACACCCAGCCGCAGATTTTCCGCTTCCTGGATCACCATGTTCTTGATGGCTTTGAACTCCTTCTGCTGGGAGAGCGGCAGGTGCTGGCGGGGTGTGTCCTTGTAGTAGCTCTCCAGCTCGTCGCGGAGCGCGTTCCACACCTCAAAACACTCAGCGACGGCGGGGAGCTTTGCCAGCTCGTCCACGATGGCGTCCACCTGTGCCTTGAGCGGCTTCTTCAGATAGCCATACACTTTTTTGCCTGTCACATCGTTCAGCTCGTCCGCCAGCTGAACCATCTGCATCTCAATCACAGGGCTGTCACAGATGGTGTTTTCCATTTGCTGCGCCAACTCGCGCAGGGACGCGCGGGCCTGCGCGGTGAGTTCCTTGCATGAAACGTCCATCGTATGTATGCCGAACAATACATCAAGCCCCGTCTGGGGAACAAAAAGATGAACTCAATCACCCCGGCAGACATCCAAAGAATGTACACAAAGCTGAAAAAGGAGGGGCGTGTGCGGGAACACCCGGTGCATGGCCGCGCCCTCTCCTCCGGCACCGTCCGCCGCATCCACACCATGCTCCACCGGGCTATGGCGGACGCGGTTCGAGCCCATATCATCCCCCGCAACCCCGCCGAGGAGCTGACGCTGCCGAGATCGGACAGCCCGGCCAAACGCGTCCTCACCGATAGAGAGATGGACAAATTTATGGAAGTTATCAAGGCCGACCCCTTCTGGCACGACTTCTTCTATACGGAACTCACCACCGGTCTGCGGCGGGGCGAGATTTGTAGCCTCCAGTGGCGCGACTTCGATCCTGAAACGGGTACGTTGCAGATCAGCCGCACCCTGCACAAAAAGGCAGGCGGCGGGTTTGAGACCGGCGAAACGAAAACCTGGCGGGGGCGTCGCAAGATTCTGCTTCCTCAAAGTACAGCAGATATACTCCGGGCACGGCAGGAGGCATTTCCCGACAAGTGGATATTCCCCAATCCGTTCAAGCCGGGGCAGCCCGTTTCCCCCGACACAGCCTATCGGCGTTTCAAATTCCTGCTGCGTGAAACTGGGATCACTGAAAGCATCCCCTTCCACGGACTGCGTCACACCTTCGCCACCCATGCACTGGCCAGCGAGGTGGACGCCAAAACCCTGTCCGGGATCCTTGGCCACACCGATGCCGCATTCACGCTGAACACCTACACCCACGTCACCACTGATATGCAGAAGCAGGCATCGGTCATCGTGGGAAACTTCATGGAGGACATCTTCGGAAAGGAGTTGAAACCGTGGCAAAGCGCAGGAAACGGGGCGAAGGAAGCGTCCACCTGAGAAAAGACGGGCGCTGGGAGGGCCGGGTGGTGGTCGGCTACGACGACAAGGGCCTGCCCATCACCAAAAACGTGCTGGCAAAGACAAAAACGGCCTGTCTGGACAAGCTAAAAGCCTTGCAGGAAACCTGTTCCGGGCCACCCACAGAAAAGCTCCAGCCGGATATGACCCTTGGCGAATGGCTGGATTTTTGGTATCAAAACTACTCTAAACCCAAGCTGCGGCCCAAATCGCAGCTCGACTATGAAAACAGCATTTACCGCCACATCATCCCTGCGCTGGGCCATATCCCGTTGTCCAAACTGACCGCCAATGACCTTCGACAATTTTATATGCAAATGAAGAAAAACGGTCGCCTGATCCGCACCCAGATTTACGGCGAGGGTCTCTCAGACCGCATGGTTCGTGCCTGCCACACCCGGTGCCTTACGGCACTGGATCGCGCCGTGGCGGACGGCCTCATCCGCTTCAACCCCGCCGCTGACTGCAAACTCCCTGGACAGGCCCTCAAAGATATGAACCTGCTGACGCGGGAGGAAATGCAGCGGTTCCTCATTCAGGCAAAGGAGGAGGGGTACTACGAGCTGTTCCTGTTGGAGTTGGCCACAGGTCTGCGCCGGGGCGAGGTGCTGGCCCTTCAATGGGATGATCTGGATTTTGACACCGGGGAACTTTGCATCCAACGCCAGGTCTACCGGGCCAATGGGGAACTGGTGGTATCCGCTCCCAAGACGAAAGCGGCCCTGCGCACCATCGTTTTGCCGCCTGCCTTAGCAGGGGTGCTGGCAGACTACCGCCAACAAATAGATTCCCGTTGGATGTTCCCCTCCCCGGTAAAAGAGGACTCGCCCCTTGATCCAGCCACCGTTCGGAAACGCCTCCAGACCATCCTGGAACACGCTGGATGTAAAAGGGTTCGCTTCCACGACTTGCGCCACCTGTTTGTGACCACCGCGCTGGAAAATGGAATAGACGTGAAAACCCTTTCCACCATCATCGGCCATGTCTCCACAAAGACCACGCTGAACGTCTACACCCACGTTACCGACACCATGCGGCAGGCAGCGGCGGCGAAAATTGACCGGGGAATCGCCAAGTGTGAGCCGCCGGATGACCCCGGCGAGGGCTTACCCGCCAAAACGTCCAATTCACCCTCAAAGGCCCCGTTTGAACCCTACACGGGCAAGATCCGCAAACCGGGGACAGGCTGTGTGACGCAGATCAACGACCATCTCTGGGAAGGAAAATTCTCCCCCAAGTGGCCTGATGGGAAAATCCACTCCCGCAGTATTTATGCTAACACCGAGGTCGAATGCGAGGAAAAGCTGACAGAGCTGATCCGGCAGATGAAAGCGGAGGTTGCGGAGGCAAAGCGTCTGGCCGCAGAGGGGAAGTGGGAGGAGGCCATGGCGCTGGCAGGGCAAAAGAAGGCCCGGGGAACGAGAACGGCGGTGTAAAACAGGAAAGAAGTACCACGCTGTAATCAGTAGAGCGTCCCCCGCGCCGCCGCCAACATCAGCCGCGTTCCTCTGCCCCCAACCGGGGGCAGATTTTTTCTGTCTGTGGTCATTTATGTGGTCAGGGCCAAAATGCGAAAAATCAAAGACACAAAAAGTGACGAAAAATAGAAAAATCCGCCCGAAACCAACAGTTTCAAGCGGATTTGTGGTGGACGATACAGGACTCGAACCTGTGACCTCCCGCACGTCAAGCATTTTCGCAAAACCCCTCTATATATTGGTACTAAACGGTTTTTTGTCGATTCCAACTCAAAATTGCCCCGAAGTTTGCCCCGAAAATGCGGTGGATACTGCATCAATTAGACTCTCTGGACTATTGTTCATTACGTGACTGTATACGTTCAAGGTCATCCGAATATCATCATGTCCAGCCAAATACTGCACTTTTTTGATATCCAGTCCCCCTTCTATTAACCGGGTGATGTAGCTATGCCGCAGTTGGTGCGGCGTAACGCGAAAGTCAATCTTCACAATATTTTTCTGCGTTTTCCGCGGGGCAATGGGACGGCCCAGCTCCTTCTCCAGCGCAGCCCGTTTGGCTAACTTTGTTTCCGTCATGGGGCCGCGCCGGTCGATGATTCCGATGATATTGCGCATTCCCTGATAACTGATGTGCTGCCCATTAGAGGCATGGATCACGAAAAGGCTGTTGCTCCGTTTCTTTTCCTCCGCCAACGCAGCGGCTAAGTTAGGCGGCAGGGGAATGGTACGGTGGGCCGCCTTCGACTTGAGGGGCGCGGGAAACTCCGCCTTGCCGCCAGCGAAGCGCATCGCGTTGTTCACCGTTAGCCTGGGCGGATTTGCTTTTAAGTCAATGTCCTTCCACTGTAGTGCGCAGATTTCCTCGCGCCGAAGCCCTGCGTAAAGGCCCAGCATTACAAAAATATATGCCCGCGTTCCTTTTACCGCCGCCTCCAGCTGAGCGCACTGCTCTACAGAGAGGGCGGTCTTTTCTTTGGGCTTAGCGCCTGCTGGCTTGATTTTCTCCGCTGGGGAGCGAAGAAGCAGACCATTGTCAACCGCACATTCAAAAATCTGCTTTAGGGTGCTGACCGTCTTTTGCTGTGTGGAAAAAGACAGCCCGGCACACTGGGCCATGACCCGCTGACAGTGTTCTGGCTTAATGTCCCGTACCTTCATGGCCCCCAGCACAGGGCAGATGCGGATGTTAATGGCGCTGCAATAGTCTTCGCGCCGGGAAAGAGAAAGGCCGTCCTTGCGGTTATTATACCACTCGGCGGCCAGTTCGGCAACTGTCGTTTTGTCGTCCAGGATCAGGCCCATCCGCTGAGCGGTTTCCAGGTCGTAGAGCTTTTTTCGCAGCTCGTCCTTGGTTTTGGCTCTTACATCTTTGTAAAGGCCAGATTTCAATTTTACACGCTTGCGGTAATAGCCTGTTTTTTCATCAAAGTAAAATTCCGGCCGCCGTGCCATAAAAATCAAGCCTCCTATCGCATTTATTTCAATCCACGCACCCGCGAGGGGGCGACGCTGTTACAATGTAAATTTTACTTCTACCACTTTGCCTAAGACACGAATCAGGGTTTTGCTGAGATCGTACATTTGTGGCTTGTGCTCCGGGTTGGTGGACTGCGGCATGAGGGTGACTGTAGTATTAGAGGAATAGAAACGCTTCACGGTTGCGTCCTCCTCGTCTACTAATACCACGGCAATCTCTCCCTGCTCCACCTCGTCTTGGCGGCGAACGATGATGACATCACCATCATTGATACGAAGGGCGTTCATGCTGTCCCCGTGTACCCGGAGTGCGAAGTATTCTGCTCCGCCATTTAGGTCGGTGAGAGTATAGGATTCTATATGCTCATCGGCGTACAGCGGCAGGCCGGCGGAGATGCGGCCCAGGATGGGGATGCGGTGGTACTGTGAGAAGTCAATGGGGATGGCGCCTGATGGAAGCGAGTTCCCATCCTCCGTTAAGTCAGACTTCAAAACGCCAAAGTAATCTGCAATCGCTTGGACCTTGTCCATTCGAGGGTATTTCCGTCCGTGAACCCAATCAGCTACCGTTGAAAAGGGGGTAGAAAGAGCCGCTGCCAAATCCGCGGTATTCATACCCGCATTTTTAAGATGTCGGTTCAAATTAGCTGAAAAAATTGCTTTTAATTCGTTAGTATCTTTTGACGCAAACATCTAAATCACCTGCCTTTCAAGCATAGCATACGATAAAAGCGGAATAAAGTCAACAAGAAAATAAAAAAATTACGCTTTTGGCATTGACATAACGCTTTAGTCGTGATATGATGCCAATGTCAGGAGGTGAAACAATGCAGGCAGTTCCAAGAATTTCCCTGAAGGCGGCCAGGGTAAACGCTGGATTTTCCCAGCAGGAAGCAGCGAAAATGCTGGGAATTTCTAAGGCAACACTTCAGAATTACGAGGCTGGAAGTACTGTCCCGGATATCTTGATGTCTCGAAAAATTGAAGAAGTGTATCACTTCCCGGCTGACTATATTTTTTTCGGCACAAATTACGCTTAAAGCATGGTACTGAAACGAGGGGACAACTACAAACAACACTGAAAGGGGGTAGGGGGTTGAAATATCCAAAACTGGTGATTATCTCCGATGGGAGGCGTGTAGCGGCTTTGCTGGATGGTGCTTTCTATGGAAGGGGGGTTAAGCGTTTTTCGCTTGATGTAAGCGAAAAGAACGCCCCTGAACTAACGCTGTCCTTGGATAGCGTTAGTTCAGGGGGATTCCAAAACAAAGGTATTTTAGAGTTTGAGCAGGTTTGGCAGGCCTTTACTACGGAATGAACTGCGCACCAAAAGATAGCCATTCTTTTATCGTGCTGGCGGTTTTCCCCTCCATATAGATGATAGCCGCATCTTTTAGAAGGATTCCACCCACGATATCACATGAGATCAATCCTGCGTTTTGAAGCTCTTGCCTATCTTCCGTGACGGATTGATTCACTTCTCTGCTGTCGTCTGAAATACCATCCAGATAATTTGCCTGGGATTTCGGCATCCCGGCTTTACGGCGCTTTTCATAAACTCGATAAATCGTAGCTAAAGAACGCTTAGCGTCTTTTGTCAGATTTATTTCCATGTGCTCACCTCCTTCCCGTCTCATTCTACCACGGAGGCAGAGGGGAGGCAAGGCGCCGGATAGGAAAACGCGTGAGAGGAGGTGAGACTATGCCGAATAAAACCATAACCGTCCATGTGACGGCAGACGAGCTCGATGACATGATAGAGAAGGCAAACCGGCTTTTGGTGCTTTTGAAAGAAGCATATGACATTATCGGTTTGCTGTCTAAGAATGACGGTCTAAAAGCCTAATTGCTTTGTGACGTATTGTTCGGTAGCTGTTCCAAGCATATCTTCCCACGATTTGAACTTGGTTGTTGCTGCAATGTGCGCGTCAAAAGGTTCATCTGGAATAGCTTCAAACTCCTCTGTCGTTTCAGCATGGAATCCACCGGCATCAAGCAATTCATCAAAGGGATGAGAAGTTTGTATACTTTCGCATGAATGAAGCAGTAAACAACTTGGAAAACGGGACTTCTTTTTCGCGGCTTAATCTTTCGGCGTTTTGTTGCATTTTCTTTAAATGTTTCTGAAGATCGTCGAACCCATCAAACTTGACTGACATAAATGGCCTTCTTTCTGTATGCATTGAGCAAGTGCAAGTTGCTCTATGCTCAGAATTATAGGCACGAAGTGGAGAAATGTCAACAGTCAGCAAGAATGAGCATCGTGCCGGAGGAATTCATTTTGTTCGAGCAAACCAATGATACTGCATAATGTGTCCGATAAAATGGACTTTGAGGGGTAGGTGACGCCGGATGGACCTATCAGGGGTCAAGACCTGCGATCTCGTGGCAGAGCTCAAGAGCCGAGACGGGGTTGAAGCGACAATAGCAGAACCGTACCAAGACGTGCAGGTCGAGGTAAACGGCCCCGCTATTGTGCTGGTGGTGATCGATTAGCTAAGCCTTACAAAATGATATCTGTTTTTTATGTGTGCGTGAAAATATTGCCCATGAGACGCAGCAGACATCAAACCAACGTACACAGATTCTGGAACATCAAAGTAGGCATACAGGCCCCCGCTGTGAAAACGGATGTGCAAGGTTTCGCTTTCATAGCCAATACTTGCGATATCGGATGATGCAACTGAAATCATATTCACTTTTACCACCTCCTTCCTCTGCCAAAATTCTACTACATCGGCAGAGAAAGGACAACATCGAAAGGAGGAACCTACGTGAAAACCTTCGAGGACTACAAAACCGCCCTCCAGAATCAGCCCAGCCCGCGCATCCGGGAGAAGCTGCTGACCGAGGCGGATGACTGCGGCCTCACCGCTGGTGAGTTGGCGGCGCTGGCTCAGGCGGCGGCGCTGGCTTGGGCGTGAAAAACGCCCCGCCAGGCGCTACCAACACCTGACAGGGCAAGAGAACCGACCCACAAAATCAGTTCCGTGCCTTGATTATACCAACCGCACGGGCAGAAATCAAGGAGGTTTTACATATGAAAATTGAACTCACCCAGGAACAGCTGGACGCTGTTGTTGAGACGTTGGAGTTTGCCCAGGCCCGGTGTGAGCAGGAGGCCGCCGCTATGTTCTGTGCCAACGACCTGCTCGTGGCGGCGGAGGGGCGCGAGGCGGCCCGCAGGCTTGGACAGTACAGGCTGGAGCAGGCAGGGAAGGCCGCTATGCTGGCAGACTTTTTCCTGAACGTCTAAGAGGAGGACGGCAGAATGGCAGAGAAAATGCTGAGTCTAAGTGAGGTGGCGGAGCAGTTTGGCGTATCAGTGAAGACCATTCACCGCCTGGCCAGTAAGAAGGATGGGCTGAAGTCCTACAAGGTCGGTAGGCTAATCCGGTTTAAGCAGGCTGACGTGGAGGCATATCTGGCCTCCAACGAGGTCGTGCCGCCTGAGAGGCAGGAAGCGTTTCCCGGCATGGCGCGTTTTGTCTATAAGCCGGGGATGAAGGTGGTTTCAATCTGAAAATAAGAACGCGATTTCACGTGTGAGGTATACAATGCACAAAATATTTGACAACATATTCGCTGGGCTGATGCTGGCGGCTGGGGTTGCGGTGGTGCTGGCGGGGACGTGGGTGCTGTCCCACTCCATCGAGCAGGCGCGGCGGGAGCCGCCCCCGGCGCGGGCCGCGCAGACCCAGGGCCTTCCCGCCGAATCGGTCCCAGTGCTCTGCGTCGCAGCGGAGCCGTCACGCCTGCCGGGGCTGGATGTCCCGCTGGACAAGCCCGTGGTCGAGGCGCTGGCGGAAAGCTGCGAGGAGTACGGCGTGCCGCTGAGCCTGGCGCTGGGCGTGATTGAGGTGGAGAGCG
>ERZ808028.1373-NODE-1373-length-14882-cov-5.055049_pt1 | contig 14882 bp, 16 predicted proteins | sample MGYA00380184_ERZ808028 | MGnify/ENA primary metagenome ERZ808028 (study PRJEB31490, sample SAMN06133397) | mouse gut metagenome | isolation source: J8_1 | host: mice | place: China: Chengdu | collected 2015-05 ...
ATTAGCATTACATTGACCGCCGTCTTCTTCTTTGAAATGAAAAAACGAAATATTGTCATTGAACAACACACTGCGGAAAGCGTATAATGCTTGGCGGTGTGTTTTTGTAAAAAATTTGCAAACACCACCTATTATTGTTGTTTTTATGGTAAAGTAAGTTAGATGTTTTAGGAGGCTGTACGAATGAAAGAACAATTTTATGAAAAAAGAGTCGCCATGATTAGCGGCTTTTTAATTGCAGCATTTATTGGTTTATTTAATGAAACGGCGTTAAATATGGCTTTTGCGCAATTAATTAAAGATTTTAAAACGGACGCACCGACGATTCAGTGGTTGACGACCGGTTATTTACTGACGATGGGCGTGTTAGTTCCCATCACTTCGATTTTGATGCAGAGATTTACGACGAGACAATTATTTATCGTTTCCCTTAGCTTATCACTCGCAGGGACATTAATCGCAGCAGTTTCGCCTTCGTTTATCGTGTTATTTATCGGACGAATCGTGCAAGCGGCAGGTACGGCCATTATTTTACCGTTAATGATGCAAGTTGTCTTAATGGTTTATCCGATTCATAAACGTGGGGCTGTCATGGGAAAAATCGGGCTTGTGATCGTCTTTGCACCAGCGACTGGACCGACTGTTGCAGGGTTTGTCATGGATGTTTTATCATGGCATTTTATTTTCTGGTTTAGCGCACCGTTTTTAGTATTGGCATTATTACTCGGCTTAAAGTTTATTGAGAATGTGTCGACCGTAAAAGACACGAAACTTGATTTCTTCTCCTTAATTTTGTCAACGATTGGTTTTGGTGGCGTTGTGTATGGCTTTAGTATTTCAGGAAAAGTTGGGACGTTTTTCGATTCTGAAGTGATGATTCCAAGTGCGATTGGACTTTTAGCACTCGTCATCTTCACAATTCGCCAGCTTAAACTGAAACAGCCGATGTTGAATTTACGTGTATTCTCATATCGGATGTATACAATCGGTGTTATTTTAATTATGGTTTGTATGTTGATGATTTTATCAACGATGGTGTTACTGCCAATTTATTTACAAAATATTTTAATGTTAACACCACTCGTTGCTGGGCTTGTGTTATTACCAGGCGGCATTATTAACGCGTTCATGTCCGTTGTTTCTGGAAATCTATTTGATAAATATGGACCACGTGTCATGGTTCCTGTTGGTTTAGCCTTATCATCTATTGGTTTATTTGCGCTACGCACTGTAGATACGACGACGGCAATTTACTTTATTATCCTTTTCCATACGATTATGTTTATCGGCGTTTCTTTAACAATGATGCCGTCTCAAACGAATGGCTTAAATGAACTTCCGAAGCCGTTATATCCTGACGGCACGGCAGTTATGAGTACTTTACAACAAGTGGCAGGTGCGGTCGGTACAGCAGTTGCGATTACAGTGATGGCGATTACGAATAATAACTATGTAGCTACCAATGGAAATTCAGCTGCAACTATGTTAGAAGGTAGCGTGCTAGGTGTACAAAATTCGATTACATTAGGGCTTGTTATCGCATTGATTGGTTTTGTTTTATCCTTATTTTTACGCCGTGTGCAATAACTTCACAAAAAAGTTGAGATTTAGCGTATGTGCGCTTTTCTCTTCTTTTTTTTATTAGTAGATATATGATAAAATAGATAGGTAGAGCAATTATAAACTGAAGTACGGACTTTTTAGGAAGGGAGCAATTATTATAAAAAAGTTGTTTGACAACCAAGACCAATTACCAACATTTCCTTTACAACAACTAGGAAATACGTATCGTCAGTTTACAGAATGGGTTGAACCATTGGTAGACGACGAACAATTTACCGTGACGAAACAACAAGCCGCACTGTTTTTCGAGAAAGACGGTGTTGGCGAGAAATTACAAGCACAGTTAGAAAAGCTAAAAGATGAAGCTGAATATAACTGGTTGACCCCGTTTTGGGAAGACCATTATTTAAAATATCGTGGCAGCTTACCGACAGGGATGCATTTCAATATTTTAGTAGATCGTCCGCATTTGCCAATCGTTCCGACAACGGCACAACTTGCGGGAAAAGCAAGCTATTTAGTTGCTGAATACTACCATAAAATGATTGATGAAGAAATCGAACCAATGTATTTAAAAGGTACACCGTTAGATATGGGCCAATTCAAACATTTTTTCCGTTCGTTACGGATTCCACAATTATACCGAGACCAATTTTACGTCGCTCCTCTTGAGAAAGAGAACAATTTCATCATTTTCATTTATAAAAATCAATATTATAAAGTTCCCGTGACGAATGCGGATGGGCAAATTTATCGCAGTGATAAAATCGCTACCGCAATTGAAGCGATTATGGAAGACGAAGGAAAACATGATTTAAACATCGGACTACTAACGACAGCTGAACGCGATAAAGCAGCTCAACTATATAATGATTTAAAAATTGATGTACAAAATGAAGAAAATTTACAACTCATTGCTGATGCTTTGATCATCATTTTGATTGATGAAGAGAGTGAGACGAGCGAAGATGCACTGCGCAATTTAATGTTAAATGGTGAAAATAAATTTTACGATAAAACGATTCAATTAGCGATTACTAATAGAGGGCGTTTCGGCTATAGTATCGAGCATACAGCAGTTGATGGTACGACGATTTTCTCAGTCATTAGTTATATTAACGAAGGCTTCCGTAGTCATATTGAGGAAAATTATGTCGAAGAAGTGCCGACTTTTGAACGTTTAGAGTGGCAAGTTTCTGTGGATATTGAAGAACGATTACTCGAGCTTCAGCAATTGAGTAAAGAGCGTAAAGATGCGTATAATATTCAAGCGAGTAAAATTCAAACATTTGGTACAGAATTGATTAAAAGTTTCGAGTTAAGTCCAGATGCATTTTTCCATATTGCTCTACAATTGGCGCAGTATCGCACATTTGGTGAGCTTAAAAGTGTCTATGAACCTGTATCGATTCGTCATTTTAGAGAAGGACGGACGGAATGTGCGCGTGCGACGAGTATGGAGAAGTGGCGCGTTGTACAAGCGATTGAAAGAGGGGAAGCCGCTGAAGTTATTTATGAATTATTACGAACGGCAAGTGATGCACATACTGCGAGAATTCAAGCTTGCCGTAACGGTTTTGGCATTGAGCGTCATTTATTCGGATTAGAAAAAGTGTATGAACAATATGGTGAAGAGCTGGGTATTACAGAACGTCCCGCATTTTTTGACGACTTTGGTTATAAAGAATTGCGAACGGACTTTATCTCAACGAGTGGAATGGCGTATGACAATGTGCACTCTCGAATTTTCGGCCCGGTAACGGAAAACGGCTTCGGAATTGCGTATATTTTATTAGCTGAATCTATTTCCATTAACTTCTCGGCACATGCTTATGATGAAGAACAAGCGACGGAATTAATGGAGCAATTAATTACTGCATTAAAAGAATTAAGAGAACTTGTGGAAACAGTTTTAGGCACTTCACATGTAGATGATGCCGATTTTTAAACGATCAAATTAAACCTAATTGTCGCTGAACGATTTCGACGACTTGGGTTTTCACAGCTTGATTGGCATACGTAAAATGGGCGTCTTCTCCAGCCGTTGTAACATATACGCGGCTGAAGTAGACGTCTATTTTTTGCCACTTAATAAAATGAATATTTTTCTTCGCAAAATACGTTTTTTCTGCTTCATACGTTTTCAGCAACTGCGGCAATTTTTTCTCTACAAATGGTACGAATATATCTGCGTATTTTAAAGTTTGTAAAGTGGCTAAATCTTTTTTCAAGTATTGTACAGCTAACATAAGCATTAAAAATTGATGTAGCCGATGTCGATCTTCTAAACTAATCATCAAATTCAGCTCCTTGGATGAAAGAGAAAGGGACGGTTTCTGTCGTTCGTTTAGTTGCCAGTAAAATTGCTGCTTTTGTTAGATCAATTTGTTGGATAATTCCTGCTCGATACTGGGTTTGTTGATTGGTAAAAATCGTTAATAAAACAGGGCGTTGTTGTTGGTAAGCTATTTCAATTGTTTGCTGTAACTCTTCTAATTGCCAAAACATTAACGGTTGTGGCGGTCGTTCTTCCGAGCTTTCTTGTGCCCATCGTTCAAGTCTTGCCGAATGTTCGGGAAGCATAAGCGACGTCCATTTTTTCATTCCTCTATCTGTCATATTCTTTCACTCCTTATGTTGCCAAATGTCCGCCAATTAATGTACTACGTTTTCTAGCAGTACCAGCCGCCGTATAAGAAACTGCGCGTAAAACAGCCGCTGAACCGTATCGATCTCGCAATTGATCCACTGTTTTTGCAAGCGTAATGCGTTCTACACGTTTCGTATCAAATAAATCGAGTTGCACACTCGCACTTTTTGTCACATTCGATACACTAATCGACAGCTGTCGAACAGGTAAAGCACCGTAATAACGTTCGAGTAATTGGCAACAAATGTCGTAAATCATCATCGTTTCATCCGTTCCTGAGAGAATCGTTTTCGCACGATGAAACCCTTTCACACCGACTTTTTTACTGTACGTGACGCCGAGTGAAACTGTACGTGCTGCATAACCTTGATCTCTTAACCGTTTCGCAACGTCTTCGCACATTTCCAAAATAACGACTTTCACCGCATCTTTTTGATGATAATCTTTTAACAACACTTGGCTTTTACTAAAGCTTAAATTGTTCGTCATAAAAGGTTCGCTTAAATCAGACGTATCAATTCCCCAAGCATGCGCGTGTAATTGCTTACCCATAATACCGAATTCTTTTTCTAAGCGTTTAACGTTTGTGTTGGCAAGATCTCCGACAGTATGAAGGCCCATTTGATTTAAACGTAGCTCTAATCTCGTACCGATGCCCCACATTTTCGATAAAGGGGAGAGCGGCCATAGTTTTTTCGAAATATCTGCATACGTCCATTCAATAAAGCCCGTTATCTTCGCTTCTAAATCAAGTGCCAGCTTCGCCAGTAACATATTCGGCCCAAGTCCAACAGCGGAATGAATGTGGAATTGATCGAAAATCGTTTGCTGAATCGCCCGTGCCGTCTTTTCAGGACTGCCCCATAAACTTTGCACATTCGTTAAATCAACAAAAATTTCATCGATACTATACACATACATCGACTCTCTCGGCACAAATTCAGCGATTAATTGCGTAATGGCAACTGAAACATCAACGAAAAAAGCCATTTTCGGTGCGAATAATCGAATGTCTGGTGCATACGGAATTTCATATTTCCGATTCCCTGTTTTAATCTTGTATTTTTCCTTCATCGGCGGGGAAGCGGCAAGCACAACACTGCCCGGCTGCTCGAAGTTCGCAATGACCGCAATTGGCACCGTATTAACATCCAATCCTTCCAACATCGCAATACAACTGGCATAAAAACTTTTCATATCAATACAAATGATTGCTCGTTCTTGTGACATTGGGTTGCCTCCTTTGAAAGATTTGTTATTCTTATTATAGGAACAAACGTTCCTTTATTCAAGAGGAAGATTTTGGGGATAGAGGAGAAGAGTGGTTTTTGGGTACAGGTTGAGACGCTTATATAACAGGTTAGAGCGTTTGTGAAATAGGTTGGCACTTGTAGAGATCCGTTTGCAGCATTTGAACTTAAAAAATGCTCGCTTATAGGATGATTTCCATGTAGAAAATATCCCAAGCTACTAATTCTTAGCAGTTAAATGCAAGTAACTGCGGAAGTTCTTCATAAAAAGTTTCCATCCTAGTTAAAATAGCTCACCTGTATAATTGTTATTTGTAATTAGTAGTAAAATGATAGCAACTTATTTGATTAATCAGACGTCTTATTTGAAAAGGAGGAGGAGTGTGTGTGAAGAAAATTGTCTTTATTACTTTATTTTGCGCCAGTATTGCATTTAATTTGTATTTACTTGGCTCAAATTATTTGAAAAATACGTACACACCTACAGCGGAAGATTTGGAAATACTAGGGGAAATGACGAAAATGGTGCTAGAAACAGACCAGTATAAAGAAATTGCAGCAAAAGAACAAGTTTATTCCATTGAACCGGGGGTCAGTCGTTTTAATGTCGCGGACCCATCCTCCATTTATCACTTCGAAGTGAATGTAAAAACGGATCAACAAACATACATTTTCTCCTGCCAAGACGATTATTGCACAACTGTTTCAAATGAAGGGTGGACCTATTCGAGATATAGTGAAGAAGAGCCGATTTTGCCATTAAAAAAATAACACCCATTGCGAGGAGTTGGAATCCTAGCAGTGGGTGTTATTTTGAAGACTATTCCACAATTTCTACATCTTTCAATCGTAATTGTTGATCTTTTTCAAAAGAAATCCAATAAACAAGATAACTTCCATATTCGTCAGGGCGATTGCTGATTAGATTGACTATTTGATATTGATAATCCTCATATTTCTGGTTGCGTTTCTCTATAAATCTGTTTAAGTTCCTGCATAATGCCCTCCTTTCGAATTAAATACGTTGTCTATATTGTAGCAGTAGTTGGCTGTTAATAGATTAGTACCTTGAGCATTCATTTCGTTACAAGGTTTAAAGAAAAAAATTTAGTCATTGGAAAAGGAGAGAAATTTCCAAATAATAGGTGGGAAAGGTTTGAAAATATAGCTATTGTGATAAATAAGAAGTAGGGCAGAAAACAAATGACATTAAAACGATACTTAAGGGAGCTGGAAGATATGGGAAAGAAAACGAAGTTACTTACTGCAATCGCGGTACCGTTAGTCGGTGGAACCATTGTAGGTGCTTTTGCTACAAACTCCGCAAGAAACACGTATCGTCAATTAAAAACGCCTCAATATTCTCCACCAGGATGGGTCTTTCCAGTTGCGTGGACGAGCTTGTATACGATGATGGGCATTGCTAAATACAAATTTGATCAACAACCTAAATCGGAGGAGCTTCAAAAAAATGCAAATCAACTTTACCAAGCACAACTAGGCCTCAATTTTCTATGGTCATTTTTATTCTTTCGCTGGAATTTACGCGGGACAGCACTTGTCGATGCAAGTTTATTATTAACAGCTGTCATCGCGAATACAAATGCTTACTATAAGAAAAGTAAACTCTCCGGAACTTTGATGTTGCCGTATGTGGGATGGGCGACTTACGCCGTATACCTCAACTATTCTACTTGGGAATTGAACCGGGAGAAATAAAATGACTCAACATAAAAAGACAATTAAGCGCGTTACTACTTAATTGTCTTTTAAATCGAAAGGAAGTATTACTCTCCCCAAACATCATCCGCAATTTGTTTCACGAGTGCTAATTTTTCCCATTGGCTTTCTTCCGTTACTAAATTACCTTCTTCAGTCGACGCAAACCCACATTGCGGGCTTAAACAAAGCTGATCTACTGGCACATGTGCCGCGGCTTCTTGAATACGTGCTTTAATTTTCGCAGGATTTTCCAATTCTGTCGTTTTCGTTGTAATTAACCCTAACACAACAGTTTGATCACTAATGAAACGTAAAGGTGCAAAATCTCCAGCGCGTTCATCATCAAATTCTAAGAAAAAGCCGTCAATATTGACGCGTGAAAATAACTCTTTCGCAATCGGCTCATAACCCCCGTCATATAACCATGCAGACTTGAAATTCCCACGGCAAATATGCATCGTAATCGTCATATCTTCAGGTTTATTCGCTACTGCATCAATTGTAATATCCGCAAACATTTGCATGATTTCTTGTACATCAAATCCATTATCGGCAATTTTTTGACGAAACGCCTCGCTAAATAAAGCGCCCCAACTCGTATCATCTAACTGTAAATAACGGCAACCTGCATCATAAAACGCCTGAATGGCATCTTGATAAACTGCGACAATATCTTTCGCCACAGCTTCCAATGATGGATAAGCAGGATTGTCCAAATACGCTTTACTGCCAATCACACCCGAATGAAAAATCATATTCGGTCCAGGAATCGTTTGTTTCGCAACATAATCTCCCGCAACTTCTTTTAAAAATTTAAAATCCGCTAAAAAAGGATGATCTTGTGGAAACTGTAGCTTCCCATTGACCGTATAAACTGTCGCTTTCGTCATCGCACCGCCGAAAAGACCAGGTGCTTCTACCTCGAATGTTTGAACGCCATCCAACGCTTGAATAAAATCTAAATGCCACCATTTACGACGAAATTCCCCGTCCGTCACAGCTTCTAACCCAACAGCCTTTTGCTTCTCAACAAGCTTCGTAATTTCAGCATCTTCCACTTCACGCAACGTTTCTTTTGTAATCTCCCCATCATTAAAACGCGCTCTCGCTTCTTTTAACGCAGCAGGACGTAAAAAACTTCCTACATGATCTGCACGAAATGGACCTTTTTTAGTTTGAATCATACCAATTCCCCCAATTATTTGTTTATTGGTAAATTATAGCATGGAAATGGGGGTGTGGGAGAGAATTCTTTTGAGGAGCTAGGTATGTGAACGCTCAGGAAATTTCTCCTTTTGGTGTCAGTATAAAGTGTTTTTATAAGCTGAGTACTAAATAATCATGATGAATCATTAGGTGCTAGTTTTATTTGAGCATGAATAAAGGTGTAAAATGCGGTATGTATCAAGTATAATTAAAAAACTTTTCGACAAAGATATCTTCGTTTTCTAAAGCATAAAATGCCTTTGTATAAAGATTTGTCAGTTTTTTGAAATTAGATAATTAAATTATCACATGACGAGCGTGTAATGGCAGACGTATCGGTACTGTACAAAGGTACTTTGTGTCGGCTATAGTAGTGCTAAATTCAAAGTTGGAGGTGCTCGTTAAATGGTGGTGGTCATTGGAGAGAAAGATGAAAATGTGTACAAGGAAAAAAGAGTGGATCAAGACGGACTTTGGAAGAAAATCATCGGAGAGTTGTTTGAGGATTTCATCGAATTTTTCATGCCAGAATTACACACTGTAATAGATTTTTCTAAGAAAGTGGAGTTCATGGATAAAGAGCTCTATCAAGAAGTAATTGATCAACAAAAAGGCCGGAATTATGCAGATCGCTTAGTAAAAATACAGCTGAAAAATGGTAAAGCAAAATGGGTGCTCGTACATGTTGAAGTTCAAAGCTCTGGAGAAACTGATTTTCCAATGCGAATGTTTAAATATTTTTATCGAATTTACGATCGCTATGAAGAAGAAATCATCGCATTAGCAGTCCATACATTTCGAGGGAAAATCGACAAGATGACGCAGTTTGAGTACGATTTTTTTGGCACAAAGCTAAATTATTCGTATAATAATTATAAGACGGAAGATTATTCCGATAAAGAGTTGGCACAATCAACCAATATTTTCAGCCGTGTCGTATTAGCGGTGAAAGCGATGCATGAAACGAAAGATAAAGTAGAAGAACGCTATCAATTCAAGTACAAATTAATGCGTGAGTTGATTGGAAGTAAAAAATATTCGCGAACAGATATTGTGGCGACAATTTATTTCATAGATTACTTACTGCAATTGCCAGAGGAAGAAGCAACCAAACTAAGCCAAGCAATTGGACCCGAAATAAGAAAGGAGCGAGGATTTATGGAACTTTATAACGATGAAAATGCATCCCCAACAGTTTACAAATCATTTGCGGAACAGTTGGATCAAATGGAAGAGAAAGTTGAAAAAAGTAAGCAAGAGGGAATAGATTTAAATAAACAGGAGACGGCGATTAGAATGCTGCGTATGCGCTTGGATTTGGAGCTTATATCAGAAGCGACGGGGTTGCCGTTTGAAAAACTACAGATGTTGGAAAAAGAAATAGAGCACAGTAATGAAGATAGTTAGTGTAAACCTTCATCCACAATATACCTCCATTTAAATAAGCTGTCTCTTTCATAGGTTGTTTACTGCAATTGCCAGGGGAAGAAGCCAATAAGTTAAGTAAGGAAATTGGACCTAAAATAAGAAAGGAGCGAGGGTTTATGGAACTTTATAACAACGGCAATGCGTCGCCAACAGTTTATAAGTCATTTGCGGAACAGTTGGAGGAAGATATTGAAAAAAGTAAGCAAGAAGGTATAGAACAAGGTAAGGGTTTAAAATCACAGGAAACGGCTATCAAAATGCTGCGTATGGGGTTGGATTTAGAACTCATCTCAGAAGTGACAGGATTGGCGTTGGAAAAACTGCATGAACTTCGGGAGGGAAATCCTTAAAGCTAGAGAGAAATATTGTCATTAATATTGCTGTTAACAAATTGATTAAAGGTCGCGATTCGTACAGGAATTTGCGTTCTTCGTCGTTTCATAAATAATAAAATAAAACACTTCGGCCCTGCCAAGTGGTAGTGGAGAAAGGGTCTTTAATGAGTTTTCATCTCGACTTTTGGAATCTTATTAATTTTTTTTAGTTATAGGTAAGTAATAGGGAAAGGCAAAACTCCCTGTTGCTATCGCACAAATTACACTGCTCAGCTCATTTCTAATAGATCTGTCAAGTAGGGTAAAATGCTTGTGACCGGATTTTAATCATCAAATCACTCCGTTCAGTTAGTTAATTGCGATATAATAAGCTGTATAGTAAATTATGCAATCATTTATCATTATATCTGTAGAATTGAGGGATATATATGAGTGGCGAAATGGAAAGATTACAGCGAGAGAATGCTTATTTAAAGCGATTAATTACGAAGATGTTGCATCGTGATGATCGACTACCAAAGAAAATCGTAAGTAAGCTATCTCCCTTAGAACAAAAAGTAGCGCTTTTCAAAGATTTGTTTCAAGGGCGACAGGATCTATATGCGCTTTATTGGGAGTCGAAAAATGGAAAAAGAGGTTACTCTCCAGCATGTGCGGTAGAATGGCAAAAGCTAATGTGTCAAAAACCAATGTGTCAAAAACCGTTGATCAAATGCTATGAATGTCAAAATCGACAGTTACTACCATTTACTGATCAAGTAATTATGGAACAATTAGAAGGGAAAAAGGACGTTGGGATTTATCCATTATTACCAAATGGAACTTGCTATTTTTTAGCGGTTGATTTTGATGGTACTCATTGGAAAAATGATGTGCTTTTATTTATAGATAGTTGTCAGAGATTTTCTATAGAAGCTAGTGTTGAAAGATCTAGGTCTGGAAATGGTGCTCATGTTTGGTTATTTTTCGAAGAACCAGTAAATGCTAAAGTTGCGAGAGAGCTTGGTATGTTTTTATTAACTGAAACGAAATCTAGAAATAGCGGGTTTAACTTATCGTCGTTTGATCGTTTATTTCCAAATCAAGATGTTTTACCGAAGGGTGGATTTGGGAACCTTATCGCACTTCCACTTCATAAGCAAGGAGCGCAAATGGGGAATCGTCTTTTTGTTGATCGTGAATTCAAAGAGTATCCGGATCAATGGCTTTATTTATCGACATTGCGTAAAGTGTCGGTTGTAGAAATTCAGAAATTAATCAGAAATAAAAATTATATCAATGAAGAGAAGAGTGTTTATTCTACTCGGAAGGTCCATGTAGAAGTAAAAAATGGTTTACATATTTCGAAAACGGATTTGTCTCAGGAGCTATTAGCAGAAATTGAAGCACTCGCGACGTTTCGTAATCCAGAATACTCTAAGGCGAAAGCTGCCAGATTACGTACTCATACCATTCCTTCTCTAATCCATTGTGCGGATGAGCTCGGTGGAAAATTGATTTTACCACGTGGTTGCAGCGATATACTTGACAAAACTTTGAAAGAAAAAGGAATTGAAATAGAAGTGATTGATTCCACATCAAATGGTGAAGGTATTCATGTGGAATTTTCAGGGAAGCTATCCATGCAACAGGATCAAGTACTTGAAAATTTATTGAAATACGAGCTAGGAACACTTGTAGCGACGACTGGATTTGGGAAAACTGTAGTTGCAACGGCTTTAATTGCTAAAAGAAACGTCAATACACTCATTATTGTGCATCGAAAGCAGTTAATGAATCAATGGGTGGAGAAATTAGCAGCATTTTTGAATTTATCATTGGAAGACATTGGTCAAATTGGCGGTGGAAAAAATCGTATTACTGGAAAGATTGATGTTACGACGATTCAAAGTTTAACCCATGGTGGCCAATTAAAGTCATTTATTACGCAATATGGACAGGTTATTGTGGATGAATGCCATTCGATTGCTGCCTTTACTTTTGAGCGTGTATTAAAGCAAATTAGAACAAAATATGTTTTAGGATTAACAGCTACACCAAAGCGAAGAGATGGTTTAGATCCAATTGTGACGATGCAATGTGGACCGGTTCGCTACACGATCGATGCAAAATCTCAAGCGTTGGTAAGACCTTTTGTTCATGTTTTGCTGAAAAGAGCAACGATTTTCAAAACGACAGCAACAAAAAACATGTTATTTTTGATGAAATGACAGTTGATGCCGGAAGAAATGAATTGATTTTTAATGATGTGCTCAATGCGCTTGAAGAAGGGCGTTCACCGATTATATTAACGGAGAGAGTAGCTCATGTGAAATTGTTGGCGGAGATGCTTCAAGGATTTGCTAAAAATATTATCGTCCTTACAGGTGAAATGACAAATAAAGAACGAGAAAAAGCATTTCAACGTATAGAAGAAATTTCACCTCAAGAAGAAAGACTTTTAATTGCGACAGGGAAGTATATCGGCGAAGGTTTTGATGATCAACGCTTAGATACACTTTTTTTAACGATGCCAATTGCTTGGAAAGGCACACTCCAGCAGTATGTAGGCCGCTTACACCGAGAGTATGATGGCAAATCGGAAGTTCGAGTGTATGATTATGTAGATGTGAAAGTACCGAACCTTTATAAGAAATATGAAAAAAGATTAGCTGGATATAAAGAAAGTGGCTATATATTGAAAAACGATGCTAAAGAGAAATCAGAGCAAATGAAATTGTTTTGAATGTTTTGTCATGGTTAGTGTTTAAACAGAATGAAGGATAAGCATTGTTCATTAAAATAAAAGGATGAAATTTTTAGGAATAGGAGAAACCATTCTTATAAATTCGTAGGTGATAATGTATGTTTATATATTTTATTCTAGTTTAATAGATGTTTTGAAGCAATTCATCTTTACCGAACTTTTTCTTATGTTAGTTAGTTTTTCTGTAGTATTGCTTATTTTACGTTGGCAATATCCAAAAGTAAAAGGCGACACTCGCATTTTTTAGAATGTCGCCTTTTATGATTCAATTTATGAACAGTCATCAATTTAGAAATAGTTTTGTGTTAACTCAAGCATTTCTAACCATTTCCAGAAGCATATGAGATAGCATGTGTTGTTCTTCTTTAGATCCAGACTTCCAGAGTTCCATTAAAAGTTTCTCTTCGCGGTTACGGGGTTCCTCGTGATTGGCAAGGTAGTTAGCGACTAATTCTGTAGTTTTTGCCAGTTTTTCTTCGCTTAGTCCCATATTTTCTCCAAGTTTAACTTTTTCTGAAAGATACAGTTTAAAACGATTGAAATTCTCTAAGATTTGGTCTTTCTCTTCAGTATCAATTTTACTTAATTCTTTTTTTACCTTGTTTTCCATGTCCATAAATATCCCTCCCTTTGTTATATATATAATAGTGCGCAGATTCTTATTAAATTAAACTTGGAAAGTAATGGTAATTTATATTTACCGTAAATCAATCTAAAAAATAAGAGTGCGCTCCATATATTTGAAAACTTTTAATACGGCTTGTTCACCGAGATCTGCCCATTGATTTTTATTTCTTATATAACCGTCTTTATCAAGAGGCTCTTGAAACTGATTTAATCCAGTGGCACTCAACAATGAATTTTCATCTTTATCTAAGCCAATGTTGACCACGTGCTTGATAACGTAGGGAGCTTGAAACAGAATAGAAGCATTATAATTATCGAGTTCTCCATCAGTGACTACAAATGGTATCCTTAAGTAAATCGTTTCTCCTCCTTCTCGCCATAAAATGGAGTCGAAGCATCCACGATCGTAATCCCAGTTCCCACCAACAGTGAATCCAAGCTTATCAATTCTTTCTCGAATAACACCAAAACATGCTTTTTTACCTTCAAGTTTAGTTTGCAGCATTAACATATTTTCACTTCCTATTGAATATTTAGTAACATTCTTCCCACAAAAGAGTTAAATATTACATGATAGTACTGAAGAAGTCTTTTATCATCCCCGACAAGAAAACCCCATCTGATTAGTGTTACGAGCAAAGCCCAACTATTCAGGCGGGAATGAATTGTCATCAGCCGATAGGTAGAAGGTTTGTTCGCTCTTGCTGGGTAGTGATATAATTAATAGCAGATTGTGTGAGATGATCATTTAGTTTTTGATTGCTGAAATGGGCTTTTTGGGCGTAAAATAGTCCCGAAAGTCAACAGAAGTTGAACAAATATGTCAAGGAAAAAAGCTGCGAAGGTGTTACGTAAAAATAAGAAACTGAACAATATTCAACGTTTTACACAAAAATAAAACATCGGTGGTTCCATGTTAACAGCGAAGGAGTTTCGTCTACTTCAGCGAATGACGCATAGCGCTAAAGCACTGCGGAATGTTGGATTATATACAATTAAACAGTGTTACCTAAACGAAAATCGAATGGCCACAACTAAAGAAGTTGATACCGCAATGAAACAAGACGTCAACTATTACGGCGTTCAGTCAAATTCCGTGTAGGCGATTCGTAGAACATTATTAAGTGAGACAAAAAGCTTTTTTTAAGCATTAGACGCATGGAAGAAAGAACCTGGCAAGTTTACGGGGCGTCTTAAATTTCCTGATTATTCAAAAACGACAGAGAAGAGAATTATCGAAATCTTTCAAGTTCCGAAAGTAGACGAAAAAGACTACTTGTCTATTCCGATGAATGCGATGTTTAGAAAACGATTTGGCTCCATTAAAATTCGAATGCCAAAGAACTTATTACACA
>ERZ808028.1375-NODE-1375-length-14873-cov-3.709246_pt1 | contig 14873 bp, 11 predicted proteins | sample MGYA00380184_ERZ808028 | MGnify/ENA primary metagenome ERZ808028 (study PRJEB31490, sample SAMN06133397) | mouse gut metagenome | isolation source: J8_1 | host: mice | place: China: Chengdu | collected 2015-05 ...
GAGGGCTTTTTTGTTTTCAAGTCTCTGAAAATCCTTCTAACAGGAATGCTCCTATAATAAAAAATTAGTTAATAGAAATAATATAGACCAGTTAGAATGATTTTTCAAATGTTCTCAACTAAATGAGCAAAAAGTTTGTTATATGATTAAAATAGTTTATTTATACGGAAAATTAAAAATATATTGACAATTTAATGGAAACGGCGTAGCATGAAAGGCAACTAATAAAAAGGAGGTATGTACTATGATTCACATCAAAAAGCATTCACATGACAACACAACTACAAAACATATCTCCGCACAACACATTATGTAACTCGACTTTTTAAGTGTGCAGGGATTTTCTGTACACTTCTATTGTTTAGGCACGCGCTCTAACTAGGAGTGCGTGCCTTTTTGTGTTTGCGGAGCGGAGAGAAAGGAGAACATGACACTATGTTCGACATATTTAAAAAGCTTGATTGGTTTTTTAAAGAACAATGGAAGCGGTATAGTGTAGCAATTCTACTACTTATCATTTCAAGTGTGCTTGAAATTGTACCGCCAAAATTGATTGGGGACACAATCGATGCGATTCATCGTGGGCAACTTACGAGTGATTTGCTATGGCAATATACTTTTATTCTCGTAGTCATTACAGTTGTTGGCTATATTACAAATTATATATGGCAGTATCAATTATTTGGCGGCTCGAATATTTTACAATATCAACTGCGCCAAAATCTCATGCGTAAATTCTTACGTATGGCACCACCATTTTATGAGCGAAATCGTACAGGCGATTTAATGGCGCGCTCAACGAATGATTTAAATGCTGTCTCTGAAACAGCGGGTTACGGTATTATGACGATGCTTGATTCATCATTTTATTTAGTAACGATTATTTTAATGATGGGCTTTGGTGTATCGTGGCAACTAACGCTTGTGGCGATTTTACCGCTACCATTTTTAGCTTATGCGATGCAAATTATCGGTAAAAAAATTCATGAGCGTTTCGTTGAAGCACAGGCAGCCTTTGGGGATATGAATGACCGCGTGCTAGAAGGGGTTGAAGGTGTGCGTGTTGTACGAGCTTATGTGCAGGAACGTTCAATGGAAGCGCAGTTCAAAGATATGACGCAAGACGTTTACGATAAAAATATGCGTGTAGAGCGAGTCGATGCTTTATTTGCACCGATTAGTAAGATTTTGACGGCGCTTAGCTATATGCTAGGCCTTGGCTATGGTGCATACCTCGTATCGCAGGGCGTTATTACAGTTGGTGAGCTCATTACCTTTAATGTTTATTTGGGGATGGTCGTTTGGCCAATGATGGCAATTGGTGAAATGATTAATGTTATGCAGCGTGGCAATGCGTCAGCAGATCGTGTGCGCGAAACATTGGCAGAGCATGAGGATGTACCAGACCCAGAGAAGCCAATCGATATTGAGAAGCCAAGTAATATTGTCTTTGATGGCGTTAGTTTCACATATCCAACAGCTAAGCAGACAAATTTAGTGGATATGGACATTCGTCTAGAGCGTGGTGAAACACTTGGTATTGTCGGAAAAACCGGCAGTGGGAAAACAACCGTTGTAAAGCAACTACTACGTGAGTATCCACTTGGAGAAGGCAACGTGGCGTTATCCGATACAAAAATTCAGTTGCAATCAAAAGAACAAGTCCGGAAATGGATTGGCTATGTACCACAAGAGCATATTTTATTTTCACGTACGGTACGCGAAAATATTCTTTTCGGAAAACCAGATGCGACAGAGGAAGAACTCCGAGCTGCCATTCGCATGGCTAATTTTGAAGAAGATTTAAAACGTCTACCACAGGGACTTGAAACGATGGTTGGTGAAAAAGGGATCTCTCTATCAGGTGGACAAAAACAACGGATTTCTATTGCGCGCGCATTAATTCGAAATCCGGAAATTCTAATTCTCGATGATTCATTATCGGCCGTTGATGCGAAAACAGAAAGTACAATTATTCATAATATCCAGGCGCTACGCAATGATAAAACGACATTAATTATTACACACCGCCTATCTGCAGTGATGCATGCAGACCGCATCATTGTATTAGAAGATGGTCATGTTAGAGAGGAAGGCACACATGACGAGTTAGTTCGTGCAGGTGGCTGGTATAGTGAGCAGTTTGCGCTACAACAAATTGGAGGTGATGGCGATGTTTAAAAAGCGACTCATGCACTACGCAAAATTATATAAGAAACAACTAATTATTGGTGTCAGCTTTTTATTAATCGCTGTTGCGGCAGATTTAGCAGGACCTTTAATTGCAAAAGAAATGGTTGACCGTTATATTACGGATGCCAAAGCAGATGGCGTTCCGTGGCAACCCTTTTCTGTGCTGCTAGCGATTTTCTTTGGACTATCCGTAGTATCCGCGATTTTCCGTTATGCGCAGTACATTATATTACAATCAGGTGCGAATAATATTATTAAAACGATGCGTAACGATGTATATGAGCATATTAATCGCCTAACGATTCGTTACTTTGATAGTCTCCCAGCTGGGAAGGTCGTATCACGTATTACAAATGATACCGAAGCTGTTCGTGATTTATTCGTGACGGTATTATCACAGTTTGCATCAAGTATTTTAACAATCTTTGGCGTCTACATCATGCTGTTTATTTTAGATTGGCGCATGGGATTAATCGTATTATGCTTACTACCAATTTTAATTGCCTTCGTGTGGTTCTACCATAAATTTGCGACAAAATTTAATCATATTATTCGTACGCGATTATCGGATATGAACGGTATGTTAAATGAGTCGATTAATGGGATGACAATTATTCAAGCATTTGGGCAAGAAAAGAAAATGGAACAAGAATTTGAAGAGATTAATAAGGACCATTATGATTACCAAAATAAGATGCTCGTCCTTGATGCAGCGACAACGCATAACTTAATCGGCTTATTACGTTCTGTGGTGTTCCTTGCATTTATTTGGTATTTTGGTTCACAAGCATTGTCAGGCTCAGAAGCATTTTCAGTTGGTCTACTTTATGTGTTCATTGATTATATTACACGACTATTTAATCCATTCATGCAAATTGTCGGACAGTTAAATCGTCTTGAACGTGCGCGTGTATCGGCACAGCGTGTACTCGAGCTATTAGAGTATGACGGAACAGAAGTAAGCAATGAGCATATGCCACGTTATAACGGACATGTCGCATTTAATGATGTGAGCTTTGCTTATAAGGACGAGGAGTATGTGCTGAAAAATATTGATTTTGAGGCGCAACCAGGAGAGACAGTGGCATTAGTGGGTCATACAGGCTCAGGTAAAAGCTCGATTATGAATTTACTCTTCCGTTTTTATGATGTCTCAAAAGGTTCGATTACCATTGATGGGCAAAATGTGAATGACAAGCCAGTGCAAACGACGCGTGAGCATATGGGCATTGTGCTACAAGACCCGTATTTATTTACAGGAACCGTCGCATCGAATATTAGCTTAAATAATCCAAGAATTTCAGATGCCAAGGTGAAAGCAGCCGTTGAAGCAGTTGGTGGATTAAAAGGCATTGAACTCGATGATAAGGTAGTAGAGCGTGGTACGACATTATCTTCTGGTCAGCGCCAGTTGATTTCATTCGCACGTGCACTTGCCTTCGATCCAGCAATTTTAATATTAGATGAAGCGACGTCGAATATTGACTCTGAGACCGAAGAAATGATTCAATGCGCAATGGATGTTTTAAAGCGTGGCCGTACAACATTTATCATTGCACACCGACTTTCTACTATTAAAAATGCTAATTTGATTTTAGTCCTAGATGCGGGGCGCATTGTCGAACGAGGGACTCATGAGGAACTCCTCGCAAAACAAGGAAAATATTATCAAATGTATCGCTTACAGTCAGGGATGCAAACAAACTAATTGAATTTTTATGTGAACGAGCGTAGCATGTATACTCGTGAAATGGAAGAAAGCGGGTGGGCATTACGAATTGGTGGAGAGATTGGGTTCATCAACTGAACTCATTCAATCGCAATGTGAAGTTGTTTATGTTTGGGAACGTCTTAATCCAGATGGGTATGGGGATTTTTGGCGTTATGTACAATTTATATATTCGCGAGCTAGGTCTCGCTGGCGAAGTAAGCGGACACGTCATTGCGATGACGGCGCTTGCTACGGCCATTATACTTGTGCCAGCAGGGTTACTTAGCGACCGTGTTGGACGCAAATGGATGATCATCATTGGTGCAGGTCTTACCGCCATCACACTAGTTGTACGGAGTGTGACGGTAACCGAGCAAACGATGCTCATTGGTGCATTTTTAACTGGGCTTGTTTGGGCGTTTCCACAAGTGGCCAGTGTACCGTTTTTAGCAGAAAATTCAAAACCAAAAGAACGTATGCAGTTGTTTAGTGTACATTTTTCGCTTGTGACCATTGCAGGCGTTGCCGGGAATTTATTCGGCGGTGTCATTGCTGATGGCGCGAGTGATCTTTTCGATATTAGTGCAGCGGCAGGGATTCGTGTTGCGCTGTTAATCGGGGTTGTCTTTTTCCTTATTGGCTTACTACCAATGCTTATGATGAAAAAAGCTGTGCCTGTTGAGGACAATAAACCGAAGGCACCGCGACTTGTACAAGACCATCATGCGGTCGATTTTAAAAGTAATTTAAAAATCATCGTATTATTTGGGATTGCACAGCTAGTTATTGGGACAGGCTCAGGGCTAGTTATTCCGTATTTAAATCTTTATTTTGCCAATCGTTTTGATGCGTCGAATTCGTATATTGGCTTTATTTTAGCAATTGGCTCAGCGATGACAGCTGTCGCACAACTAATCGGACCAATTGTTGTTAAAAAAGTAGGTGAGGTAAAGGCCATTATTATTTTCCAATATGCGTCGATTCCTTTCCTATTATTAACGGCCTTTACAACGAATCTATGGGTCGCATCAATTGGCTTTTTATTCCGTCAGGCACTCATGAATGCTGCATCACCAATTCAGAGTGCTGTCGCGATGGATATTGTCCATGACAAATATAAAGGCCTCGCCAACTCGGTCAACCAAATGGTATTCCAAGTCGGCTGGGCCTCAATGGGGATTCCAGCGACATATTTAGTAACCGCCTTTGGTAGTTACTATGGCTATGTATATACATTTATTTTAACGTCGGCGCTTTATTTAACAGCGTCTACTTATTTCTACTTCACGTTTGGTAAACGATTTGAACGTTTAAAAACTCAATCGTAAACGTGAAACGCCATAAGTGCTTGAATTTCTTTTTCTAACTGTTCATCAAGCACCATATCTTTCGGCGATACGCATGTAAGCGAGCCATCTGAATTGTAGATGACTTCGTAATAGATGCTCTTATTATAGAAGTTCAGTTGCCAACCTGGCAGCTTCGAATTGTATAGAGGCTTAAATTTAAAATGTTGAATCATCGTATATCACTCCATTTCCTATTTGTAATAGTTTACCTATTTTTCTAACTTTTTGCGAACAAAGGATTTTGATATGCGATTTTTTTTGCCTCTGCTATAATGTGAACAGGCAATGATATTCGTAAAGAAGGGTGACAGCTATATGCTAGATTTATTATGGAAAATTGTCGTCATGGCTGTGATTGGCTCCGTTATTGGTGGCTTTACAAATCATATCGCTATTAAAATGTTATTCCGTCCGTTAGAGGCAAAATATCTTTTCGGCTGGCGTTTGCCATTCACACCAGGGATTATTCCAAAACGACGTGGCGCGATTGCAGAGCAACTCGGAAAAACAGTCGTCAATTATTTATTAACACCAGAAATGTTCCGCAAAAAATTCTTTAATGCTGATAATCAACAAAAGATTGAAGCGAAAGCAAATGAACTTATTCAACAATATGTTTTTGCAGAAGATAAAACGTTAAATGATTGGCTAAAGCAAGCTGGTGTAGCTGATGCACCGCAATTGATTGAACAGAAAATTGATACGGTTATCGACCAACAAGTCATGCATTTCAAAAACGTTCTTTCAAAGGATGCGATTGAAGCATTACTGCCGCCAAGCTGGACTGAAAAAGTCAATGCGAAAATTCCAGAAGTCTCAAGTTATATTTTAATGCGTGGCGACGATTATTTTGCATCAAGTGAAGGTTACTTAACAATTAAAGGGCTTATCGACAACTTCCTTGAATCAAAAGGAACACTTGGCGGTATGGTTCAAATGTTTTTAGGTGACAGTGATTCGATTGTGTTAAAAGTTCAAAAGGAAATTCATAATTTCCTTGTAGCACCTGGCACCTTTAATATGGTCAATAATATTTTAATAACTGAATGGGGTAAGCTACGCGTTCAAACCGTGCCACAAATTTTAGGTGATCTTGATTTCACAAGTGTCACACGCAACATCCAGTCATACGCGAAAAAAGAATTAGCCATTGAAACACATTTAGACAAACCACTTGTACATTACTGGCCAACAGGCGCGCAGCATTTAGCTGACAAGGTTGTGCCACAAGTTGTAGCAGTTGGTTTTGAAAAAGCAGAAGCAAACTTAGAGACAGCTATCGCTCGTCTTGATATTGAGGAGCTTGTGCGTGAGCAAGTCGATACATTCCCGCTAGAAGTTCTTGAAAAGCTTGTACTAGGTATCACAGGTCGTGAACTAAAAATGATTACAGTTCTTGGCTTTGTGCTTGGTGGCTTTATCGGGATTTTCCAAGGGATTATTTCATACTTTATGTAGGGGGATTTACACATGATTAATATTTACGATGATTTAAACAAACTAGAAAGCACATTCCGCCAAACGGAACAATTCAACACATTAAAAACAGCGATTGAAGAAGTGAAAAAAGATGAAGCAGCGGTGGCATTATTTGCGAAATTCCGTGAACTACAAATGACACTTCAAGAAAAGCAAATGAAGGGTGAAGAAATCGGCGAGGACGAGCTACAATACGCACAAAAAACAGCGCAACTTGCTCAACAAAACCAAGCGATTTCAAAAATGCTAATGGCTGAAATGGCCCTTAGCGAATTAGTACAGGAAATTAATCGTGTACTAACAAAACCAATCCAAGCAATGTATGATGGTATTCAATAATACCTTCTTCATAAAAAAAGAGCACTTTCGACAATGAAAGTGCTCTTTTTCTATTTATTTGGATTTTGCTACTAAATCAACTGATGCCATATGAATACGATTCGCATTTTCTTGAATAGTTGAGACCGCTGTATTAAGGTATTCGACATTATGCATGAGTGCATCACTGCTTTGACGTAGCGCTTGCATACGCGTTGAAATTTCTGTGAAAGATAGACCAGTTTCATGGATATCTGCATTAGATGTCACAACAAGTGTTTCTAGCGCTAGTGAGGTTTCGGCAATTTCTTTCGTTTTTATCAAACTTTTAGAAACAATACGATTAACAGTCTTCACCGCTTTTGCTGTATTTTCAGCTAGTGTACGTACTTCACTAGCTACAACAGCAAAGCCTTTGCCATGTTCACCAGCACGCGCGGCTTCAATGGATGCATTTAATGATAGTAAATTGGTTTCACTCGCGATATCAGCAATTAGACTCGCAATATCGTTGATTTGATTATTTAAGTCATGAAGTTCATCGATGTCATGTTTAACTAGTTGCATCGTTTCCTGAAGTTCGGTACTATTTTCTTCAGTGGCAAATAAGCGTTGTTGCTCTTTCGTTGCAGAGCGAACAACTTCATCGGATAATGTATGATTATGTGCAGACATTTTTTTTAGGTCATTTAATACCGTAACAATCGATGAAATCGAATCATTTGTTTCTGCAGCAACTGTACTAAGCGCAGAAGAGTTTGAGCGTACGGATTCTACAATCGCTAAATTCACTTCATTTTTTTTCATCAAGGCTTGTTCATAATCAGATGCATATAATTCTAGAACGATTTGCTGTTCCACATTTAAAATTTTTGAAATCGCTTTTAAAATTTCAAAACGTTCTTTTGTGTTATAAGCTGTATTTTCGACAATAATAAAAAAGCCGTTTAACAAATCTTGAAATGCACACATATACCATTTAGGCGCCAAACCAATACGTGCGTGAACAGATGCAATACGCTGTCTTTTTGCTACAAATTGTTCATCAATGACCCCATCAAATAATTCTCCGAGATGATGAGATAATGTTTTTTTGAGGCGTTCAAATGTACTATTATCTTGAATGATTTGTTGTAAAGATGGCTCCTTTTGAAGATTTAAATAAAAATTTTCAACAAGGGACGTTAAATTTTCTTTTAAAATGGGCCGCATCAAACGCAAAATCGCTAAATCACGTAAGGTTAAGGAAATCATTTCGAGCTGTGTATAGATATCGTTACTTAAATTATTTTCAATACACACATTAGGTAATTCAGACTCTATACTATTTTCAATAGATAATTCATAAGATACTTTCTTCCATGTGTTAAAGATCATGATAAAACCCCCATTTTTTATTAATTTTATTTACTTATACCTATAAAAATTTTTATTTAAACTAAATTCGAAAGAAGTTGAACCAATCAAATGAAATTAATTTCATTAAATAAAACGTATCCTCAAGATTGGATACGTCAAATTACGCATATCGACAATCTATTTTTTGAGGATTCGAAAGTAGCGAAAAAAGAGCAAGAAGTTGACTTGAAAGTTCATTTCACATCGCAAGTAGACGAAGATTATACCGTGCATGCTACCTGTGAATTACAAGAGCAAGCAAGTGGTGCGAAGTTTTATACAACGTTTGACCAACCATACGAAACACTAGGAACAGACCGTGAGCAGAATATTCGTTTAAAACGCGCCGTGTCATATGTATTGTTAGAGGCATTAGAGCAATTAACGGATATGCATCAAAAATGGGGCATCCTTACAGGGATTCGTCCAACGAAGCTTTATCATAAGTTTCGTAAGCAAGGCTATACAAAGGAAGCTATTCGCGAAAAACTGGTGACAGAATTCCGTTTGTCACATGAAAAAATCGATTTATTAGAGCGTATTGTAGCCGTACAATTGAAAACAATTCCTGATTTAGACACGATTGGCGATGAGGTTAGTATTTATATTGGTATTCCATTCTGTCCGACAAAATGTGCGTATTGTACGTTCCCAGCTTATGCGATTCAAAGTAATCGTAAACAAGGTCGTGTAAATACATTCCTTGATGGATTGCATATTGAACTTGAACGTATGGGGCAATGGCTTACTGAAAATGATATGAAGATTACATCGATTTACTGGGGCGGGGGTACGCCTACTTCGATCGAGGCAGATGAAATGGACGCTTTATATGAAACAATGTACAAACATTTCCCACATCCTGAAACAATTCGTGAAGTAACGGTAGAGGCAGGACGTCCGGATACGATTACATCTGAAAAATTAGCCGTATTACGTAAATGGGGCATTGATCGTATTAGTGTTAATCCACAGTCGTATACAGATGAAACATTAAAAGCCATTGGGCGTCATCATAGCGTACAAGAAACAATTGATAAATTCTGGCTTGCACGTGAAGAAGGCATGAATAATATCAATATGGATTTAATCATCGGCTTACCGAATGAGGGTCTTGAAGAGTTTGAACATTCATTAGCAGAATCTGAAAAAATGATGCCAGAATCTTTAACAGTGCATACATTATCGTTCAAGCGTGCCTCAGAAATGACGCATAACCGTGATAAATATCAAGTCGCGGACCGTAAAACGGCTGAAGCGATGATGCATCGTGCACATGAATGGACAGATGAGCATGATTACGCGCCGTACTATTTATACCGTCAAAAAAATATTTTAGGCAATTTAGAAAACGTCGGTTACTCAAAACCTGGCGAGGAAAGTATCTATAATATTGTCATTATGGAAGAAGTACAAACAATCATTGGACTGGGCTGCGGTGCTTCAAGTAAATTCGTTGATGCACAAACAGGGCGCATCACCCAACACCACAATCCAAAAGAGCCAGCCGCATACATTTTGACGTATGAAGAGGCCATTGAAAAGAAAATTGAGATTTTAAATGAACTTTATGGTAAAAAAGTACAAAAATAAGGGAATAAAGATAGTAACAACGAAAAAGTCGTTGCGACTGTCTTTTTCTTTTTCACAATATAAAGTGAAAAATTCTTTGAGCGAGCGACTTGGAACTTGCTACAATAGGCTTGATGAATAGAGTATAGAATGGGGTTGAGAAAATGACCATTACAATAGAAAGACTACAAGAACTAATTGAACAAGATGTTACATTGCATCGTATGAATGATGACGAGCTGATTCAACAAGTACTGCCATCACTTGAAACACTCGATCAACAACTGCGAGCACAATTATTAGCTTTTTTAGAGCGATTTGCAACGAACGAAAATATTAATGCATCGAGAAAAGAACGCGTTATATTGGAGCTGATTAGTGACGATTATTTATTCTATAATCAAGGAATGCTTAATAGTAACGAGCTATATAAACGTTCTTACAGTATGAAAGCACTTGGCTTTTTTATTGATGCACATAACGAAGTACCTTTTATAGACAATGCAACATATGATGCTATATATCGTGCAGTGATGTTGTACCTTCAATTAGAAGAAGATGTACGTAGTTACGGTAAAGAAGGAGGACTTGTGCAGCCTGTAGCTTATGCAGTGGATGCACTTGAGAAATTAATGGATGATGAGCGCTTTCCAAAAGAACAAAGCGCGAATCTTTTTCGTGTAGTAGCTAATAAAATTGCATGTTCATCTGTTCTTTATATTGGTGATGAAAAAGAGGTATTATCAAAAACGATTATGAAATTATTAAAAATTCATTTGGATGAAAAAGTGATTGAGGATTTCTTTATACGTGTTCCGAAATTTATGACTTCACAGAATGAAAAGTTACGTTCAGACGAGCAATTGTATTTGTATAAAAATGTTACGGATTTTTTATATGTATTCCATTTGTACATTTATCGTAGAAATATGCATAATTCGCTACTCAAAAGCATTGAACATTGCTTAGAGAAATTAGTACCTTCCATGAAATAAAAAGATATTAAATAAACAAAAAGGCTACGTCAAACGTAGCCTTTTTTATTTGAATATTCATAAGAAAGATATATTTATATAATAATTAAATGATTTTATTTTTAAATACTAAAAAATGACATCTGATAACGACAAAATTATCGTAAAATTCAGAAAAAATATTATTATAATAGCAATAATTCAAAAAATTTATAGGTAATAGAGATGAAAAAAAGATATAAAAAATAGAAAAGACATAAAAAAAGTGACTTTATAAAAAATATGGTAAATTATTTTATTGAATTGTGACGATATTCATTCTATTCAGAAAACTATAAAAATGCAGTGAAATTAATAAAAATAGCATTAAAAAGCCGTTTGAAAGAGAATTATTTTATAAAAATACATAATCTTTAAAAATTGTTTCATTAAAATAAACTGTTCTAAATTAAATAAATTGTTTCAGATTTGAAAATTTTCGGCATACTACTTTCTTTCTATTTATTTGTTTGATATAGTATTAATACGTTATAAATATAACGCAAATCTTTATAGGCATTAGAGGGGAACACAACATGAAGAAAAACTTTTTATGGGTAGCAATCCTCGCAGCTCTTACATTAGTGCTCGGTGCATGTGGCTTTGGCGGCGGAGATGAAAAGTCTGAAGATTCTAAATCTGATGGCAAAACATTAAATCTTTCAATTGCTTCAGAACCACCTAGCTTACATCCGCAATTAGCGACAGATACACAATCTGGATCAATCTTAAACGGGGTATTCGAAGGTTTAACTCGTGTAGATGAAAAAGGTGAAGTTGAAAACGCAATCGCAGAAGATGTAAAAGTTAGCGATGATAAACTTACTTATACGTTCACATTACGTGACGATGCAAAATGGTCAAATGGTGACCAAGTAACAGCAGGAGATTTCGAGTACGCTTGGAAATGGGCTTTAGAACCTAAAAATGCGTCTCAATACTCTTACATTTTCTACGCTATTAAAGGCGCAGAAGCTTACAACACAGGTAAAGGTAAAGCAGACGCTGTTGGTGTGAAAGCGATTGATGATAAAACATTAGAAGTAACACTTAATAACCCAACACCTTATTTCTTAGAATTAACAGCATTCTATTCTTATATGCCAATCAATAAAAAAGTGGCTGAGAAAAATGATAAATGGTACGCAGATGCTGGTGAAGACTACGTAACAAACGGACCATACACACTAAAAGAATGGAAACACAACGACAAAGTAACATTAGCTAAATCAGATAGCTACTGGGATAAAGACAGTGTAGATGTTGATACAATCAACATTGCAATGATCGAATCTTCAGCAACAGCTAGTCGTATGTTTGAAAGTGGCGACTTAGATTTCCTAGGCTCTCCATTCCAATCAGTATCTCTTGATAAAATTGATACATACAAAAAAGACAAATCACTACAAATTTCGGATATTGCATCTGTATACCTATACAAATTCAATACAAAAGATGACGTAATGAAAAACAAAAACATTCGTAAAGCTTTAACATTAGCAATCAACCGTCAAGGATTAATTGACAATGTAATTAAAGGTGAACAAAAACCTGCTAATGGTATCGTACCAATGTCAATCAATGGATGGGATTCTCAACAAACATTCTTTAAAGATAACGACATGAAAGGTGCGAAAGAAGCACTTGCTAAAGGGATGAAAGAACTTGGCATCAAAAATGCTTCTGACATCAACATCAAACTTTCAATCAACACAGATGAAGCACATGCTGCAATTGCACAATATGTTCAAGAAGGCTGGCATAAAAACTTAGGTGTGAATGTAACAATTGACAACTCTGAATGGCAAGTTTACTTAGACAAAGTGGACAGCGGTGACTTCGAAGTAGCTCGTATGGGTTGGACAGCTGACTACAATGATTCAACTTCATTCTTAGATCTTTACACAACAGCTGATAACGGCAATAACCAAACTGGTTGGGAAAGCAAAGAATACCAATCATTAATGGCGAAAGCACAAAAAGAAACAGATGTTGAAAAACGTCTAGCATTCTTACAAAAAGCAGAAGCTGTGTTTATGGCTGATTATCCAGCTGCACCAATCTATGATTACACTTCTCTATTCGTAGTGAAAGACGGAATCACAGGTATGGAGCCAGATGTATTAGGTAACATCAACCTTAAAGATGTAAAAATTGCGAAATAATTCGCACACTAGATTTACCAATGGACTGCAGGCTAAGCCTAGCAGTCCTCTTATTCTATTATTAAGAGGTTAAGGAGGCTGAAAGAATGATTAAATATATTTTCAAGCGTTTATTGTACATCGTTGCCGCATTATTCGTCATCGTAACACTAACATTCTTCCTAATGAGAATTGCCCCTGGTAGCCCGTTTGCTTCTGAAAAAAGCTTACCGCCAGAAATTGAAGCAGCGCTACAAGAAGAATATGGTTTAAACAATCCTTGGTACATCCAGTATAAGGACTATTTAGTATCTACAGCACAATTTGATTTTGGTGAATCAATGAAATACAAAGGTCGCTCAACAAACGATATGATTGCGGAAAGTTTCCCAATTTCGTTAACACTAGGTGTTGAAGCGATGATTTTAGCGGTCGGACTCGGCGTTTTAGTCGGAGTTATTACATCGCTGTATCATAATAGATTCCCGGATTATCTCGGTACGACAATTGCCGTGCTAGGAATATCCGTCCCTTCCTTTATATTAGCGGGTCTTCTACAGTACTTCGTAGGTTTGAAAATGCAGCTCCTTCCAATTAGTGGATGGAACGGCTTCATCTACAGTATTATGCCGGCCTTTGCAATCGCCGTTACACATATGGGCTTTATCGCGAAACTTGTTCGTTCATCTATGCTTGAACAAAACAGTAGTGAATATGTGAAGATGGCGCGTGCAAAAGGGCTCGGTAAATGGACGACCGTCTTCAAACATACCCTTCGAAATGCACTTCTACCAGTAGTTACTTACTTAGGACCACTATTTGCAGGGGTTATCACAGGTAGTTTCATCGTCGAACAAATCTTCGCGATTCCTGGTCTAGGTAAATACTTCGTAACAAGTATTACAAACCGTGATTACACGGTTATCATGGGTACGACAGTGTTCTACTCAATTATCTTATTATTAGCAGTATTAATCGTCGATATTATTTATGGATTAATCGATCCACGAATTAATCTGAAAGGAGGAAAAAAATAATGACTCAATCAAATGAGAATTTACCGAAAATTTCAAAAGATAAATTTACGGTTGTTGGTGGTAAGCATGATCAAACAGATCAGCTAGCCGCAAAATCAGTATCGTTCTGGAAAGAAGTGCGTTTACGCTTCATGCATAATAAACTAGCGATTGTTGGGTTCTTTATTTTAATCATCGTTGCGTTAATGGCTATTTTCGTACCATGGTTATCTCCTTATAGCTATCGCGAACAATTAGGTGTCTACAATGCACCACCTTCAGCTTCACATTGGTTCGGTACAGATGACCTTGGTCGTGACATCTTTGTACGTGCTTGGATGGGTGCCCGTATTTCTCTATTCATTGGTATTACAGCTGCAGTTATCGATTTAATTATCGGTGTTGCATGGGGTTCTATTGCAGGTCTTGTAGGTGGTCGTGTGGATGATATCATGATGCGTATTGCCGATGTATTAACTGCAGTACCTTACCTATTAGTAGTAATCATCCTTTTAGTTGTATTACAACCAGGTTTATTACCAATGATTATTGCACTTTCAATCACAGGTTGGGTAAACATGGCTCGTATTGTTCGTGGCGAAGTTCTTTCTATTAAGAGTCGAGAATATGTATTAGCAGCCCGTACATTAGGTGCTAATAAAACACATATTATTATGAAA
>ERZ808028.1376-NODE-1376-length-14859-cov-3.611893_pt1 | contig 14859 bp, 13 predicted proteins | sample MGYA00380184_ERZ808028 | MGnify/ENA primary metagenome ERZ808028 (study PRJEB31490, sample SAMN06133397) | mouse gut metagenome | isolation source: J8_1 | host: mice | place: China: Chengdu | collected 2015-05 ...
AGAAGCAAAAAAGGATAACATGAAGGTAAGCTGAAAGGATATTTTAGGAATGGAGAAAAATATGACACAAGTGTCAGAAATTGCATCGCGGATATGGGGCTTGTCGCGGGACCGGATTTTGGTAAACCTGCGTTTTCTTGACGTGGCATTGTCGGGCATAAAACTGAAAGAACAGGCAGGCATGGACGACATCCGGTGCGACATCAACGCACCCGGGGAGGCGGTCATATATTACGACCCGCGCACCATTGTCCGGCTGTATAAAAAAAATCCGAACAATGTAATCCGAACACATCTTCATATCCTTCTGCACTGTATTTTCAGCCATTCCTACCGCTACGGGCGTATGGAGCAGGAGCTTTGGGATGTGGCGGCGGATATGGCGGTGGAGAATGCAATCCTTTCGCTTGGCATATCAGGGATTGATGTTGCAGGCGACCGCGAGCGCAGAGAGACGCTTGATGAATGGCGTAAAAAAGCAGGGACTTTGACAGCGGAACGTATCTACAGAAATCTGAAAAACGACAGACTTGGCACAACAGAGCTTTTGGAGCTTGCCAATCTGTTCCGGCGCGACATTCATGAGAGCTGGGCTGCGGCGGAAAATGCGGAGACGCTTGAGATTACGCAGGAGCAGTGGAAGAAGCTCAGCGAGCGCATCAAGGCGGAGCTGAAATCCTTTTCAGAGGACAAGTCGGACGATAAAAGCATCCTGCAAAATCTTGAGGAGGCGACAAAGGAAACGTATGATTACGGCGATTTTCTGCGGCGGTTCAGTGTGTCGGGAGAGGACATACAGGTGAATGACGACGAGTTCGACTATGTGTATTACACCTATGGGCTTTCGATATACGGAAATCTGCCGCTTGTGGAGCCGCTTGAGTATAAGGACGTCAATAAAATCAAAGAATTTGTGGTTGCAATTGACACCTCCGGATCGTGCCGCGGAGAGATTGTACAGTGCTTTCTGAATAAGACTTACAGTATTTTAAAAAGCAGTGAAAATTTCTTCCGCAAGGTCAATATACACATTATCCAGTGCGATTCGGAGGTGCGCCGTGACACGAAAATCACAAACGACGAGGAATTTGAGGCGTTTATGAAGGAAGGGCAGCTTGAGGGATTTGGTTCTACAGATTTTCGTCCGGTGTTTGCGTATGTAAACAATGCAATAGAGAGCGGTGAATTTGAGAATTTAAAAGGACTGATTTATTTCACGGACGGTTATGGTGTGTATCCTGACCGCAAACCGCCGTACAATTATGACACGGCATTTGTGTTTTTGGAGGATGATTTCGAAAAACCGCCGACACCGCCGTGGGCAATTAAGCTTGTGCTTCCAGCGGAGGATATTGAACATTTTGAGGAAGAACAAGGTAAACTAGAGCAGATGCGCTAATTTGCAGATTTTGGCATAGATGGAGGATTACCATGAATATTAAACAGGCAAAAAATCATATTAAAAATTCCGTAAAACTGTATCTCAAAAAAGACGAATATGGTGATTACCGTATTCCCGTCGTGCGGCAGCGTCCGATTTTCCTGCTGGGTTCGCCGGGCATCGGAAAAACGGCGATTATGGAGCAGATTGCGCAGGAGCTTGGCATAGCGCTCGTCAGCTATTCCATGACGCACCACACAAGGCAGTCGGCGCTCGGGCTTCCGTTTATTACGCATAAAAACTATAAGGGCATGGAGTTTGACATATCCGAATATACCATGAGCGAGATTATTGCCTCTATTTATGAGGTTATGGAGGGCTCTGGCATTGAGGAAGGCATTTTGTTTCTTGACGAGATTAACTGCGTGTCGGAAACGCTTGCGCCGTCGATGCTGCAGTTTTTGCAGTATAAAATTTTTGGCAAACACAAAGTTCCCGACGGCTGGGTGATTGTGACAGCAGGAAATCCGCCGGAATACAATAAGTCCGTACGGGAGTTCGATGTGGTGACAATGGACAGAATGAAGCTTGTGGAAGTTGAAGCGGATTACCCCACATGGAAGGAATACGCCTTAAAACAAGGTATTCACAATGCGGTGACGACCTATTTGGAAATGAAGAAAAGTGATTTTTACCGTGTGGAGACAAATGTCGGCGGTAAATCTTATGTGACTGCACGCGGCTGGGAGGATTTGTCTGCGACAATGCTTCTTTGTGAAGAAGAAGGTATCACGGTGGATGAAACGCTGGTGGGGCAGTATCTCCATAATGAAAAGATTGTAAAAGAATTCACGGCATATTATGAGCTTTATAATAAGTACAAGAAGGATTATAAGGTAGAAGAAATTTTAAACGGCACCAATTCCGCGCAGGAGGTCGAGCGCGCCCGTATTGCCAAATTTGACGAGCGCCTTTCTTTGGTCGGAATGCTGCTCGATAAGCTTGAGAGCGAGATGCGGGAGAATTTGGAAACCGCTGATTACCTTGCGGAGCTGATGAAGGCGCTTAAGATTATTAAGGCACTGTATGAGCGGGAAGAAAATACCCAAAACGGCGGAGAAACGGATATTTGCGCGATTGTTGAATCACAGATACAGGCAAGACAGAAGCTGCTTGAGACAATGCGCTCCGCAGGTACGCTTTCCGGTGAGGACAGAAGAAAGAACAGGGCGATTATCCAATTTCTCGAGGCGCGGGAAAAAGAACTGCGGCTCAACCGAAGTGAAGATCCGTTTTCCGTGCTCAAAGGCGCATTTGACGGCGAAGTAGCGGCGATGAAAGAAGAAAATGCGAGAATTCAGGCGCGCCTGCACAATGTATTTGCGTTCAGTGAAGTGGCGTTTATGGATGGAAACGAGCTGCTTGTGCTGGTTACGGAGCTGACAGTCAATGTATACAGCTCGCGCTTTATCAGCACATATGGAAGCCCCGACTATGCAAAGCACAACGAGGACCTGATGCTTCATGAGCGTGAGGATAATATTATGCAGGAGATTGACAAGCTGGAGCTCTAATATAAGGATAAACGATATTTGAAAGGCAGATTTGCTTATGGAAGATACACAACATCTGACAACGGATAAAACAGTCGAAAATACGGAGGGCGGCGGTCAGCTTGTATATGTGCCGTATAAGAACGGTATTGCAATCAAGCGCTATCGCGGCATCGCAGCAAAAGTTGAGGTTCCGGGAATTATTGACCAAAAACCCGTAATTGCCATTGAAAAAAAAGCATTTTTAAGCTGCAAAACCATCAAGGAAATAAGCCTGCCCGACACCATAGAAGAAATCGGCGACTGGGCATTTGCGCATGCGGAACACTTGCGGACGGTTACGATACCAAACCGTGCGTTACTGCGCGGAAAAGAACTGTTTTTAGGGTGTTTGCGGTTAAAGGAAATACGTATACGCACACGGGAGGAGTTCCGTGACCTTGGATTAGGGAGGATGCTCGCTATGGCGGTTACCGTTTTACATGATTATTTCCTTTTTGAGCCTTTGGAGGTTGGAAACGATGCGTGGATAGGACGTTGGGATGCAAAGCTCACAGACTTAATCCGGCTTGATGACTTGGACGGATTTGAAGAACTTTGGACCTGCGGAGAGGAGGATTACGAAGGTAAGGACTACGACATTAAGTCCTACCCCGTGGAAAAACGGAAAATGAAGCTGCGCATTGTCTATTTCAGGCTTCTCCATCCTTATAAGCTTGCGTCGGCAGTTGAGCATGAATTAAAAGAATACTTAAAAGCGTCCCGTGAGGCGTGGGATATTATCATGGAAGAACATGCCGATGATTTGGGATATTATAAGCTGTTTGCGGATGCAGGCTGTATTACGGAAGAAAACTTTGATATGTTTTTAACAGACTTGGCAAACGCGGGTGCGGAAATTAAGGCGTATATGTTAAAATATAAGGATGAACATTTAAAGACAGCAGACGCATTTTCAGCATTTGAACTTGATTGGTAAATGGAACGAAATCGAGTAGGGCGCGGGTCTGTGTATAAAAAAGCGGAAACATGTAATCATCACACATGTCTCCGTCTTTTTCATTTTATTCTGCGCTTGTCTCTGTTTCAGAAACCGTTTCTGCTTCCGTTCCGACCTCTGTTTCCGTTTCTGTCTCTGTCTCTGTCTCTGCCTCATCTGCCTCGCTTGGCATCTTGTCAGGGTCTTTGTAGCGGTCTACAAGATAGTCCAAAACAGCATCGTGAATTTCATTCTGTGCCAAATACCCCTCACCATAATTTTCAATCATGCTGTCCGCATAGGTTTCATCACCGTTTGTTTCGTTCATTTCAGCCTTTGCGGCTTCCATATCAATTGTTAAGCCTGCTTTGTCAAAAATCGCCTGATAAACCATTGCTTCCTTCACGGAATCATTTGCACGCTCCGAGAGCGATTTTTCATACGCGAACTCGTCCTCGTCACCGGTAACCTCCCACACATTTGCGTAAGCCTGCATACCGGATGATGCAAACACCTGACTGTAATAATTCATTGTTGCCTCATCGTTTGCCTTTGTTGTCGCTTTCATTATCTTCACGTAATCCTTAGGATAAGTATTTACAGTCGAATTCTCGATAATATAATTTGAGAGAAACTCTCTAAGGTTGGTCTCATAATACTTTTTGGCGATGGATGCGCGGTATTCGTCAGCAGTTGTAATTTCCTCAGTTGCAAGACCGTTTTTCTCAAGAAATGCATCGTCAAATGCGGGCGCTTTGTAGATACCGTTTACGGTGACTTCAAATACGGCGTCTTTTCCGGCAACAGTTTCATCCTGCTGATAATCTTCGGGAAACGTTACATCGACAGTTACGTTATCCCCGGGATGTGAGCCGATAAGCTGCTGTTCAAAATCATCAATAAAAGAACCGGAGCCGATTGTAAGGTCATAACCGGCATTGTTGCTGTTTCCGCCCTCGAATTCCACGCCGTCAATTGTTCCTACGTAGTCAATATTAACCTTGTCGCCGTCCTCAATAGCAAGGCTGACATCATAATCAATTTCCTGATACTCTTCCAAAAGCTCGTCAATGTCCTTCTGAACCTGCTCGTCCGTGCTGACATCCTCGTCGGTAATCGTAATATTCTCATAATCTACCAGTGTAACTGCATCAGAAACATTCACACCCTCAATTTTTCCATCCGCCGTAAGTCCTGCGCTCATATCAGTGCTCGCTGTCGTGCGAATAGCCATAAGATAAATGTTCTTTCCTGCAAAAACGATAATAACACCTGCTATAAAACCAAGAATGGCGAAGCTGACAGCGCGTGAAATCATGCGGTTTCTTTTTTCTTTTGCCACTTCTTTCCTACGCTCCTCGCGCTTTGCTTTACTTTTACTAATGTCCGTAATTTCACCGGACTTTGTTTTTTTGTCCTTTGCCATGTTAAAAATCATGCTCCTTTATTTCATTAAATTTCTTCCGTCCCAATAGACACTTGCCATTATTGTACTACAAAACTTCAAAAAAATAAATACCCAATTTTCAAAAGCGCCCATACATTACAAGTTGTCAAATGCTTGACAACAAAAGTGTTCACGGACTATACTATATAATAGCAGTACAATGCGAATAGTGTGAAATATAAAATTTCACCATCCTGATTTGTACGCCTGCTGAAGCAGGCAGATGGGAGTTAGTGTCAAAAAAGGTAAAAAGCCGCAATCGGCAGAATGGGAGGAAATATGAACGTAGAAGATATTCCGGTACCTGCAATGGCGACAATTAAGGTCAGTAAGGAAAATAAGTCGGCGGTGTTTGAGACGACCGTAATTCACACCACAGATAATAAATATATCTACTGTATGCCTGTCAGGGTAGACGAAAAACTGGTAAATTTTGAGGCAAAGGGAATGCTCAAGGAGCTTAAAATTGAGTTTGCACCCTTTGAATTTTATGCATGGAAAAATATTTCCATTATAAGATTTGTGGAAGATGGGAAAAGCTATTTAAGAATAAAGACGACAACGCCGGGTGTAAAAGCGATGGCATGGCCGGATAAACCTGTCACCACGCAGAAGAAAAAGAAAGCGCCGGTTGTCAGTGTACCGGCAGAGGAGGAGTGATCATTTGTTTAAGGGGAAAATAAGGGTAACGGCTGCGCTTATGCTGTCTGCCGCAGCGCTTGCAGGCTGTCAGGGGGATGTAACGCTTGACAACGTAGGCGACAAAATCAGCGAGTCGGTGAGCGATACCATCACAAAAACGAAGGAACAGGTTCGCAGCGAGCTTAAAAATGCATTTGTTAATGAAGTGCAGGAATTTATTGCAAATGGTGATTTAGCAGAAACGTTGGGAATAAGTGCAGAGGAACAGGAGAGCATCAATGCCTCCATACGCGGTTACATTGATAACTACGAGTTGGACGAGGAAGAGCTGGAGGCTGCAAAAGAGTCTGTCGAGACATTTTTGGAAAATGCAAAGGGACTTTCCGTTGAGGAAATCAAACAAAATATTGCGGATATTCTTGCAGAATCGTGAAAAATAAAAAACGCCGGCTGGCGTTTTTTTACTTTATAGGAAATTACGTCCTATAAAGTAAAAACCCTCCGGGGGATGCGCACTCCGCGCTAAGGAATATGGTTGCTAAAGCAACCGCGCTCCGGCGCGAGAGTCCGGCTCGCCGGACTCTTTTTATGATAAAGAATAGTATTCTAAAGCATACGGATAATCTCGGCGCCCTGACGTGTGCGGAGATCGTATTCTACATTGCTTATAAACACGGTTGGGCGTGAAAGTGCATCCTCGTGAATCTCAATAATACGTCCTTCCATATTTCCGGTAACGCATACGCGCCGCTGCAGATACATGTTTGCAATGCGCGTCATTATGGGACGAATATTTTTACCGTATTTCACCTCAAAACCCTGCTCCTCAAACACACGAATCGCCTGAAACGGCGTCAGCGCCGCGCGGTGTGACCTTGGATGGGTCATTGCCTCATAAGTGTCTGCAATTGCTGCAATCAGTGCAAACGGATCAATGCGGTCTTCTTTAATTCGTGCAGGATAGCCGCTCCCGTCGCACCGCTCATGATGCATAATCATTACGCTTACCGTGTGAGGCGGGAAATTTCTGCCTTTGAGCAGGTCATATCCGAGATGGATATGGTGCTGCATCTGTATAAATTCCTCCGGTGTCAGTTTATCAGGTTTCCACAAAAGCTCATCGGAAATCTTTGTTTTTCCCACATCAAACAAAAAGCCTGCAATTGTCAGATTGTCCAAATCTTCTGCTTCCAGTCCGATCCACTTGCCGAAAATATAGCACAGCAGACCGCAGTTAAAACAATGGTTATATGTAATTTCGTTTTCGTCGGGCATCATATTGTACAGATAGTCAATAAGCTGTTCTCCGTTTACGACCGTCTGCATCATATCGTCACGCAGTGTTAAAAGCTTGGATGTATTTAAATCAATGCTGGTGTCAAGAATACGGATAAGCTTATTAAAGGTTGAAAGGGACAAGGTGTACATTGCGTTGAACTTTTGAAAATGAGGATGCTGATGAAGATGCTCATACCGGGGCATATCAACCTCATTTGGCTCAGCAAGGGCAACCTGATCAAAATCGTATTCGCACAAAGTCTGTATGTTTTCTTCAGTAAGATGTGTATTCGCTTTAAAGATTAGTTCGTTTGAGGGATTGTAAATATCCTCATAAAGTATCATTCCCGGTTTTAAGGACTGAGCTGACAAATTATACATATTTACCTCCATATTATGGTTTTCGTGGCAAAACAGATTGGGCCAACAGTACCATTGCATAAATTACTGAAAATATCATATCATAAAAAATCAAATTTTGTATATAAAATTTGAAAAAAAATGGAGAAAAATTCAATTTGTGCTTTTCAAAACAAAAATATGTGGTAAAATGTAGTTAGAAAATGGTTTACATAAAAAGTTGAAAAAAATTATTTTTCGGCGAAATAACCATTGCAATATAAAAATACATATGATAGTATTTACATAAAGTGGCTGCGAAGCGCATGAAAAAAATGTCATATACGGCATAAAATGTGTCTTGCGGCAAAGATGCGCGGGGGCATCTGGAGATGGGGCAGGGACAGGAAAAACTGTCGGTTACAAAGTTGATTTAGCGTTGCGGGTATCGCCACAAGGGAGAAGGTGACGATGCGGCAAGGCTGATCATATAAACGCGGTTACAAAGGGATTTAACAGCCGCGAAAAGCTTTAATTCAACATATGCACTTTGAAAAAAGGAGGTTTTTATTCTCGTGGACCGACGGACCAAGCGCAGGTACGGCCGGTTTTGGATTAGGAGAAAGATAAAATCACCGATAAGGAGACAAACTGAAGAAGGGTTGAAAGGGGATCAACAAATGTTAGTAGCAAAAAAAGCAGTATCAGAAAAAATTAATGTAGTAAACAAAAAACCGATGATTAGAAAAAACCAAACTACAGGAGAGATGGTAGGAGGCTTTCTTGATCCTGAAACGGGAGTGTTTGAAGCAGCTATGGAGATAAATAACGAGAGGGACATCGACGAATTCCTTGAGGAATATGATCTTTCCGTTGTAATGATTTCGAAGATGTAATCGAACGTTTTAAAACGTATTGTACAAAACGCATAAGCTTATGAGGAAACCCTCGAAATAGCTGTGATGAATCAAAATTAAATATTCGGACAAGTGCATGAATTATAGCTTTTGAAAAAGGGAGTAGGTGGGACTGCTCCCTTTTTCTAAGGGGATTTGAGGTTTACAATAATAATATCGGAAACAATTTGAAATACTTAACAGGGAAAGAAAAGAAAAACAGCATCAGGGGGCGCATATGGGGAAAACAGAGCATGAACTGCCATCAAAGGATGGAATTCATAAACTTCACGTGGTATTATGGGAGCCGGAAGGAAACGTGCGCGGCGTGCTGCAAATATCGCATGGTATGATAGAAATGATAGACCGCTATGACGATTTTGCCCGTTATCTGAACGAAAACGGCTTCGCAGTTATCGGAAACGATCATCTTGGACATGGCATTACTGCCGGAAGCGATGCGGATTTGGGTTACTTCTGCCGCAAGAACATGAGTGCGACCGTCGTCGCGGATCTGCACCGCGTTACGGTTTACGCCAAAAAGCATTATAAAGATGTGCCGTTTTTTCTGTTGGGACACAGCATGGGATCCTTTATGGCAAGGCGCTATATTATGACGTACGGCAGTGAGCTTACAGGTGCAATTATCGTCGGCACGGGAAAACAAAGCGCGTTCGCGCTTGCTGCCGGCAAAATAATGTCCGCGCTCATCCGGCTTTTTAAAGGTGACAGATACCGTTCCAAACTGATTGGGCACTGTATCTTTGATGGCTATCAGAAACACATTGAAAATCCGCGTACACAGTGCGACTGGATTACCAGAGATGATGCAATTGTGGACTTTTACTGTGAAAACAAATACTGTAATTTTAAATTTACGGTCAACGGCTACAGAACGCTGTTTGAGGTGCTTACCTTTATTCAAAAAGATAAAAACATCCGGCGCATCCCCTGTGAGCTGCCGCTGCTGTTTTTAGCAGGCGGAATGGACCCTGTGGGTGATTACGGAAAAGCAGTAAACGAAGTATGCCGTGAATATAAGAAGAAAGGAATAAACGATGTCAGCATGAAGCTCTATCCTGACGACCGGCATGAGATTTTAAATGAACTTGACAGAAAACAGGTGTATGAGGATGTGTTGAGATGGATGGAAAAGCACGTATGAAAAAAATCGTACTGATCGGACCCGTCTACCCATACAGGGGCGGAATATCACACTATACAGGACTGATGTACAGGGAGCTCGCCAAACATTATGAGGTGGAGATGATTTCCTATAAAATGCAGTACCCTAAATTTTTGTTTCGAAAAGAACAGCGGGATTACGAGAATGACAGCTTTAAAATAGAGCAAACAAACTTTATGATAAATACGGCAAACCCGTTTAATATTATCCGCACAGCACGTTATATTCGGAAAAAAAAGCCCGATATGGTGCTGATACAGTGGTGGCACCCGTATTTTGCGCCATGTTATTTTCTGCTTGCAAAATTTATGGGAAAACAGAACATAACATTTGTGTGCCACAATGTATTTCCTCATGAACGGTTTCCACTTGATAAAAAGTTAACAAGACTTACCCTCAAAAACGGAACGCATTTTATTGTACATGCCAGGGAAGAGCAGACAGAATTAAAACAGATTATGTCCCATCCCGATTGTCAGGTAACGCCGCATCCCTCCTACAATGCATTCTGCTTTGAACACATGACCAAAGCACAGGCGCGGGAACGTTTAGGCCTTTTGGCTGACGAAAAGGTGCTTTTGCTTTTTGGGTTTGTGCGGCCGTATAAAGGTTTGAAATACTTAATCAATGCCATGCCAAGAGTAAAGGAATGTTTAGGAAATATAAAGCTTTTGGTTGTCGGGGAATTCGCCGGTCCCGATGACAAAGCCGCTTATATGCGTCAGATAAAGGAACTTTCGGCAGCAGATGCTGCACTGGAAGCTTCTATATTAATATATGACGGATATACACCTGACCGTGAGGTAGAGCAATATTTTGCAGCGAGTGATATGGTCGTCCTTCCGTATGAGAGCGCGACGCAGAGCGGTATAGTCCAAATTGCATATGGCTTTGGGAAACCCGTTGTTGTCACGGACGTAGGCGGTCTGCCGGATGTGGTAAGTCATGACCGGACGGGCTATGTTGTACCGCCGCGGGATGAGAAGGCGCTGGCAGAAGCGATTGTGCGGTACTTTACGGAGCATAAAGAGGCGGAATTTGCCGGAAATATCGCTGCGGAAGCGTACCGGTTTTCGTGGGAACGCATGGGAGAGGTTGTCGGAAACTTTTTAGAGGGTAGAAATTAAAATGAAAGTGTTATACATCGCTTCAGGAGATGCAAAGTATGGTGCATCAAAAGCCATAATGCCAATTATAAAGAAGCTGAAGGACGAAAAAAAAATAACGCCTGTCGTTGTGACAAAAAAGCATAATGAGTTCAATGATTATTGTGATGCGCAGAAAATTGAAAATTACAGCTGTTTTTATAATGATATTATGGCAGGTTCACCATACAATTCGAAAATATTGGGGACTATGAAGCATATCGTAAAGTATATGCTGTTTTTGGCAGGTTCTATTACAAAGTATTTTAATGAGCCGGGCATTGACTGGAAAAGTATAGATTTGATACATGTTAATCATAACAGAATAGATATTGGATACTATTGGGCTAAAAAGTATAAAATACCTTGTATATGTCATATACGCGAATTTGGACAGGAGGATTACAATGTAGTTTATTATAAAAGGAACTGCATTGAATATATGAATGATGCATGTCAGAATTTTATTGCAATATCAGACGCTGTAAAAGATAGCTGGGTAAAAAAGGGAATAAAAAGGGACTATATTCAGGTACTTTACGACGGGGTGGATTCGTATCAATATATTTGCGATAAAAACAAAGAAAAAGGTAATATAAAAATTGCTATGGTTGGACATATTCAACCTAATAAGGGGCAGCATATCGTAATTGATGCCATAGGGAAATTACCTGCTGATATAAGAAATAAAATTCATGTTGACTTTATAGGAGAAGCATATAAAGATTACATGAAAGAGTTGAATGACAAGATAAAAACGCAAGGAATAGAGGAGAACATATCTTTTTTAGGGTATGTTAAAAATGTAAATCAAAGATTAAGGGACTATCATATCGGAATAAATGCTTCAAAATCGGAAGGATTTGGATTAATTACTGTTGAATACATGATGTCCAGACTGATTGTTGTCGCTTCGGATAGCGGTGCTAATCGCGAGATTATTGAGGATGAGGTGACAGGGCTGCTTTATAGGTATGGAGATGCACAAGCATTGGCCGGCAAAATAGAAAAGGCGATAACATTATGGGAAGAAAACAGCAATATGATGGATAAAGCGCGCGAAAATGCGATAAAAAGATTTGATGCGTCAATTGTTGCAGAACAGGTTTATAGATATTATTTGCGTAAGGAAAAAATGGTTAGTTGCAGGAAATAAAATATGGAAGATAGTGGACTTTACGGATATAAGTATGATATATTATTAATATACTTCTAAATTTAGGGATTATAGTAATTGAGATATGATTGATGATAGAAATCTTGAAATTTGGAAGTGGCGAATTGATGTGAATTGAATATATTGTACTAAGGAGAAACAATTATGGACAGATTGAAGTGGGATAAACTGCTTAGTGAGAGGCGGGAACGGATTTCTAATGCGAAAACGAGGGAGAATACATCAGATATTGTAGCAAGAAATCAGTTTGAAGCCGATTATGATAGAATTGTAGGAGCGTCATTCGTAAGAAGACTTCAAGATAAAGCGCAGGTGTTCCCGCTCCAACAAAATGATATTATCAGAACAAGATTGACACATTCCATTGAAGTGTCTGCAATGGCAAGATCACTTGGGAAGGCTGTAGGAAAACAACTGGAATATAAAAATATAGATGACTTTGACAGTGATATGACAGAAAAATTAGCAGCGCTTCTACAGACTGCGGGGCTGATACATGATGTTGGGAATCCGCCGTTTGGTCATTATGGAGAAACTGTTATAAAAGAATGGTTTCAAGAATGGTTTGCCGGTGATGGAAAAAATGTGGAAGGGGTTAATAAACTTACTGTTCAAGAGAAAAATGATTTTTTATTTTTTGATGGGAATGTACAAAATATAAGGATTATTACGAAACTCCAAACACAAAATGATATTTATGGAGCAAATTTTACATATGCAACAATTAATACATTAATAAAATATCCGCATAAGTCAGATGTTAAAAATATAAAAGAACTAAAAAAGTTTGGTTTTTTTAAATCAGAGGAAGATATTATTGAGAAGGTTCTGTCTGAAACAGGCTTGAACTTAGGTCAAAGGCATCCGGCAACATATTTGCTGGAGGCAGCGGATGATATTATTTATATATGTGACGACATAGAGGATGGCGTGAAAAAAGGTTGTATCCATTGGAGCACTGTGTATCAAGAAATTAAGAATGAATTTGGGGATAAATATAAGGAAATATTCGACAATATAGAAAAAAGAGAGCCCGATAAGTATATGGATTCAAATGAAAAGGAACAGGCACGGGTTCGGAACTTCAGAAATTTTGTTCAAGGTTATCTTTTTAAATGTGCAGTAAATGAATTCATAGTAAACTATGATGCTATTATGACCAACACATATAAAGAAAAAGAATTGTTAACTTGTGAGAAAGAACTGATTTCTTATTTGAAAAACGAGGTGACGGCAAAATACTGTTTTTCCGCGCAGGAAGTATTAAAACTTGAAGTAGTAGGTGATGAGGTAATACGAACGCTATTGAATACATTTATTCCAACATTAATAAAAAATAAGTCTATATTGATGGATACTTCAAGGTACCCGGGAAAAATATATAGAATGATTTCTCCTAATTTTCGTTATGTTGCAAGATATGATTATAAAACAAAGAAATATGGAAATGTATCAGATATCGGAACATATGAAATGATACACTTAGCGCTTGATTTTATTTCAGGAATGACAGATTCTTATGCTGTTAATATATATAAATCGTTAAAAGGTATAAGTTTCCAATATTAAAAAAGAGGGATAGATATGTGCAAAATCAGACAACAAATATATACATATTTGCAAGAATACCCGCCTTCTATGGAATTATTTCAACAGTTGGAGAAAACAGGAGATTTGTATCTTATAGGAGGAGTCCTAAGAGAGTATCGGGATTATGGAGAATTAAGGAAGCTTAGGGACATTGATATTATTATAAATATTAAATCAATGGATAATTGGAACGCCTTATTGCAAAAATATGTTCATAGCAGGAATAAATTTGACGGATATAAGATAATATGCTCTAATCTTATCATAGACATTTGGTCAATTAGTGAATGCTGGGCTTATAAAGAATGCATAATTAAATGTGAACCGGATAAATATGTGGAGAACTTGCCTAAGACAGTATTTTTGAATATGGATTCAATAATATATGATATGCGTAATGACAGATGGTTTGACGAAATTTATCAGGAGGCAAAAGCTAACGGTATATTGGATGTAGTTTTGGAAGATAATCCGCATCTTGAATTGAATATACTTAGAGCGATTATATTAAAGGAACGATATCAAATGTCATTTTCGGAAAAGTTGATAGGTATAGTAAAAAAGTATGATATTGATGAACTGTATAGAAATTTGATATTAATTCAGGAAAAACGATATAAAGAAATAGTTGTTTCACCGAAAGTTATTAAGGATATATTATTGGGATGTAACAGCTATCATATGCGGATTGGATAGATAAAGCAGAGAAAGAAGCAGAGACTTATTTCTCTGCTTTATGTTATTGACAAAAATTATATACGAACCTTTAGCATATTATTTGCTGTTTGATGGTTTTTTTGCCGAAAAATATTGGAAAAATGGTAAAAGTATTTACAACATAAAAGTGTTAGTTATATAATGTAGCGTGTATCGGCAAATATATATAATGTAGAATGGGAAAAATGGATAAATATCTAATAATAATTGTCACTTACAATAGAAAAATGCTTTTAGAAGAGTGTGTTACAAATGCATTGGGGCAAACAATACCTGCTGATAAAATAGTGATAGTAAATAATGCTTCAACAGATGGGACCCAAGAGTATCTTCAAACAGATATTTTTAAGAACGATAAGTTTCGAATTATCCACTGTAAAGAGAATATTGGAGGAGCCGGTGGATTTTACAGAGGAATGAAGGCTGCATTAAATTATGATGTTGATTGGCTGCTTGTTATTGATGATGATGCCATATTAGAAACGGATTATACAGAAAAAATATTTGCGGTACTTCAAGATCAAAAAGA
>ERZ808028.1377-NODE-1377-length-14856-cov-7.642263_pt1 | contig 14856 bp, 7 predicted proteins | sample MGYA00380184_ERZ808028 | MGnify/ENA primary metagenome ERZ808028 (study PRJEB31490, sample SAMN06133397) | mouse gut metagenome | isolation source: J8_1 | host: mice | place: China: Chengdu | collected 2015-05 ...
TTTCCTGTTGTCTTTCCATACGAATTTTTTCTTCAATCTTATGGATTTTCTCAAGAATCGTTTCCCGGTTTGCAGCCTGCTCTTCAGACTCGCATGATGGCACTGGCACTGTTAATGGCACAGATGCAGGTACAGTTGGCTTTTGTGCTTGTTTCAGTAAAGTCAGATGTTCCGGTACGAAATCAATCAATGTTTGCAGGGAAGACCAGCTATATTTTTTACCCAATTGAGAGGCTTTAAAGGCAATACCTTGGTACTGAAATGAAAAGCCGTTCATTCTTCCCGTTGAGGCGATATTGGGTTTGCAGCTGACGTCTACCTTTTCCAGCATAGCGATAAAAGTCAGCAAATCAGGGCGGCCGGTTAACGCATTATCAATCAGGCTCTGCAGAGTGGACCTAGGGCAGGGAGTTGTCGTTCTTTCAGCCATCATCAGTTCGTTGCGGGAAGGCTTTCTTTTCTCCTGACGATGACCACTGTTTGCAGGTGTGGTATGAGTGAGTTTGTGGATTTTCTCCAGCTCACTGATAATCCGTGTGCTGATAAGATTTTCATTTTTCCCTAGGTACAGTTTTCCACCGACCATGTTAATACGACTTGCAATGATATGAATATGCTGCCCATCCGGATCATCGTGCATGATATAGCAGCGAAAATGGGTGTCAGTGAAGCCCATTCGGGCCATATAATCGTCAGCAAATGCTGCCCACTGTCTGTTTGACAGATTCTCACCCTTTGGCAGGCGAAGCGAATTATGCCAGACAGGTTTGGCGACATCGGGACGCAGCAGTCGGGTGCCTTCAAATTCACTTATAAGCTCAGCAGCAGTGCTGCCCGTCATGTTGCCACCGATGACATAAGGCGTGATTTTGTGGTGAGAACCTGACTTCAGGCTATAAATAACCACACCTGTGAATTGTTTACCCCTTTTTATTTTCTGCATGCCTTTCATCGGTCTGGCTCCAGAAAGGTTGTAGGAATTAGGTGTTCGCGAAGAGTTTTGATTTGTCTGCGCAGGGCAAAGAGCTCTGTACGGGTCAGCTCGCTGTCAGGGCTTTTGCTGTCGAGATGACTCAGCAGGTGGTTTAAATCCTGTGAAAGGCTGCCAAGTTTAATCCATGCTTCATGATTGATTTCAGGCAGAACCTGCGGGAGTTTATTCAGGGAAGCCATCCTGAGCCATTCTCCCTTTTTATACTGGCCTCTCTTACTGTCGAGAATAATTAACTCTTCTTCATTTAATCTGACACTGATACAGTGATGTCGTATTTCCTTCTCAGGAAGTTTGTCAGTATGGAATTTACCACGCTTTGATACTCTGGTTATATCATCATCATTACTCATGTCACTGTTCATAGTTATCCTTTTATTGAATGTTTATTACTACAGATAACCGATGAGGTGAATAAGTCAAGCTGTCACGGGGTAAATAATTTAATTGGCTGGGTTAAAAAAGGTATACCATTTGATTAATAGTATACCTACGAGGACATATCAGATTAATGGTCATTAAATGAAACCTTTCAGACTAAGATAAGGGTTGTTTACTCCAAAGTTTTAGAGTCTTTTTCGCACAGGTGCACGGGGAATCTCTGACTTCATTTCTCTTAACAGGTCTTTTTTCTCTCTTCCTGCGATATAAGATAAAATTTTATCGGAGTCGGAACGCTGTCTGAGTATATCGTCGTCCATTCTGATACCATTTCGAATAAACCATTTTACTATCTCGATCCCCGTATAGCTGCCAATGTGTTTATTGTCCATATTGTAAAATTGAACATGGCCGATATCGGTGTAGGATTTTAATTCGATAAAAAAAGCTTTCATTTCTCTCACGTAAAGTGAAAATGTACAGTGTTCAGCTACCGTGAAATGAATACCTTTTTCATGCAGTAACGCCATTAGGGGTAAGCACTTAATCGTTAAGTGTTTAAATAGTGTAGGGGGAGTATCAATTTTATCAAGGTGACGAGCAATAGCCATTACGATAAAATCATATTTGTAACTTTTATGGTCAGGCAAATCCAGAACTGTGTTGCCATTGTTATCCCCATGATTAAGATCACAACCTTTATTCACCAAATAATCAAAACAGAGATTATCCAAGTTATTATAAAGAAGGGTCTGACCATTATTATCTTTATGGTGAATATCAACACCCGCATTAATGAGGGTTTCTGTGCTTGCTCTGTCATACCTATGGCTGGAAAGACAATTCTCTCCCTTGTCATTTGTATGGTGAATGTTAATGCCTGAATCAATTAAGAGGCTGAGTATTTCTGGGGAAGAATTGATAAATAGCGCATTATTTCCGTAATGATCTGTATGGTCTAAATCAATTCCTGCTTCAATCATGGCCTGAATCGCACTGGTGTGACAGTTCTTGAACAGTGCATTTTCACCCCAATGTATGAGAGAGTTAATATCAATGCCTGCGGCAATGCAATCCTGGACTTCTTCTTTAGTCTGGCAGTAAAATAAATTGTATTCGTTATGGTTATTCATTGTGTCGTCTCCTCTTTTAGACTGCAATTTTGTTGTAAGTGTTGTTGTTTATTTTATACTCTTTTATTTCTACGATATCGTCATAGATCCGTGAGAACGAAAACCATGAGATCTCCTTAACCTCTCTCTTCTTGTTTTGATAAAGAATATTGCACCCGCGAAACTGGAATGCCTTGTTGAAGGTGTCACGGTTTGTTTTTTTGAGAAAATCTACAAATGATTTAATTGTCTCTTTCTTGCTTGCGTTGTAAGAGAGAAATGTATGAATTGAAAATAGGGTTAAGATATTTCTCTGAGTAATCATATGCCTAGAGAAGTAGCAAAAATAAAAATCCTGTTCTTCATTGGCTGTTTTGCTGAATACAGAAAATTGTGGATTATATAATCTGTAGAGATCTGCATTCTTTTTAGTTTTGGCAAGGTAGTTTGTGAGGGTTGGGTAGTTTTGTTTTTTCATTTTTTTATTCTCCTTTATTGTTTTGATGAAATGAATATATATTATTAATTTAATAAATAGCAAATTTATTTTTAATAATAAAAAATAAGCAAGCGTTTTCTTTTTATTTAATTAATTTAACTTGATGTTTTATATGAAGAAAATATAATTTAGCAAAAAATGCTATTTTTGTATTTGATGGCGATTGTGGTAAAGTATAAAAATGTTATTTATTGCGAGAGGGATGGCTTTGTTGTTATAGGTTTTTTTATATTATCTATCTGAATTAAATTTAACGGTTTCGTGTCTGTACCAGTATGCCATGGCAGGGATGCAGTATACGTCATTATTAGACAAATTTATCTTTCAAAGGATGTAGATTTTTTTAACTTAAGGTGAATTTTAGGCTTTATATAGTCTGGTTACATTGAAAAAATGTGAGATCTTGGTTGTGTGAGTAGGAAACTAGGACTATCCATGCAATCATCTACATCTGTGCTGATGTCCAATTCGGGGCGAGTTTATGAGTGATTGGCTGTATCAGCACACAAGCAGGACGGTGACAGAAAGCGCTTTAGGTCACTGTCCGCGCATGAGATAATGAGCACAGAGTGTGGGTCTGTCAGACGTAAGTTGATGAAAAAGACACCACAAGCTTTATAATCCCGGATAATGAACATCTATAATGATTTTAAGGATTTAACTGATGAATGCGCTTTCTGAGCTGTTATCTAAAATTGAAAATGCGTCACCAACGCAATGAGATAAAGGTACTACTTTTGAAAATCTTTGTGTTCAGTATTTTCTTAATGAGCCCAAGTATGCAGAATTATATTCCTCTGTATTGAGTTATTCAGCTTGGGTTGAAAAGTATGGTAATTCAATCGGAATTACTCACAAAAAAGATTCGGGTATTGATTTAATTGCTGTAACTAAAACCGGCGAGTTTCATGCTATCCAGTGTAAGAACTATAATCAAACAAAAATAGCAAAAAAAGATATTGATAGTTTTCTGGCGGCATCAGACAAAAAATATTTTACTCTTCGATATATTGTAGCATCTACAGATAACTGGACAGAAGAAGCTAAAGATATGCTTAGGGATAAATCTATCCCTGTAACAGCATTAGGGTTAATGGATCTTGAACAAAGCGCTTTAGATTGGTCTCTGTTTGATTTTGAGTCTGTGTACAAACCGGTTCTGAAAGCTAAGAAACAACTGCGTCCGCATCAGGAATCTGCACTTCATGCAGTGAAAAACGGGTTGAAAACGGCAGATCGTGGTAAGCTTATTATGGCTTGTGGTACAGGGAAAACCTTTACCTCGTTGAGGATCGCTGAGTCGGTTGCTGGTCGTGGTAAAACTGTACTGTTCCTTGTTCCGAGCCTTGCTTTACTGAGCCAAACACTGGATGAGTGGACACAGGATACATTGATTGATCTGCGATGTTTTGCAGTCTGTTCTGATAGTGATGTAGGGAAAAAGAATCACGATGACAATGTGGTAGTCGGGATCAGCGATCAGAAATATCCTGCGACGACTAATGCAAAGAGTCTTGTAAAGGCATTTAACCAGCCTGACATTTTTGCCATCAACAATCAGCCACATATGAATGTTGTTTTCTCAACTTACCATTCTGTTGACGTTATTCATCAGGCCCAAAATTTGGGGTTCCCTGAATTCGATTTCATCATTTGTGACGAAGCTCACCGGACTACTGGAGCAACATTTGACGGTGATGATGAGTCTGCTTTTGTACGAATCCATGACAACACCTATATCTCAGGTAAAAAGCGGTTATACATGACTGCTACGCCTCGCATTTTTGGGGATGATGCGAAGGAGACTGAAGGTGTTACTTTATGCTCGATGGACGATGTCGGTTTATACGGTGAAGATTTATATGTCATTACGTTTTCAAAAGCCGTGCAGTTGGGAATTCTGTGCGATTACAAAGTGATTGTACTGGCTGTTGAAGAAAGCCATGTTAGTCGACGCATACAGTCTCTGTTAAAAGATGAAAATAATCAGCTTAAAGTAGATGATGCTGCGAAAATTGTGGGATGCTGGAAGGCCTTAGCAAAGCAGGGATTGGCATCTTCTGATGGCATTCAACCAGACGCTATGAAACGTGCTGTCGCATTTTGCCAGGTTATCGAAAAAGACTACAAAGGTAAAACTCATAAAGTCAGCTCAAAACTCATTACAGAAATGTTTGGGGCTGTGGTTGAGGCCTATCAGGCTTCTGAGATTGAATATCTCAAAGAAGTTCAGCAAAATCAAAATGTTGATCCATCATTAAAACTTCAATGCCAAGTTCAACATGTTGATGGCGGAATGAATGCCACGCAGAAAAAATCAAAAATAGAATGGCTGAAGGCTGATACTGATGAAAATGTATGCCGAATCTTGTCGAATGTACGTTGTTTATCCGAAGGTGTCGATGTTCCCTCTTTGGATGCCGTGTTATTTTTAACGCCGAGGAGTTCACAAGTTGATGTAGTACAGTCTGTTGGGCGTGTTATGCGGCGTGCTGAAGGTAAAGAACTGGGCTATGTTATCCTTCCAGTTGTAATTCCTGCTGGAGAAGAACCTGAAAATGCATTAAATAACAATCAGGCTTATCGTGTTGTATGGCAGGTATTAAACGCTCTTCGTGCGCATGATGACCGCTTTGATGCCATGATTAACAAACTTGAATTTAACGGCAAAGACACCGCACGAATGGAAGTGGTTGCAGTTGCTGATAAAGTGGTAAAAAAAACCAAACGCCAGACGAAAAAATCAGAGACTGTCGCGAAGGCTCGTAAAAGCAATGGGATCGGAGCTGGTACCATCCAACCTCCTGAGCAGTTGGATATTGAGTTTTCAGTCGGAGAAATTGAACGAGCACTGTACGCCAAAATTGTCAAAAAATGTGGTAACAGGCATCACTGGGAGGATTGGGCAAATGACATTGCAAAAATTGCCCGCACCCATATTGATCGTATTCATGCCATTCTGGAAAACCCAGCGAATACTGCTGAAATTTCAGCATTCAAAGCATTCTCTGACGAGTTGCGTGATGACCTCAATAATAGCATTTCTGATGATGAGATCATCGAAATGCTGGCGCAACATTTGATAACAAAGCCTGTATTTGATGCTTTGTTTGCTGATTATAATTTTACAGATCATAACCCGATGAGTATGGCAATGCAGGACGTACTCAACACCTTACATGAACACCATCTAGAAAAAGAAGCTAATACGCTCAACAGCTTCTATGAGTCAGTGAAAATGCGTGCTGACGGTATTACGACCGCAGAGGGTAAGCAACAAATAATCGTCCAGTTGTACGATAAGTTTTTCAGAAATGCCTTCCCTAAAATGACCGAGCGTTTGGGAATTGTATATACCCCTGTGGAGGTCGTTGATTTTATCATTCACAGTGTTAATGATGTTCTAAAGCAGGAGTTTGGACAAACATTGGGTGATGAAGGGGTGCACATCATCGATCCATTCACTGGAACAGGTACATTTATTACACGTCTGTTGCAAAGTGGCCTTATCTCATCTGATAAACTTGCCTATAAATTTAAAAATGAAATTCATGCCAATGAAATTGTTTTGTTAGCATATTATATTGCAGCCATCAATATCGAGGCGGTCTATCATGATATCACAAATGAGTCAGCTTATACTCCATTCCAGGGAATCTGCCTTACCGATACCTTTGAAATGTATGAAAAAGACGATTTGATAAGCGATGTTTTGGTTGATAATAGTGAACGGCGCAAACGTCAAAAGGCGCTTGATATTCGCGTCATTATTGGGAATCCACCATATTCTGCCGGTCAGGAATCGGCAAACGATAATAATCAGAATGTCAAATACCCTCAGTTAGATAAGCGTATTGCGGATACTTATGCTGCCTATACGTCAGCAACGAATAAGAATGCCCTGTATGATTCTTATATTCGAGCTATTCGGTGGGCAAGTGATCGTATAGGCGAGAAAGGTGTAATCGGATTTGTTACAAATGGATCGTATATTGATTCCAACTCTGCAGATGGTTTACGTAAATGTCTTACAGAAGAATTCAGCAGCTTATATTTTTTCCATCTGAGGGGAAATCAAAGAACCTCTGGTGAAAAATCACGTCAAGAAGGTGGGAAAATATTTGGGAGTGGAAGTCGAGCTCCAATTGTAATTTCAATCTTGGTCAAGAATCCTAATGTTCAGGCTCATGGTCAGATATATTTTCATGACATTGGTGATTACTTAAGTCGTGAAGAGAAATTGGAGAAAGTTTCTGAATTTAATAGTGTTAATGGCATTACTAAAATTAATGGTTGGCAGTTGATCGAACCCGATGAGCATAATGACTGGCTGAACCAGCGTGACGAGAGATTTAATTATTTTATCGAGATGGGAAATAAAAAAGATAAAGACTCAGTTTGCATATTTAGCACCTATTCTAGGGGGGGTGCTACCAGTCGTGATGCATGGGTTTATAACTTCTCAGCAAAAAAATTAATTGAAAATGTGTCAGAAATGATTGTGTATTATAACTTTCAAGTTAATGAGAAGAAGAAAGATCCGGAGTTTAAAGAAATAATTGATACCACGAGAATTAGCTGGAACCGCAGTTTGCTCAATGACTTTAATAAATTAAAGAATCATTCCTTTGACAAAAATTGTATTTATAAATCGGTTTATAGACCGTTTAACAAATCAAATCTATATTTTAGCAGGGCGTTAAACGATATGGTTTATCAAATGCCTCAGCTATTTCCAACAGCCGATTCTGATAACTTGGTTATTTATATTAACGGTAGTGGCAATGGTGGGAAACCGTTCTCTGCATTAATAGTTAATGCAATTCCAGATTTGAATATGCAGCACTCAGGTGGGCAGGGGTTTCCTTTATATTATTATGAGAAATCTTCGAGTGATGAAGTAGTTAAAGAATACAAAAGGAAAGAAGCAATTTCTGACGCAGGATTGTTTTATTTCAAAGACTTTTACTCAACTGAAAGCATAAGCAAAGAAGATGTTTTCAATTATGTATACGGATTGCTTCATTCTGAAGATTATCGTGGACGTTATGCTGATAACCTTTCTAAGGAGTTACCGCGTATACCTTGTGTCAAAAAATATGACGACTTCGTGATTTTTTCTCAAGCTGGACGAGATTTAGCCTTTTGGCATTTGAATTTTGAAGAAGTCGAGCCATACAAAGCAACTATTGATTCTGGCAACTTAAATTATTCTCAATTACCGAAAGAGGATTTTTATGTAGAGAAGATGAAGTTTGCTAAAAAGGCTGACAAAAGTACAGTCATCTATAAAAACAAAATACGGATAAAAAATATCCCATCTGAAGCCTATGATTACGTAGTAAATGGTAAACCTGCACTTGAATGGGTAATGGAACGACAGGGTGTTTTAACCCATAAAGATAGCGGTATTGTTAATGATGCCAATGACTGGGCTATGGAAGCTATGGGAAATGCGAAATACCCATTGGAACTATTTCTAAGAGTTATCACTGTAAGCCTGGAAACTCAGAAGATAGTAAAAGGATTACCTAAACTCGATATATAAGTAGATCAAGAACAGGATGGTGTTAATCACCATCCTGTACACGGGCTATAATAATATTATTATTTATTAAGTTTTTCCGACTTTCATTAAAGGAAAATGTCTTTATATTAAAATTGGTTTGAGATTTATAAATCTCTTAGATTATTTTATGATTTTTTTCTATGTATTTTTTGAAGAGAAAATGAGTGATATTACTCTCTCTCAATAACTTTTATTGAAGGGTTTAATTATAGAGGTAACGTTCTTTAAGCGATTTTACACAGTCTTCCAGAGTAGTGAGTCAGTAGATAATTCCTATCTGTAAAAAAATAATACGGAACTAATATCTGTGAGTTTGTTATCTGTAAAATGAAATTTTTTACGTTGCTTCGTTCTTACCACGTAACGGACAGTGAGCAGGAACATTAGGTTCACTTAAGCGATACATAGCCACATGACTTCCTTTTCTAACCGAAGGGAAGAAAAGCAAGGGGAACTCAAAGAAGCAAGCGCAGCGGCTTCGCAGAGTTAGCCCTTGCTTCTCTTATAATTGGCATTATTCATTCAAGAACAATAGGATCTTCGCTTGTACAAGCGAAGCTATAATAAAAACAATCAATTAATTATTTTTAAAGTATTAAACAAGAACCTATTGACATTCATAAAATACAAGTTATTTATAATGTATGCCATAAATAAAAAGTTTTATGTCATATGTATCCTGCACTATGTGCAGTTAATGTACCACTTGTCCCATAGATGGGAATATTGGAAAGGTTACTTTGTTTTGAAGTAGCCTTTCGTCCTTCAATATTAACGATTACTTATTGCTATTACCAAGTCCAGTCGAATCGAAGAACATCTTTTATCTGAAACGACTCCTAATACCCGGTTAAAGCCACAATATCTCTCGCATACGTAGACCAAAGAAAAATTATGATATTAAATATGTGATTTTTTTTAGTGTTAAGTTGAATAATTAAATACTGGAGAGTTTTCTGTGCACTACCAATTACTGGTTCATCTGTTCTGCCGCTGATGTTTCTGACGAATCTCCCGGTGACACAGAACTGTCCCTCTCTACCAGCCTTTATTCGACTCAATGTCCGGCTGCTGATACGAAGTTATCCCTTCGTATCAATGGCTTACACTTAAACGTAATGCTTTGGTTGCTGGCGTATCTGACAGCTTCTTCGGCGTGAAGGTCGTTGTGTAAGTATACTTCTTGGTTTATTTAGGCTATATAAAACCATGACTATGACTTGCTGTTTTCAGTAAGAGTCTTATCATCCAAAGAATTTATTCTAGAAATTCTTTTTAACTCATTAAGATAATCAACCTCGTTTTCTAAGAACCAATGAAGAACTTTAGAATTGCCAAGTAATTTATTAATATATGACTGGATTATAACGAATTTCAACATATCTGAACCATACTCGGTTTGAAGCTTTTTCGTTTCTTCCGAAGTTGTTGCCATTTCTTGTTCCAGACGAAGTATGGTTTTTTTTATGTCCTTTTTATAGGGAGTGTTTTTCCCTTTATTTACTATCATCGATGCCGGTGTTGCATCCAAGATGCTCATTGCAAATTTTTTACTATAATTATCAAAATTAATCATTGTACCGACTGCTTCAATTTGGCGAATTGGCTTCATTTTCCTCAAAACGTCAAATGTAGCCTTAGGTATAGGTTTATCAGAAAGTTTCGCAATTACACTTGAATCTATGCCGTTCATCACATTCGCTTTATCTTTTATGGCATCAACAGATATGCCCAAAGCAGCACTAAGTTTTTCAATTGATACTTTTGCCAGAGACTTAATTATCATTCTATGTTCTTCAACTACATTTATATGATTCACTTGTTTGTTAGGAGTGAAAGCATCATCTATGCTCGAAAGTATACATGGAGCTTTTTCTATACCTAAGTCTTTTAAAGCCTCAACCCTTAAATGGCCATCAAGTATCTTAGTGACATCTTTATCTTTGTCATAGAATACTATTATTGGTTCAATAATACCTAAGCTTTCGATAGAGGTAACTATTTGATGATATTTATGGCTTCGCTTTACGTTTTCTAATAATTCCTTAGATGGAATTAACTTATTAGTTTCCAGGTAAATAAAATTATCGCCAAAACGTATCTGAATCATTTTAATACCTCTTTGTTTACTGGGGTTAATATCTGAGATGGTAGTTCTGAAAGATTCTCTTGTTCAAGTATATGTTGAAAGCTTTTATTCATCATTATGATGTTAAAAATCTCATTTACTATTAGTAGGTTGGTTTTTATGAATTTTGAGTTGTTATAAACAGATTTATGTTCAGCGATACTATTTTCATAAAGCTCAATCAACTCCTCTGCAGTCATCCTTTTTGATGGTTTGTGATAATAAAATCCGGCTGCTTTTGCACCTTTATTCCCAACTGTTCTTTGATTTAGAATGTGTTTTATCTTTATAATGTCCCGACTTTTTATTAATTTTTTATCATATGCTTCGGTAAGAATATCTTGTGCTTCCTCAGTTTCACATCTTGCAAATTGCACTGCGAGATACAGAGGCAAATTACCCCGTTCGACTGCTGAGAGAAGTTTATGCTCTCCCTTATCAAGTAGCATATTAATACTGCTCACCCAGTTCGATGAATATCCAGTAATCTCACTTATTTCGGAGTCTGAAAGTCCTCTGATTTTCATGTCTTTAATCACCTGTAATAACTCATTAGAACGTGGTCTTCTCCTTGCAATGTTTTCAACTAAACTCATAACGTAAGCATCTTCTTCTGATACATCTCTTATAATTGCTGGAATAATAGTTTCACCTAATGCAACGAGAGCCTCTATTCTCCCTTGACCACAAATTAAAGCATATTTGAAATCGCCTTCATCAATAGCTCTTACGCTTATAGGCTTGCTTAATCCTCTTTTTTTTATGCTTTCCTTTATTTCTTCATGCACTACCTTATTTCTTGTTCGTGGGTTAAGAAATTTTATTTTTGCAATCTCAATTTGAATTATTGGGAATTCATTTTTTTCAGGCAGCATATAGTTCCCTCACTTTCATGCGAGTAATAATTTGTAGAAGTTTATCAAGATTATCAAATCTATAGAGATCTAATCGAATGTTGTTTGTTTCCGTCATGCACATTTTATTATATTCGTTTTCAATCTTTGGTATGATATAAAAATCAAGAGGTGAAATATTTTGTGAATTCATTCGTATAACAATTGTTATGTCTGCTTTCTGTGAGTTATCAAACCGGACTTTCCATCTAAGTTTACCTGATTTCATATGTATGCATTTAGTAACAAGGACGGAAATTAAAAACTCATCATTGATGTAAAGCATTGGGGCATATTTATACTCGTCTATATGACAGTTGCTTTTTAAAATTTCACCCTTAAAATCCTCAATTATCTCTGAGTAAAATGATCTTAGTGCTTCATTTATTTTGAGATAGCTGTAATCATGTTCTGGCTTATAACCAATCAAAGTATATGCTCTTAAAAGACCACCAAATCGGGTTCTATAAACAGAAGATGAAGGGCCTGTATCATCTTCATCAATGATAAAGCCTGATAGTTTTCCATTAGATTCTAATTTTTGTTTTAGTTTTTCTAATAGATCTTCATTAGTCAAATGAATGGATCGGAGCTGAATTATTTCTTGAGCTTTATTGTATTTTTTCTTTGAAATAATAGGTTTATATGCCTTGTCACATCTAACCCATTCATGTTTGGGGTTTTTTACAAGCCTACTTTTTAATTTAGATGAGGTTTTGTTATATATGTTGTTTCCAATATATTTTTCATTTGTCAAAATTTGATGTATTTTTGCACGAGTCCATAATGTACCATTTTCTGCAGGTATGTTCTGTTCATTTAATCTCTCAGCAATAATGAATTCTGGGACGTTATTATCTATAAAGAGATCATATATTCTATTTACAATTTTTATTTCATTTTTTGGTCCCGGAATTAATATTACCCTATCTGTTTGAATACTCTTTCTTTTGCGGAAACTCAATATTTCTTTAGCTATGCCATTTTCGTCTACTAAAAGACGTCTCAGCCCATAACCAGCCATACCGCCTTGATGATAACCAAGCTTTATTAAATTTACTTGCCCTATAAATACCTTTTCAGATAGATTCCTGCTGTGATATGCAGCACTAGATCTTTTTATATTCAGTATAACAGAGGACTCTAAAGGGAAATCTTTAGTGGGTATAGGTTCGGAACAATATATAAGATCTACACCATTTCTCTCAAATAGAAAGGAATAATATGCCGCTTCATCACTATTTTGAAAACGACCAAAACGGCTCACATCATAAAATAATACAGCCTGTATATCTATTTTCTTTTGTTCTACATCGCTAAGTAACTGCTGCAAAGAATGCCTGCCTACGATACTGACTCCGCTCTTACCTGCATCATCGTAGGTATAAGCGATTTCCATATTGTTCTTTTCAGCATAATCTTTGATATATTCGGACTGATTATGTAAAGAATATTGCTGATGGTCGGTAGACATCCTCAAGTACTGCGCGACCCTAACTCTATGATTTTTGTCATTTTCGCTAGCCATGCACGAAACCTCATGGATGATTCAATACAATGTAGTGGATAAAATTGATCAAATTTTAACCGAATTCAACTGTTTTATCATTGATTAGAGCGAATTTGGTAGATCTTCGAGGTGTATGATAATCGAGAAGAGATGTGAATTATTTAGCTGATATGACCGACAGCTTTCGTTATGTGGACTCAATGTCCCCATTTGTAAATGGCTATGCTTAGTCCACATAGGTTAATGGTGTGATTATTAATTCTTTAACTAAATCAAGATAGTTAATCCATCATGGGAGAGTTATGCGGCAATAACTTTGCATTTTTGAGACGAAACATAGTCACTCCACCATTGCATGAGAACCACCCGTTCAGTGAGATACTCTGCACGATTGTAGGCTGCAATTATTTCATCTTTCTTCGAGTGGGCAAGGGCGGCTTCTAAGACATCAGTCCTAAACTTGCCAGACTCCTCAGCAGCCGTTCTAGCAATGGATCGCATACCGTGAGCTACAAGCTCACCTCCGAAACCCATACGGATTATGGCCGCATTAGCTGTTTGTTCATGCATGTGATTGAGTGGAGCTTTGATACTGGGGAACACCCACTCTCTATGCCCGCTGATGACTTTCATTAAATCCAAAACTCGCAAAGCTTCTTTGCTCAGTGGAACTTTGTGAGGCTTCTTCATTTTCATAAACTCCGCCGGGATGTTCCACATGCCAGTTTCAATATCAATATCTGACCATCTTGTGCGAACAGCTTCACCTGGGCGAACCCATGTGAGAAGTTGCCACTCAATCAGTAGCCTTGTTTCCAAACGGATAGAAGCATTGTTTAGAGCAACCAAGAAGCGAGGGAGTTCGGAAGGGGGTAATGCTGGCATATTCTGTTTTTTTGGCTTGCTGAACCGTTGCCCCAGGTTGTCTGCCGGGTTGAATTCTATGAGTTCTTCTGTTGCTGCATAGCGGAAAATTTCATTCAGGCGGGATATGATGCGGCGAAGTGTTTCAAGGACACCTCGTTTTTCTATGGGTTCTAAATGCTGTTTAAGCATTTTAGGGCGAATCTCCTTAATTGGGGTATCACCCAATGTGGAAAAGATATTTCTCTCTAGGCTTCGCCAGATGTCGTTAGCATGATCTTGGGAGATGCCTGACGTTTTGACTTTCTCATCAAGCCACTTCTTGGCTACTGCTTGAAATGTATGTTCCGTGGCATCTTTCAGTGCATTGGCTTTTTGGTTGTTATGAACTTGGGGGTCTATACCATTTGTAAGCAACGACAAGTATTCATCACGTAAAGCTCGTGCCTTCGCAAGTGTAAGGTGAGGATAGGTTCCTAAGCTCACCTTAGTTCGCTTTTTGGTCACAGGCACTGCATATCTGAAATACCAATTTTTCTTCCCTCCCTTCGCCAGGGGAGCGATTCGCAACAGCAAACCATCGCCGTCAAAAAGGTTAACCTCTTTTTCGGCAGGTTTGGTGCTTTTGATTTCAGTGTCAGTGAGCTTCTTAGCGATTTTGGCCATGTTTGGGACCCTCGATTTTAGGACCCATCTTCGTGGGTCCCATTCAGGGTGCCATAACTCGTAGTTCTCAGCAATTCTCACTAGACTACAATAGACGTAAAAAAGCCCGCAGAGCTTGTGCTGTGCGGGCTTAGTAGACTTTACTGAACTTCAGTACATCAATATTTGGTGGAGCTGGCGGGAGTTGAACCCGCGTCCGAAATTCCTACATCCTCGGTACTACATGCTTAGTCAGTCTTTACA
>ERZ808028.1382-NODE-1382-length-14790-cov-6.099096_pt1 | contig 14790 bp, 12 predicted proteins | sample MGYA00380184_ERZ808028 | MGnify/ENA primary metagenome ERZ808028 (study PRJEB31490, sample SAMN06133397) | mouse gut metagenome | isolation source: J8_1 | host: mice | place: China: Chengdu | collected 2015-05 ...
GCCGGGTGTACCGCAAGGACGAGGTGGACGCCACCCACTCCCCCATGTTCCACCAGGTGGAGGGCATGGTCATCGACAAGCACGTCACCATGGCCGATTTGAAGGGCACCCTTAACCTGCTGGCCGAGGAGCTGTTCGGCAAGGGCACAATTACCCGCTTCCGCCCCCACCACTTCCCCTTTACCGAGCCCTCCTGCGAGATGGACGTGCAGTGCCACAAGTGCGGCGGCACGGGCTGTCCCACCTGTAAGGGCGAGGGCTGGATCGAGCTGCTGGGCGCGGGGATGATCCACCCCAACGTCCTCCGCATGGCCGGCATCGACCCGGAGGAGTGGTCCGGCTGGGCCTTCGGCATGGGCCTGGAGCGCACCGCTATGCGCCGGTTTAAGATCGCTGACCTGCGGCTCATCTTTGAGAATGATGTGAGATTTTTGGAGCAGTTTTGACGGAGGAACGGCACATGGCAGACTATGTTCAGGTTTTCCCCCTTGGGGAAAAGATAGAGGTTCTTTTAAGCGCCGAGCATGAGAAGATCCTTGCCATCGGTGAAAAGATGAATGCCGCTTGTGAGGACGCCTATATGAACGGCTACAACTGGGAGGCCCTTTTTCGGTATTATCTGGAGCAGAACGATCCAGACATCCTGACGGACATGAAGACGGACCCGGAGGCGGGGATGTATGTGGCCTATTGGCCTCTGACAGAAGAAAACGAAGCCAGGGCGAAACGCTTCGAGGACATTATCCGCGCCCTGGCGGAAGACGAAGAAGCCCTCTGCCGCATGGTCCAGGAACACGGCGGCGAGATCGAGTGGGACTAATAGCCGCCCCTATACGTAGGGCGCGACAACCCCGGCGCGCCGCGTTACGAAGAACGGCGGGCCCAGTGGTCCCGCCTTACACGCGCCGTAGGGGCGGATATCATCCGCCCGCAAAAATCGGACTGTCAGCAGACGGGCGGATGATATCCGCCCCTACAAACAAAACCTGATACCAAGAGGAGTTTTGAATATGAATTTATCCAGAAAATGGCTCAACGAGTTTGTTGAGATAAACGCCGGCGACCGGGAGTTCGCTGAAGCTATGACCCTGTCCGGCTCCAAGGTGGAGCTGACCCACGACATGGGGGAGGACATTTCCAACGTGGTGGTGGGCCGCATCCTGTCCATGGAGCGCCACGAGAACAGCGACCACATGTGGGTGTGCCAGCTGGAGGTGGGCCAGTCCGAGCCGGTTCAGATCGTCACCGGGGCCTGGAACATCCACGAGGGCGACCTGGTGCCGGTGGCCCTGCACAAGTCCACCCTGCCCGGGGGCAAGAAGATTGAAAAGGGCAAGCTGCGGGGGGTGCTGTCCAATGGCATGCTGTGCTCCCTGAAGGAGCTGGGCCTGGACGAGCGGGATTTCCCCTACGGCGTGATTACCGCCGCCGCCCTCCTCAACGACTACCACCCCATCGACCCGGACAAGCCCTCCATCCCGGCGGAGATCGAGCTGGGTCACAAGATTTTCGGCTCTGTGGTGGCTGCGGGAGCGGGTGAAGTGAAATCCCTGGGGGATGGCCGCTGGTCAGTGGCCCTGGTCTGGGCGGAGGACGGCTCCCCTGTGGGCACCACGGTGGAGACGGACTGCCAGAACATCCACGCCATGGACCTGGTGGCCTTTAACACCAAGACCCGCACCATCTGCACCCTGGCCGACCTCCACGCCGAGCAGAAGGAGTTCCCCAACTGCATCCCCGACGGCATCTTTGTCCTTCAGGAGGACTGCCAGCCCGGGGACGATATCAAGGCCGTCACCGGCCTGGACGACCATGTGGTGGAGTTTGAGATTACCCCCAACCGGCCCGACTGCCTCAGTGTGATCGGTCTGGCCCGGGAGGCCGCCGCCACCTTCGACAGGCCCTGCCGCTTCCACGAACCGGTGGTCAAAGGCGGCGGAGAAGATCCCTGGGGCTGGCACATTATTGAGATGCTGGACGTGGAAACTCCCGACCCCGAGTTGTGTCCCCGGTACACCGCCCGGATGGTGCGCAATGTGAAAATCGGCCCCTCCCCCAAGTGGATGCGGGAGCGGCTGCGGGCCATGGGGGTCCGGCCCATCAACAACATCGTGGACATCACCAACTACGTCATGCTGGAGTACGGCCAGCCCATGCACGCCTTCGACTACCGCTATGTCAACGGTGGAAAGATTATCGTCCGCCGTGCAGAGGAGGGCGAGAAGCTCACAACCCTGGACGGCAAGGAGCACACCCTCACCTCCAGCATGCTGGTGATTGCCGACGACACCCGGGCGGTGGGTCTGGCGGGCATTATGGGCGGGCTGAACTCCGAGATTGTGGAGGACACGGTGGACGTGGTCTTTGAGTCGGCCAACTTCGACGGCACCACCATCCGCAAGACCGCCCTGGCCCTGGGCATGCGCACCGAGGCCTCCGCCAAGTTTGAGAAGGGGCTGGATATCCTCAACACCCTCCCCGCCGTCAACCGGGCCTGCGAGCTGGTGGAGCTGCTGGAGGCCGGCGAGGTGGCGGACGGGGTCATTGACATCCTCAACTATGTGCCCCAGCCACAGACCATCCTGATGGACCCGGAGCGGATCAACGCTCTGCTGGGCACCCAGCTGGACGCGGTGTATATGTACCAGTTGCTGGAGCGGGTGGAGATTCACACCGAGCAGCGGAACTTCCCCAACGGCCCCGCGACTGTGGTAATTCCCTCCTGGCGGGGGGACGTGAAGGAGATGGCCGACCTGGCCGAGGAGGTGGCCCGGTTCTACGGCTACAACAACATCCCCACCACCCTCATGCGGGGCCAGACCACCCTGGGGGGCTACTCCGACGAGCAGCGGCTGGAGCAGAAGCTGGGGGCGGTGTGCCGCTCCTGCGGGTATGACGAGATTATCACCTACTCCTTCATCTCCCCCACCTGGTACGACAAGATCGGCTGGCCTGCGGACGACTTCCACCGCAAATCCTTCAAGATTTTGAACCCCCTGGGGGAGGACACCTCCATCATGCGCACCACCGCCCTGCCCTCCATGCTGGACATCCTGGCCCGGAACTACAACTACCGCAACAAGGACGTGCGCCTCTACGAGCTGGGCCGGGTCTATCTGCCCGGCGGCGAGGACGGCCTAGCCGACGAGAAGAAGGTGCTCACCCTGGGGGCCTACGGCGAGGGCTTTGACTTCTACGACCTGAAGGGGGCCGTGGAGGCCATCCTGAAAGAAATCCGGGCGGAGGAGGTCTGGTTTGAGGGGTGGCGCATTGGTAACGACGCCTACCACCCCGGCCGCTTCGCCACCGTCTGGGTGGGCAGCGTAGAGGTGGGCCATATGGGCCAGATCCACCCCAACGTGGCTAAGGCCTTCGGCGTGGACGCCGAGCTGTACTGCGCCGAGCTGGATTTTGACAAGCTGGTGAACGCCAAGGGCGCCGACCCAGAGTACGTCCCCCTGCCCAAATTCCCCTCGGTGGCCCGGGATATCGCCGTGGTCTGCGGCGAGGCGGTCACGGTGGGCGCCCTGGAGAAGGCCATCTGCTTGGGGGCCAAGGGTTTGCTCAAGGAGGTCTCCCTCTTCGACATCTACCGGGGCAAGGGGATTGACGAGGGCAAGAAGTCCGTTGCCTTCAACCTTGTCCTCCGGGCGGACGACCGCTCCCTCACCTCCGAGGAGGCCGACGAGGACGTGAAGTCCATCCTGGAGGCCCTGGAGAAGCACTGCGGGGCTCGTTTGCGCTGAAAAAGGCTCCCTCTCTGAGGGAGCTGTCGAGCGAAGCGAGACTGAGGGAGTGTTCCGTCCACGGACTCCCTCCGTCATTCGCTTCGCGAATGCCACCTCCCTCAGAGAGGGAGGCTGATATCTGACCAAAGGAGTGTCCATCATGATCCGATTTGAATGCGATTACACCACCGGGGCTCACCCCAAAATTCTGGAGGCGCTGGTGAGCACCAACGCAGAGGGCTGCCCCGGCTACGGGGTGGACATCCACTGCGAGCGGGCCCGGGCCATGCTCCGTGAGCTGTGTCAGGCCCCCGAGGCGGGGGTCCACTTTCTGGTGGGGGGCACCCAGGCCAACACCACGGTGATTGCCGCCGCCCTGCGGCCCCACCAGGGGGCGCTGTGCGCCGAGACGGGCCACATCAACACTCACGAGACCGGAGCTGTGGAGGCCACCGGCCACAAGGTACTGGCCCTGCCCGCCGAAAACGGCAAGATCACCGCCCGGCAGATCGACCGGTACTGCCAGGACCACTTCGACAACGAGGCCTGGGAGCACATGGTCCAGCCGGGGCTGGTCTACCTCTCCCAGCCCACCGAGCTGGGCACGGTCTACACGCTGGCCGAGCTGGAGGAGATCTCCCAAACCGCCCGGCGGTGGAAGCTGCCCCTCTTTGTGGACGGGGCCCGGCTGGCCTGCGGGCTGGCGGCCTCGGACGTGACCCTGCCCGACCTGGCCCAGCTGTGCGACGTGTTCTACCTGGGAGGCACCAAGGCGGGACTTCTCTTTGGCGAGGCGGTGGTGATCCCCAACCCCGCCCTGAACCGGGATTTTCGCTACCTTATCAAGCAGCACGGTGGCATGCTGGCCAAGGGCCGGCTGCTAGGAGTACAGTTCGAGGCCTTTTTAAAGGATGGGCTGTTCCTGGAAATCGGCAGGCAAGAGGTGGCCCAGGCCATGCGCCTGCGGGAGGCCTTCCTGGCCAAGGGCTGGCCTCTGTTTGTGGATTCCGCCTCCAACCAGCAGTTTCCCGTCCTCACCAATGGGGATGTGTCGGTGCTGAAGCACAAGTACTCCTTTGAGGTGTGGGAAAAGGTGGACCAGGCCCACACCGCCGTCCGCTTCTGCACCAGCTGGTCCACCACCGACGAGGATGTGGACGCGCTCATTGCCGATATCCAGAAGCTGTAAATCGAAAGGGCGGCCTGCGGCCGCCCTTTCCTTTAGAAAACTTTAAGGATTTTGCCCGGTTTTTTATAAGAATTTACTGCTATACTGTCCTCAACACTTGGGAGGCGATAGCAATGAAACGATATTTTCCCCTTCTGCTGGCCCTGCTCCTGCTGCTGCCGGGGTGCGGAAACAAATCCCCTGAGGAGGACGGCACTGCCGGTCAGGCCGCCGAAACCGTTGCCCGGGCCATGCTGTCCTCTCTGGAGGAAAACAGGGAGGCGGACGCCCTCACCTGGTATCTGGAGCCCGGCGCTGTGGACGGCTATGTGACAGACCTCTACAAGCTGGAGGAGCTGAACTGGATGGATGGGGCTATTGTCTGCATGGAGGGAGACCGGGCCTTTGAACTGGCGGTGCTCTTTCTTGACGAATGGGATGTGGAGGGCACTGTAGAGGCGCTCCAGGCGTACCTGCTGGACCGGAAGGCCGCTTTTGCCGGCTGCCTCCCCGATCAGGCGGAGCTGATTGACCGCGCCCTTATTCTAACCAGAACCCAGTGTGTGGCCCTTATCGTATGCGAAAACCCGGACGCCGCCCAGGAGGCCTTTGACTCCTGCCTTGAGGGGGAGTAATGTCAAGCAGGCCCCGCGCATTTGCGCGGGGCCTGCTTCTGTATCACAGATTGGCAAACACATCCATCTGCTTTTGGAGCTCCTCCACGATCTCCTGGTTAATATCCATGCGCGCGGTGATGCTGGCCATGTCGTCCACCAGAACGCGGGTATTTCCGGCGGCCCCGGTGATACCGGAGGCGGCGCCGTCGATGGCGCCGGAGATGCTGGAGATGGAGCCGGCAATCTCGTCCATGGCGGCCTTGAGTCGAACGGTCTTCTGGTTAAATGCTTCCATCGCATGGCCGATGTAGTCGGAGTCCTGGCGGTACTGCTGGCCGGCCTGGACCGACTGCTCCAGCTGGGTCAGAATGGCCTGGCTGAGGTAGCCGGTCAGCTCCCGGGCGCTCTCCGCAAGGTAGGATACCGCCCCGGTGACCTCCCCGCTGACCTCCTGAATGTGGCTGGCGGTCTCGGCGCAGGAGTCGGCCAGCTTGTGGACCTCCTGAGCCACAACGGAGAAGCCGGCCCCCGCCGCTCCGGCCCGGGCGGCTTCGATGGAGGCGTTGATGGCTATGAGGTTGGTGGAGGAGGAGATATCCAGGATATCCTTGGTAAGCACACTGATCTGGTCCACGCTCCGGCTCTTTTCGATGGCCTGGTCCAGCATGGTCATGATCTCCGCCGTTTTGGCCCTCACCGCCTCGGTCTCCCGCAGGGCGGACTGTTCCATCACCTCGGCCCGCCCCCGCATCTCCACCGAGTAGGCGGTGATGGCGGAGCATTCCTCCGCCATGTCCTGGGCGTCGGACTGGGTGCCCGTTGTGCCCCCCCGGATGGAAGATGTGCTGCTGGCAATCTCCTCCAGGGCGGCGGAGAGCTGCTCCGTCAGACCGGACAGGTCCCGGACACTGCCGCTGGAGGTCCGGGTCCGCTGCCGCACCTCCTGGGTCACGCCGCTGATGCGCTCGGAGCTGTCCTGAAGGGTTCCCATCGCGTCTTGAATGGGGGCGATCACATGCTTCCGGATGATGCGGAAGGCGGCCGCCACCAGAAGGACCCCGGCGACAAGGGTGGCGGCGCTGATGACCAGGGCGGTGACATAGACGAAGGTAAGCCGGCTGCGGGCGGCGGCGGCCTGACTGCTCACCGAGGCGTAGAGGGTGTCAATGTCCTGCTCGGCGGCGGCGCTCCAGGAGGCCACGTCGCCGTTGGCCATGTTGTAGGCCTCCTGGGTCTTGCTGTCGGCGCTGGCGCAGACCAGATAGACCAGCGCGTGCTTGAAGCTGTCGTAGCTGCTCAGCAGGGAGCGGTAGACCTCCTCGTCCGCCCCAGCGGCGAAGGGGGCGTAGGCGCTCAGCTGTTCATCCAGGGCTGCCTCCTCCGCCTTGATCTCCTGGACCAGCCGGATCATGGTGGCGTGGTCAGCCGCCACGATGTGGGACAGGGCCAGGCGGTGAATGTCCATCAGGGAGCGCCGGATCTCCTCCAGCTTCCCCTCGCTGACCATGTACTCGTCTACAATGGTGCCTGCGTTGGCATGGACGTTGTTGATGCTGAACACCGCCAGGACATTGGACAGAAACGCCACCAGTCCAAGCAGGATAATGGGTATGACCAGGCGCTGCTGAAGGGTTAACCTGCCTTTCATATAGCTCTCCTCCCAATATGTATGTTTTATCGGGCTGTTACGCCCTCAACCATCCGGTCCAGCTGGGACTGGAGGGAGGCGCCGGAGGGGTTCCCCGCCGCCATGCTTCCGGCAAATTCGGTCACAGGGTCCCAGAACTTGCCCCCCACCCGCTGGAGCTGAGAAAATTCCGACTGCTCCAGCAGGGCGGCGATGGCCGGGGCGGCCTGGACCTCCGGGGAGTTGGCCGCGCTGGCGTTGGCCGGGCCCTGACCCCGCCGCTCGAAGCGCAGGCGCTGGTTGGACTCGCTGGCGATCCACTCGGCCAGCCGCGCCGCCCAGTCCGGGTGGCTGGAATAGGCGTTTACACCAATGAGCTTGCAGCCGGAGAAGGAGGCCATCTGGATCTGCCGGCCTGCGCAGGTATAGGTCGGCAGCTTGGCCGCCCCCATGTCCGCGCCCCAGGCCTCCTCAATGGCCACGGCGTTCCACACCCCGCTGACTCCGGCAATGACGGAGCCATTCTGCACCCCGGCCAGAAACTCCGTGTCTGTCATACTGGCGAAGGCGGGGCTGCTCGCGACGGACAGCATGGCCTGGGCCACATCCAACCCCCGGATATCCCCCTCGGTGCTGTTCCAGGTGCAGTAGTTGGTCAGGCCGTCCTCGTTGAGACCCACCTCCAGGCCGGTGTTGCCGAAGAAGGAGTAGACATACCAGGCAGAGGACCAGTCCATAGTCACGTGCCGCCCGGCCAGGGCGGCCACCTCCAGAATGCGGTCCAGGCTCTGGACGTCCTCCTCGGAGAAATAGGCCCTGTTGTAATACAGGAAATAGCCGTTATCCGCCGTCAGCGGGTAGGCGTAGAGGGTGTTGTCCACGCTGGCCGCCTCCACCGCCGCAGAGAGGTTGGCGCTGCGGACGGCGTCGCTGGCCGGGATGGGGTCCAGCGCGCCGGCGGCGGCCAGGGCGGCCACCTGGTCGTCGGCAAAGGCGAACACATCTGCGCCATTCTCCAGGTCGCCCAGCAGAACGTCCTTGCAGTTGGATTCGCTCTGGGGCTGGTAGGTAATCTGAAAGCTGGCCTGTCCGGCGTATTGGGATTGGAAGGAGGAGAAAATCTCCTGAAGGAGGGCTTCGTCCTCCTCCGCGCCCCAAACCGTCAGGGCGACGGTCTCATTGGCCGGCTGGCTGCTGTCAGCTGGCTGGTCCCGGCCGCCGCAGCTGGCCAGCAGGGCCAGCATCCAGACCGACAGAATCAGTAGAAAGGCTCTCTTTTTCACAGACGTCAACTCCCACAATGGATTCTGCCATATTATAACATTCCTGATTTGCAATTTCAACCGGATTTGCAGGAAAATACAAAGTGTGCAAGCTCAAAACAAAAACACGGCAAACCACGCCGGAAGCGCGCTTTGCCGTGAAAAAAACAACGGATATTTGGAAATGGCATCTCGCCACCGCCCGGGGACGGAGCGGGCCGGAGGGCTCAGGTCCGCCGCCAGGTGGAAGGGCTGAGCAGCACCAGAATGGGGAAAATTTCCAGCCGTCCCACGATCATGCACAGGGACATGACCCCCTTGGACAGCCCGGAGAAGGCGGCAAAATTGCCGCTGGGGCCGATGGCCTCCAGACCGGGGCCCACGTTGCTGACGCAGGTGAGGGCGGCACTGAAGGAGACAGCGAAGGACTGGCCGTCCAGGGAGATCACCAGGGCGGCGGCGAAGACGGTGATCACATAGGCCCCCAGGAAGACCAGCAGGGTGTGGAGGGTGGCCTCGCTCACCAGTTTGCCGTCCAGCTTCACCACCTCCACACTGCGGGGGTGGGTGATGCGGTGGACCTCCCGGCGGATGGACCGGAGGAGAATCAGCACCCGGGAGCACTTCATGCCGCCGCCGGTGGACCCGGCGCTGGCCCCGCAGAACATAAGCAGAACAATAATCATCTGGGAGAACTGGGGCCACAGCACAAAGTCGGCGGTGCCGAAGCCAGTGGTGGAGATGATAGAGGCCACCTGAAATACGGTGTACCGCAGGCTCTCCCACAGGCCGGCGTAGACCCCCAGGTTGGAAATGGTGAGGACCGCCGTGGCCCCCGCCACCACCCCCAGGAAGAATTTCAGCTCGTCGCTGGCCAGGGCGTCCCGCCACTTTTTGGTCAAAATCAGGAAGTAGACGGCGAAGTTGATGGAGAACAGCAGCATGAATATCGTAATGATGATATCAATGGGTACGCTGTTGTAGGCCCCCACGCTGGCGTTCCGGTTGGAGAAGCCCCCGGTGCCCGCGGTGGAGAAGGCGTGGATGAAGGAGTCGTACAGGGGCATACCGGCAATTTTCAGGCAGAGGACCTCCAGGGCGGTGAGGGCGAAGTACATGGTGTACAGAATTTTGGAGGTCTGTGACTGCTTGGGCACCAGCTTGGAAAACACCGGGCCCGGGGTCTCCGCCTGGGTGAGGTAGTGGGAGCGGATGCCCAGCTTAGGCACGATGGCGGTGGCCAGTACCAGCACCCCCATGCCCCCCAGCCAGTGGGTAAAGGCCCGCCAGAACAGGATACCCTTGGGCAGGGCCTCAATATCGGTGAGGATGGTGGAGCCGGTGGTGGTAAAGCCGGAGCAGGATTCAAAGATGGCGTCCATGGGGGTGGCGAACCAGCCGGAGAACAGGAAGGGCAGGGCGCCCACCAGGCCGGTGAAAATCCAGATCAGTCCTACCGCCACAAAGCCCTCCCGGGTGAAAAACTGCTGCCGGGCGGGCAGGGCGGACAGGGCCAGGCCCACGGCGGCCACAATGGCGATGGAAAGCAGAAAGGGCAGAAGGTCCTCCCGGTAGAGCAGGGCCACCGCCAGGGGCAGGACCAGGGCGGCCGCCTCCAGCAGCAGCACCCGCCCCACCAGCTTTAAAACCAGCTTTATATTCATGCCCCGGCCCCTCCCAGGTTCGGCTCAGCGCCGTAAATGTCGTTCAGGTCCAGCACGCCGCCCCCCCGGGCAATGATAATGACCCGGTCCCCCTCCTGGAGGGAGGAGGAGCCCTGGGGGATGATGATGTCGTTGCCCCGGACGATAACGGCCAGCAGCACCCCGGGGCGCAGCTTCAGGTCCTTGAGGGGGACGCCCAGGTGCCGGGTGCCCGGCCCCACGGTAAACTCCATAGCCTCCGCCCCGCCGCCGGCGATGCGGTGGAGGGAGTTCATCACGCTGCCCTGGGAGTTTTGCAGGCCCCGGACCACGTGGACGATGTTGGAGGCGGTGACAAATTTGGGGGAGATCACGCTGTCCAGGCCCAGGGAGCGGACAATGCCGGCGTAGTTCTGCCGGTTGCACTTGGTGATCACCTTTTTGATCCCCTGCTGCATGGCGTAGAGGGAGATAATAAGGTTGTCCTCGTCCCGGTCGGTGAGGGCCACGAAGGCGTCGCTGGCGGTGAGATTCTCTGACTCCAGCAGCTCGGAGTCGGTGCCGTCGCCGCAGATGACGGTGACCCGGGGGAACCGCTCGCTGATGACCCGGCAGCGCTCCTCGTTGTGTTCAATAATTTTCAGGCGGATGCCCAGGTGGTCCAGAATGGCGGCCAGATACATGGACACCTTGCCGCCCCCCACCAGAAAGACCTGCTTCACCTTGGGGGCGTAGCGGCCCAGCTGACGGAAAAATTGGTCCAGGCTGTCAGGCCGGCCCACCATATACAGCTTGTCCCCCGCCTTGGGAACGAAGGAGCCGTTGGGGATGGACACCTCGCCCCCCCGCTCCACGGCGCAGAACAGCAGGGACAGCTTCTTTACCTTGTCGGGCAGGGCGTGAAGGGGGGCGTCCACCAGGAAGTCGCCCTCCTGAAGGCGGAAGCCCATCAGCTCCACTTTGCCCCGGCAGAAGGTCTCGATGTTGGCGGCGGAGGGGAAACGGAGCAGCCGGGATATCTCCACGGCAGTGGTGTTCTCCGGGTTGATTACCATGTCGATTTTCAGGTCCCGGCGCAGCTCGGCCACGCTGCTGGTATACTCCTGATTGCGGATGCGGGCGATGGTGTATTTGGTGCCCAGACTCTTGGCCGTAAGGGAGCACACCATATTCACCTCATCGGAGTTGGTGGCGGCCACCAGCAGGTCGGCGCTGCCGGCCCCCGCCTCACGCAGAGTCGCGGCGGACACGCCGTTGCCCCGGACCGTCATAATGTCCAGCTGGTCTCCGGCCCGGCGGAGGGTGTCCTCCAGGGTGTCCACCACGGTGACATTGTGCTCCTCCAGAACCAGCTGCTCTGCCAGGGTGAAGCCCACCTTGCCGCTGCCTACGATGACAATATCCATCAGTTAATGTCCTTTCCTCTGTTTTAGGCTGGGAGAGCCGATAGGGAAAGGCAAGGGCTCTGCCCTTGCCCAATACGCGGAATCAAGCGGTTTTAAATGGTCCACTCCCCATGGACGACGCCCACCAGATACCAGCGCTCGTTCCCGGGCTGGAATACCAGCTTGAGGGAGGACCAGTCCAGCCCGTCGTTTACCGGGTCGGCGCTGGGAAAGCTGAAGTCCACAAAGCGGCAGCCGGGGTAGGCCTCGGTCAGGTTTTCCAGGGCGTTGCCGCCGGTCATGATGCGGTCAATACCGATCTCCACGGCCTGGGTGTAGTCCCGGTCATAGACATACCGCTGGAAGTACTGGGAGATAGTCATTTTAATGGGGTCGCCCCGTCCGTCCTCAAAGCCCCAGGTGTACACGGTCTGATCCTGGGCCAGACCCTTGATCTGATCGGCGGTAAAGCTCAGGTCGCTGTCCGGATTCACCGTGGAGTAGGGGGTAAAGGTGACGCCCCGCTCCGGGTGGACATAGGCGGCCAGCGCGGTCCAGTTCTGCTGCTGGAGGCAGCGGTTGACGACGCAGGCGGCGCTCAGCAGGGAAAAATTCTCCGTCGGGTCCAGGGGGGCGGGGGCGTCGGAGGACGCCGCGCCGGAGGTGCTGCCCGAGGGCTGGGAGGAGCCGGGGGCCTGGGTGAATTTGTCGCCGGGACCGGTGAGCACCGGGGGCGCCGGATCGTCCCACAGGTCAACCGGCAGAAGGATGCCCGCCAGCAGGCCGATCACCAGGCAGAGGATACAGGGGAAGATTAAAAAGCGTTTCAAGTTTGCCACCTCCTATGGAGACAAAAGGGTGCTGGGGCAACTCGTTCACTCATACATTATAAGCCGAAAAAGGAAAAGATGCAAGAAGAACAAATGCCCGGAGAAATCAAAGGAGGAAAATTGTGCGTTTTGCCGATAAAAATTCGCCAATTTCCGGGACAACAGGGAGCATTATAATACATAGCGGAGAAAAGGTCAAGCGCGGGCCGGGCGGGGCGCTTGAAGGCGGCAGAATTTTGTGGTAAAATATCCTATAAAATATGCGGGGAGGCCGTCAATATGAACGAGCAAACGCGGGAGAGACAATTCCATATCCAGTGCGCCCAGGGCGAGGTGGGGGGCTACTGCATCCTGCCCGGCGATCCGGGCCGGTGCGAGGCCATCGCCCGGCACTTTGACAGCCCGGTCCACGTCCAAACCAACCGGGAATACGTCACGTATACCGGGACGCTTTTGGGGGAAAAGGTGAGCGTGGTGTCCACCGGGATCGGCGGCCCCTCCGCCGCCATCGCCATGGAGGAGCTGGCCAACATCGGGGTCCACACCTTCGTCCGGGTGGGCACCTGCGGGGGGATCGACCTGTCGGTCCAGAGCGGCGACGTGGTGGTGGCCACCGGGGCGGTGCGCATGGAGGGGACCAGCCGGGAGTACGCCCCCATCGAGTGGCCCGCCGTCCCCGACTTCACGGTGACCTCCGCCCTGGTGGAGGCCTGTAAAGATCTGGGCTACTCCTGGCACGCCGGGGTGGTCCAGTGCAAGGACTCCTTCTACGGCCAGCACTCCCCGGCCCGGATGCCGGTGAGCTTCGAGCTGGAGCAGAAGTGGGAGGCCTGGAAGCGGCTGGGAGTGCTGGCCTCTGAGATGGAGTCGGCCGCCCTGTTCGCCGTGGCCGCCAGCCGGAGGGTGCGGTGCGGGTCGGTGTTCCATGTCATCTGGAACCAGGAGCGGGAGAAGGCCGGGCTGGACCAGAAGGAGAGCCACAACACCCAGGCGGCCATCACCGCCGGGGTGGAGGCGCTGAAAATTCTGATTCAGCGGGACAGAGGATAACAAGGTTAATAGAAAGGGCAAGGCGGCTGGTGTGAAAACCAGCCGCCTTGTATTTATCGTACATTGAAAACTATATCCGGTGTTGTCCTGCCATGACTACGGCCATTCAAATAAACATTTAAGTTCAAACTACTATCTGTATTATTCATTACCTCTTCTGGAACATCAGCATATCCTCTAAACTCATAAACTGTGCTGTCAAGCGGTTCTATTTTCGCATCAGTTGCATAATAAGTATTTTCCCATGAGCCACCTATACCAGCACACAGCTCACTTTGTTCAAATATATAGCCATTATTATAATCTATATCAACTCTTTCCAATATGGTATCTATAGGTAATGCTGTTTTGCTAATACTTTTCACTTCAAAGGCGAATGCAACTAAAATACGTCCATCATCAGCTTCATAGCTTATTGGAGTTACTCCATAATGCTTTTGAATATATTCTTCTTGCCATTTATGTGCTTCTAATTCTTCATCAGTTAGTAAACTTGTTGGACGTAAATAGTATTCATCCCTAACATTATCTGTTGCTACGTTATTGTATAATGTATCTCCACTTTCAACCCGTATGAGTGTAATCTCTATATCATCGGTTGTTACAGTATCGCCTAAATGAAATACTTCATTTTCTGGTGTACTATCCTCCCCGCCGCCGCTGGGCGTGTCTGTGCTTGTTGTGTCCCCGTTCCCGGTGCCGGATGTGTTGCTATCTTCTGTTCCACCACTGCCGCCGCAGGCCGCCAAAGAGAGAACCAGAGCCGCTGTAAGTATGAGTGCAAGTGTTTTTTTCATAGTGTCAACCTCCGTCTGATTTTGTTGTTATGCTGGGATACAAAACATATTCTAGTAAAAATTTTTACTAAAGTCAATAGTAAATATCTTTACTCTGCTACCCTTTAGGCATGAACTGCAAAAAGGGGGTTGCCTATGGAATATTATGTAAGCTATATAAGAGGGCTGAGGGAAGATCACGACCTGACGCAAAGGGAAATGGCAGAGATATTGGGGACGTCGCAGACCATGTACGCCAGGTATGAACGTGGCGCAAATGAATTGCCAATCAGGCACTTAATAACCTTGTGTAAATACTATCATGTATCAGCAGATATTGTCTTGGGCTTGAAAAGAAGATGGTAGGGCGGTCCATACAGGTTTTGCGTTGGTGCAGGCCGGTGCGATTGGCAGGAAAACCGTCAAGATTTTTGTCAAAAAAGATTGACATTTTAGGCATAACCCGCTATAGTGTATCTCGCTATCCGTGAAAGCCGGTCAACGCGCCCGACGTCCCCCCTGGACAGAGGGCCGCCCGGTGAATAAATCGAGGGAGCTGACAAAGAAAACAACAGAAATGGGGGAGGATACATGTCCAAGGAGTTGATCCGCCTGACGGACTGCGTCATGGCGTTCGACGACGAGGTTGTACTCGACAAAATCAATTTAAGCATCAAGGATAAGGAATTCCTCACACTGCTCGG
>ERZ808028.1385-NODE-1385-length-14784-cov-8.679812_pt1 | contig 14784 bp, 16 predicted proteins | sample MGYA00380184_ERZ808028 | MGnify/ENA primary metagenome ERZ808028 (study PRJEB31490, sample SAMN06133397) | mouse gut metagenome | isolation source: J8_1 | host: mice | place: China: Chengdu | collected 2015-05 ...
TATCTCCGCTTTCATCGTGGAGCGGGACTTCCCCGGCTTCAAGGTGGGCTCTCACGAGAAGAAGATGGGTATCCGCGGCTCCTCCACCTGCGAGCTGGTGTTCGAGGACTGCATCGTGCCCAAGGAGAACCTGCTGGGCGAGCTGAACAAGGGCTTTAAGGTGGCCATGACCACTTTGGACGGCGGCCGTATCGGCATCGCGGCCCAGGCGCTGGGCATTGCTCAGGCCAGCATCGACGAGTGTGTGAAGTACACCAAGGAGCGTGTGCAGTTCGGTAAGCGCATCAGCCAGTTCCAGAACACCCAGTTCGAGCTGGCCGACATGCAGGCCCACGTGGATGCCGCCCGTCTGCTGACCTACCGCGCCGCCCAGGCCAAGCAGGACCACGAGCCCCACAGCCATCTGGCCGCCATGGCCAAGCTGGTGGCCGCTGAGACTGCCTCCGACGTGACCCGCCGTACCCTCCAGCTCACCGGCGGCTACGGCTACACCCGTGAGTATCCCTTTGAGCGCATGATGCGGGATGCCAAGATCACCGAGATCTACGAGGGAACCTCCGAGGTTCAGCGCATGGTCATCTCCGGCTGGATGGGCGTGAAGTAAGCCTGCTTTTCCTCAGAAACGTTCGCCGTAAAAGACTTTGCTATAAGAAAACATGAAAAACCGCCCAACCCTTGTGTATACAGGGGTTGGGCGGTTTTCTGCTTTGAAACTATGAGGGGGATTGTTTGCGGCAGAGGGAAATGGCGGTTATTTTAAAGACAGTGTTTAAAAAACTTCTCCATGGCGGCGGCATTGCTCTCCTCGTCTCCGCCTTCCACGGTGACGGTGACGGTTTCGCCCTGCTTGATGCCCAGGCCCATGAGGGCCATGAGCTTGGTGCCTACGGCGGACTTGCCGTCGTCCTTGGCGATGGTGATGGTGCTGTCCAGGGCCTTGACGGCCTTGACCAGCAGTCCGGCAGGCCGGGCGTGGATGCCAACAGGGTCGGTGATGGTGTAGGTGAACTGTTTCATGACGAGGTCCTCCTTAAAATGAATTGAGAAGTTCTAAAACCTGCTCTTTTTTCGCCAGTTCGTCGGAGAAGGCTGTGGCGGAACCGGTGGCCGCCCCCAGCTTGTGGGCTGTGGCATAGTCCCGGTGTTCCAGCCAGCCCGCCAGGAATCCGGCCACCATGGAGTCTCCCGCTCCCACGGAGTTGACCACCCTCCCCTGGGGCACTCCAAGGCGGTGGACCATACCTGTCTCATCCAGCAGCAGGGAGCCGTTCCCCGCCATAGACACCAGCACGTTCCGCGCCCCCCGTTCCTGGAGCTTTCTGGCGCAGGCCTCAATCTCGGCGTCGGTGGCCAGCGTTTTGCCGAAGATCTCCCCCAGCTCGGCGGCGTTGGGCTTGATGAGGAAGGGGCGGTAGGGCAGTACGGCGCACAGCAGTTCTCGGGTGGCGTCCACCACGGTGAGGATATCCCGGCCCTCCAGCCGGGCCAGGATGCGCTGGTACACGTCGTCGGGCAGGGAGGCGGGGATGGACCCGGCCAGCACCAGCACGTCCCCGGCCTGGAGCCGGTCCAGCTTGGCGAACAGCTCCTCCAGGGCGGCGGCGGGGATGACGGGACCGACGCCGTTGATCTCCGTCTCCTGTCCAGTCTTGATTTTCACGTTGATTCGGGTGAGTCCCTGAGAAAGCCGGATAAAATCGGTCCGGATGCCTATTTTTTTCAGCCCCTCGTCCAGCGCCTGGCCGGTGAAGCCCGCCAAAAACCCCAGGGCCACATTTTCAACCCCTAAATTACTCAGGACGGTGGACACATTGATGCCCTTGCCGCCCCACTGGACCTCGTCGCTCTCGGTGCGGTTGGTCTCCCCCGTCCGGAAATCGTCCATTCGGACCACATAGTCCAGGGCCGGGTTAAAGGTGACGGTATAAACCATATTCGGTCAAACCTCCTTAATGTCGGTAAACTCTTTGTATCTATGGTCATCCAGCCTGTCGGTGATGATCTGGGCTCCGTCCAGGGCCAGGAAGGCGGCGGCGGTGATGGCCCCGAACTTGCTGGAGTCGGCCAGTACCCAGGTCTGCCGGGCGTGGGCAGACGCCACCGCCTTCACCATAGCCTCCTCCGGGTCAGGGGTGGTAAAGCCGGGGCCCACGGCGATGCCGTTGGTACCCAGGAAAGCCTTTGTGAAGTGGTACTTTTTCAGTCCCTCCATGGCCTCCCCGCCGATGATGGACAGGGTGCCCGGCTTGAGCACACCGCCCAGTACATAGGCGCGAAGGCCCTGCCGGGGCAGACGCTGGACACACTCCACGCTGTTGGTGACAAAGGTGGCCCGGGTGGCCCGTATGTGTTCCACCATGTGCATGACGGTGGACCCGGCGTCCAGGTATACCACATCGTCGTCGGTGATGAGCCCGGCGGCATGCCGGGCGATGCGCATTTTCTCCGGCGTGTGGAGCCGGCGCTTGGTGTCCATGTCCGGTTCCTCCGCCCGAAATTCCTCCCGGACGGGCAGGGCCCCGCCGTGGACCTTGTTCAGCTTGCCCCGGCGGGCCAGCTCGTTCAGGTCCCGCCGGATGGTGGCCTCCGATGCCCCGGTCATTCGGCACAGGTGGGCCACACTCACCGCCTGTTCCTTGTCCAATTCCGCCAAAATGGCCTCCATTCGCACTTCCGCCAGCATACCGCAGACTCCTCTCAGTGATTTAATACGCACATGGTATCATCAAAAACGAGCAGAGTCAAGCGATTTCCTTCACTCCTCCTCGGGGTAGGACACGCCCCACTCCCGCCGAAGGGCAGTCATCAGGGCCATCACATCCCTTGTACAGGACAGCAGCATGTCTCCCTCTCCCCGGACGGCCTTCTCCATGTCCTCCAGCTCATACACTAAGGCCCGGCCGGTCTCCCCCGCCCGGACAGTTTCCCGCGCTCCGGTGGCGGCGTCCACAATGACGGCCTCTTCAGCCCGTGGGTACTCCATGACTTCGATGTAGCCCTTTTCGCAGGAGATCACGGCCCGCTTGGGCTGCTTGGAGTGGAGGGACAGGGTGGCGGAGATCATCTGTCCCTCCCGGTTCATCATGGACAGGACGGCGCTCTCGTCCACCCCGGTGGGAGCCTTGCGGACGAAAGACTTCATCTGGTCGGGGCAAGACTCCAAAAACATCCGGGCCAGAGAGAGGGCATACACGCCGATGTCCAGCAGAGCGCCTCCCGCCAGACTGCGGTTGAAAAAGCGGTTGCTCATATCGTAGTCCTTGAAGCTGCCGAAGTTGAGCTGAATCAGGTTGACTTTTCCCAGTTCCCGGTTGGCCAGACGTTCCCGCAGTACCCGGTACAGGGGCATGTGATAGATGGTCATGGCCTCCGCCAGTACCACACCGTGGTCCCGAGCCAGCTCCACAGCCCGGTCCAATTCGGCGCTGTTCAGCGTGATGGATTTCTCGCACAGCACGTGCTTGCCCTGAGAGAGGGCCTGTTCCAGGTAGGCCATATGGGTGTTGTGGGGGGTGGTGAGGTAGACCACGTCGATGTCCGGGTCGGTAAACATCTCGTGATAGTCTGTGTAGACCTTTTTCACCCCGTATTTTGACCCGAATGCCACCGCCTTCTCATAAGTACGGTTACCCACCCCGTCCAGGGTGCGGCCCATGGTCCGGAGGGCTTGAGCCATCTCATTGGCGATGACCCCGGTGCCCAGCACGGCCCAACGCAGCTGTCTGCTCTGTTCGCTCATGGCAAATACCTGCCTTTCCCAATTTTCTCTATCTTATCACACTTTTTTCTTTTTCAGCAAGCCCAGCAGCAGCATTCCCACCAGGGAACCGACGGCGATGGCGGCGGCGTAGCCCAGGGGGTTGCGCATGACGGGGAAGACGAACAGCCCGCCGTGGGGGGCCGGGGAGGCGCAGCCGAGGGCCATGGACAGGGCGCCCGCCGCAGCGGAGCCTGCGATGCAGGAGGGAAGAACATGGAGCGGGTCGGAGGCGGCAAAGGGGATGGCCCCCTCGGTGATGAAAGACAGGCCCATAATGAAATTCACCGGGCCGGACTTGCGCTCTTCCGCGGTGAAACGGTCCTTGAAGAAAATAGTGGCCAGGGCGATGGCGATGGGGGGTACCATGCCGCCCGCCATGACGGCGGCCATCACTGGGGAGAAGCCGTCCGCCGCCATGGCGATGGACGCGGTGCCGAACACGTAGGCCGCCTTGTTGATGGGTCCGCCCATGTCTGTGGCCTGCATGCCCGCTACCAGAGCCCCCAGCAGCAGGGCGGAGGCGCCGCCCATGGAGTTTAAACCGTCGATGAGGACGGTGTTAAGCATACCCACAACGGGGTTGACCAGACACATGAAGGCCCCGATGAACAGCAGCCCTGCCACGGGGTAAATGAGGATGGGTTTCAGGCCCTCCAGGGACCGGGGCAGTTTGTCGCACAGTCTGCGGAGATATTTCATGAACAGCCCGCCCACGAACCCGGCCAGCAGCCCGCCCAGAAACCCGGCGGAGACGATGGGCACAGTGGGGTCGGCGAAATAGGCGAAGGTGGCCCCGGTGGCCGCCAGGGAGCCGCCCACGAAGCCCACCATCAATCCCGGCCGGTCGGCGATGGACTGGGCGATGAAGGCCGCCAGAATGGGTACCATAAAGCCGAATGCAATGGTTCCCGCCTTGTTGAAGAAAGCGGCCAAAGGGGTGGATGAGCCGAAGGCCGCGGTGCCCGCCGCGCCGCCGTCCAGCAGGAAGGACAGGGCCATGACAATGCCGCCGCCGATGACGAAGGGGAGCATGTGGGATACGCCGTTCATCAGGTGCTTATAGAGGCGGCGGGTCAGCTTTTCATCGGCTCCCGCGTCCTCCGCAGTCCCGCCGCCCTGGTGGTGGTAGACGGGAGCCTGACCGTTTATGATTGTTTCGAGCAGCTGCTGGGGTCTGTTGATGCCGTCGGACACCGGGGTGCGCAGCAGGGGTTTGCCGTCGAACCGGGCCAAGTCTACGTTTTTGTCGGCGGCGATAATAATGCCGTCGCAGGCGGCAATTTCCTCTTTTGTGAGTACGTTTTTCGCGCCGCCGGAGCCCTGGGTCTCCGCTTTTACGCCGATGTTCAGCTCCCGGCCCTTCTTTTCCAGGGCCTCGGCCGCCATATAAGTATGGGCGATGCCGGTGGGGCAGGCGGTGACCGCCAGCACCCGCAGGGAGCCGTCGGGCTTTTTTTCCTCTGCCGGAGCCTCTTCAGGGAACTTCACCCGCTCCTGGGCGTCGATGAGGGCCAGAAAGTCCTCTGCTTTGTCCGCATCCAGCAGCTTTTGGCAGAATTCCTCGTCCATCAGCATTACCATCAGGTGGGAGAGCATTTCCATATGGACCTCGCCGCCCCCCTTCGGGGCCGCGATCATGAAGAACAGGGTGGAGGGTTGACCGTCCTCCGCGCCGTAGTCCACCCCTGCCGGGACGGTCATGGCCGCAAGACCGGCCCGCTTGACGGCGGAACAGCGGGCGTGAGGGACGGCCACGCCGTTCTCCACAGCGGTGGAGTCCAGCTCTTCCCGGGCCCAGATCTCCTTTTTGTAGACGGCTTTGTCAATGATATTCCCAGCCTTTTCCTGGAGGTCGGCCAGCAGGTCGATGGCGGCGGCTTTATCCGCCGGAGCAGTGTGGAGTTGGATGCCGCGGATATTGAGCAGGTCGGTAATGCGCATGGTCACAACTTCCTTTCCTGTTTGATTGGTTTTGATTGATTCCTGTTGATTTGAATATTATCACGCAATACAATCAAAGTCAATCTTTTTCAATCAAGACTGCTCACAAAAATGAGCGGTGAGAATTGTGTGATTTGCACAATACCGGAGTCCGGCGCATGGAGTACATGGTTGGACGTGTTTTGCATTGCAAGGCGGCCGTCTGCCGGATCACCCCAGGCCGTCATAGACACGCATGACCGCATCAACCTGTTCGGATACGATCAGCGACACGGTCAGTCCGTCGCGCCGAACGACTCCGGCCTGGAGCATGGGCTGGTATTCCGTCAAATAAAGCTTTCCCGATTCCCGCTTGTATTCCAGCCGCTTTTCCAAAAGCTTCTGGATTTCCCCGGCGGCTTTTTCATCCCGCCCCCGGACGATGATGAACTCGTCTGGGGCTGTACCCTCGCTCAAGCGGCAGCACACCGCGCCGTCATAGCGGTCCGGCCCGATACCGGTCAGAGCCTCCAACTCCGTCTCGGCGGTGTCCACCATTTCAGGCAGCTCCGCCCCGGCCTGGACCGCGGCGAGCAGCTGAGCGGGAGACGGCAGCTCCCGCGTCTTGGCCCCGCAGCCCGGCAGCAGCAGAGCTAAGAACACCAGCATGCACAAACATTTCCGCATTTCTCTCACCGACTTCCTGCAAAGGCGTTCAGCGCCTCCACCACAACCGCCGCACCCTGGTGGCTCAAATGGATGTACCCATCCCGGCAGTAGTCGTCAGGCAGAGCGCCGCCCTCATTTTTGAGGCTCTCATAGGCGTCCACATAGGGAATATTCCACGCTGAACAGGCCAGTTTGAGTTCAGTCACAAATTCTTTAATCAGCTCATTGCCAAAGTGCCGGTTGACGGTGTAGTCCGGCAGCCACTGAGAGGCTACCTTAGGCGGAACTGTAATGATGATAAACTCCACGCCGGGACAGGCCGACCGAAGATTCATAATCAGCCGAGTGTAGCGGTTCACCACATCCTCCACCACCGGGTCTGCTGCCGAGGCCAGGTCGTTCAGCCCCAACAGCAGGAACACCCGCCGGGGTGCGGTTTCCGCCACAATGTCCTCCAGGGGTTTTTCCTCTCCCTGGTAGCTGAACCGGACGCCGTTGTCCCGGTCCCCAACCAGATCAGCCAGGGATATCCCCATGGTCGTGGTAACAAACCGGGCCGAGCCCAGCATTTCGCCCTCCTGGCGCCGGACGGCCACGTACTGGCGGATCCCCTCCATGATGGAGTCCCCCACCAGCAGAGCGTTGTCGAAATAGCCGCCCTCCTCCGGTTCGCGGGTGGGGACCGCCGGAACGGGATCAGGTTCCGGCAGGACAGATTCGGAAGGTTCCACGGCGGGGAGGGGGACAAACTCCGACTCCGGAGAGGTCCAAGTGGGCGTTTGTTCCGGTGATGAGGCGGACTGGTGGGCTTGGGCAGAACAGCCCGTGAGCAGCAGGGCCAGCGTCAGCCCCAAAAGAAGCAAGCGGTGTTGTTTCATGGTTTGTTCCTCCTGTTAGAATTCGTAGACGCACAGGTAATATTCGTGGGTGGGATAGGAGTCATATGGTTCGCCTGTGTGATGACTCATCATATTCGCAACCCGGTTGTCATCCAGCCAGAAAAGGCGCTGGTTGAGCCACAGCTCCAGGCCGTCCCGCGCAAAGGCGGTGAACTCCCCGCTTTCCAGGTCGATGACGCCCAGACGGTTCAGCCCGGGATTCCCCCAGTCCGCCCATAACAGTTTGGTCCGGGAACTGTTGACCTTGAGATAGCAGTCCCCGGCGGCGGTGATGCCCTCCAGTCTGACCTGCTTCCCGGTGTGCAGGTCAAAAATTGTGACGACGCCGTTTTCGTCCGTCTGCTGGGCAAGGGACCAGTTGTAAGGATCTTCAGGAGAAGTACCGATCAGCTCCTCCTGCGCCGCCGTGAGTGCGACCGTGCCGCTGGGGATGTGATAGGTCCATACGTTGCTGGGCTCGGGACGCCATAGCGGAGCCATCGCCAGCAGCACGGTGTCGTCGTAAAACGTGGCCTCATAGGCCCCGAAGGTCTCCGGAATGTCCAGGCCCATCAATTCACCGAGAGGGGCGTAGGTTTTTTCTTCCAGATTCACCAGATAGGGCGTGCCCTCGGGGGTGTCGTTCCCCGCCCGGACCAGGGCATGGCGCAGGTCCTCGGTAAACAGAATGGGGCGGGCGCTTCCCAGCGCCTCCAGCCCGCAGCCTGCCAGCACGTCCCGGACCTGCCCGGTGGCCAGGTCACAGATCCAGGCCCAGCGTCCCTCGGCCTGACCGTCGTAGTAGCTGCAGTTCAGCACTGCCACATCGGTGCGGGAGCCCAGGCGTTCGGGGGAGAGAGACAGGGGGGCAGGGTCCTCCAGATTTGAGGATATGTCATAGAGATGGAGCCGCCCATTGTAGGAAAAGGAGCGGAAGCGGAGCTCTACGCCGGTGCATCCGATGTCAAGCGAAACAGCGGTCTCAACAGCGTCTGTTCCCACCTGTGCCAGCTCGCCGCCCTCCAGCGCGTAGAAGCGGGGGTTTTCCCAGGAACCGTCCGGATTCACGTCGAAATGGGTGAGCAGACCGTCTCCATATTCGATGTTCCAGGCCCCCTCCAGCTTCACATACTGGGCGGATACCTGACCGCCGATGGTCACCTGCTTTACCTCGTACCCAGACTCCGGCACATCGGGCACCTGTTCCACCTCACCCAGCTGGAACAGGGAGATGACGGCCTCCCGGAATTCCGGACTCACCGCCATGGCCGCCGCCAGGGTACACAGCAGGGCCAGCGCCGCCGCCAGTGCCACGGTGAAGATCCGCTTCAGCGGACGGGGCCGGGGTTTAGCGGTCTCCACCACATAGCCAAGCCGTTTTTGCGCGTGGACGATGTAAGTTTCGCTGATATTTTCCATGGCGTTCAGCAATAACTCGCCGTTCAAATGAATCCCTCCTTTTCCAAATGAGCCTTCAGCTTTTGCCGGGTGCGCATCAGCATGGATTTGGTTTTGCTCAAGCTGAAGTTAAACTTTCTGCTGAGTTCCGCCACAGGCGCCAGAAACCAGTAGCGGCACACGAACAGGTCCCGTTCCGTCTCCGGCAGGGATGCCAAAAAACGGTCGATGGCGCAGGTCAGCTCCCGGGCGGCCACGGCCTGCTCCGGTGTATTCGGTGAGACGGCCACCTCGGACAGTTCATCCAGAGCCAAAGGTACTTCGCCGCCGCCCCGCTTTTCCGCTTTTCTCTCACTCCAACGGTTAATGGATATGCGCCGGGTAATTTTTCCCAGAAACGTGGACAACATCGACGGACGATGGGGCGGCATGGCGTTCCACGCCCCTAAGTAAGTGTCGTTTACGCTCTCGTCGGCGTCCTCGGCGTCGGCTAGGATATGATAGGCGATGGCGTAGCAGTATTTTCCGTATTTGTCTGACGTTTCAGAAATCGCGCGTTCGGAGCGGTCCCAGTACAGCTCCACAATGCGGGAATCTTCCATCCAAACACCTCCTCCAGATTTGAAAGGGCCTTTCACCTTTCTACTCAGGAAAAAAGCAAACTGGTTGCGCCGGATTTTAAAATTTTTTTTGCGAAAATATGCCGCAGATTTTTGGCGTGTATAATTTTATCCGCTGGGCACAAAAAACGCAAGGCCGTCGGCGGGTTTGCCGCCCCATTGCGGCTCGTTTTCCCGCTTCCGTGCCCGGCTGTTCAGAAAAAGCGGCGGAGCGTCCGACCGGAACGCTCCGCCGCATATGGTTCAAATAAAATCGCCGCCGGGGATAAGCCGCATATTCTTTACGCCAGAGTCTGAAAATAGGTCCGGTTGTGGGCCACCGCCGGGTCGTCCGGTTTGCAGGCCGCCGCCAGCTCGTTGAATTCCTCCGCCCGCCTCTGATCGCCCAAGCGGCTGTGACAGACGCACAGCTGAATGCAGGGAAGATAGCCGTAGCAGTCCGGTGAGACGAACCCGCCCCGGCGGTCATCCCGGGGGCAGGTCAGGGCCAAGGCGTACCAGTAAGCTGCCTGGGCATACCGCTCCCGCTGGAAGAACCAGCGGCCCAGTTCACAGCACACCTCTGCCCTGGGCCGGTCATAGGAAAAGGTTTGAAACAGTGCCGCCAGCGTCGCTTCGGGCTGTTCCAGCTGCTCATGACAGTAGGCGCAGTGGCAGCAGGCGTCGATGTTATTCTCCACCCAGCCCCGGCCCTCCGCCAAAAACGCCTCAAAAACCGCCAGGGCCTCCTGCCACCGCCGATGGTAATACAGTTCCCGGCCATAATAAAACTGCTGCCGGGGCTCCAGGGTTTTTCCGGCCTCCAGCTGGACTTGGTAGATGCGCAGGTTGCGGTCCGGGTCGGAGGGACGAGTCTTGCGGTGGGTGACGGCAAAATCCCCATAGAGGACCCGGCCCACGGGGGCGATTGCCTCGTGGACAGCTCCTTCCCAGCGCATTCCGGCGTCATTTTTGATAAGGCGCTCCCGGTAGTAGGAGAAAGTGACTCGTCCGCTCTCGTCAAAACCGGTGTGATAGGGAGCCATTACCACCGAGACGTCGGGCTCCAGGCTCTCTTTCAACTTCAAAAAAGCGGCCTGGTCTGCCTCCAGAATCATATCGTCCGCGTCCAGCCACATGCAGTAATCCATGGAAGCGTGGGCAAAAGACTCGTTTCGTGCGGCGGCGAAGTCGTCCTGCCAGGGGAAATCAAAAATCCGGTCGGTAAAGCGGGCGGCGATCTCCTTTGTGCGGTCGGCGGAACCGGTGTCTACGATAATGATTTCATCCACCAAACCGGAGGTGCTGTCCAAACACCGCGCCAGCACGTCTTCCTCGTTTTTGACGATCATGCATAAGCTGACGCTCACCATATTGAAGCCTCCTTTCGATCCATAACGATCGGCCGCCCGCCGGCAGCACCGGCGGGCGGCCACAGCGTGTCAAAAGCAGCTGTGCCACTTTCTTAAATTAGGGTATCGTTTAAAGGGGATGTTGAGGCCCCTTCAGCGTTCAGGCCTATTTGTCTGTAATCCCTATACTATAATTGTGTTCACGTCCAACCCGGTTGCAGCACCGGTTCAATTCAGCCGGATGATGGTCAGGGAGGCCCCTGCGCCGCCGCCCACCAGGATGGCGGTTCCGGCCACGGCAGCCGGGTACATCTGAAGGGTGATGGTGGAGTTGGCGGGCAGGGTGACCTTGATCTGGTTTTCAAAATGGGAGGTGGACACCACCGGGGCGATGGTGGATGGGGTGTTGTTGGCGCCGTTGATCACCAGACGGGTTCCCATCAGCAAGGACAGGGTGGTATTCACGCGATAGGAAATTTGATAAGTGCCGGCTGTGGCCACGGTGAACACCGTATTTCCGGCGTTGGCGGTGATGTCCGGGGATAGCACCTGGGCGTTGGGCAGGGGGATTGGGCTTCCGCCCAGCGCGACAAGGATGGTGCTGCCCTGGGTGTTGGTGGCGAAAGCGGCGGTGGCTGTGGGGTTGGGCCCAGCCGCCCCGGTGGCTCCCGTGGCTCCGGTGGCCCCTGTCACCCCGGCCGCTCCAGCCGCCCCGGTGGAACCGATGACGCCTGTGACGCCGTCGGCTCCGGTGGGACCCGTGGCTCCGGCGGCTCCGTCCGCCCCAGTGGCTCCCGTGGCTCCGGTGGGACCTGTGGCACCGGCGGTTCCGTCCGGTCCGGTGGGACCAGTGGCTCCGGTGAGACCCGCCGCGCCATCCGGCCCGGTGGGACCTGTGGCTCCGGTGAGACCCGCCGCACCGTCCGGCCCGGTGGCTCCGGTAGCTCCGGTGGGACCCGTGGCCCCGGTGGCTCCGGTGGCTCCGGTAGGCCCAGTGATGCCCTGAGCCTGGCCTGTAGGTCCGGCGGCGCCGGTGGGTCCGGCGGGACCGGGGGCAATGGGGGCGTTCAGCGCAGCGCCCAGTTTGGCGGACAGCACCATTTGCTGCGCCACGATGCCGGACAGGGTATCCTGCACGCTCTGGTTGACGCGGATAACCTCCTCAAAGGCTGCGGCTTCGTCCAGCCCGGGCAGGGTGCCCAGAACGTATTGCAGCTTCTCACCCTCAGCGTTGAGGATGTGGCTCAAGCTCAGCTCCTCCATAGCAATGGAGGCAATGATTTCGTTGAGGCTCCCTTCCCGGGTCAGGGGGGGCTCAATCTGGGGAAATGTGGGCTGTGACATAATGCATCCCTCCTCAGCTCAGACGGAGCAGCGTCAGAGACGCCCCGGCGGAACCGGGCAGCAGTGTGGCCACCGATGCGATGCCGAACATTTGCAGGGAAACGGTATCCCCGGCGTTCAGATCCAGCAGGATTTCGTTGGAAAAGTGGCTCAGGGACACCAGCGGGGCCACGGTGGAGGCAGTGTTGGCCGCGCCGTTGATAAGCAGACGGGTGCCGCTGGCCAGCGCCACGGTGGTATTGATGTCATAAGAGAGCTGATAACGGCCGGCTGTGTTCACGGTGAACACGGTGTTGCCGGCGTTTACTGTGATGTCCGGGGACAGCAGCTGGCTGTTGGGCAGGGGCACCAGGGTACCCGCCAGGATGACGGTGACCACCGTGCCACTGGTGTTGGCAGCATAGGCGGAGGTGGCGGTGACGTTGGGCCCGGTAGGTCCGGTGGGTCCGGTGGGTCCGGCAGCCCCGGTAGCCCCTGCGGCGCCGGCAGGGCCTGTGGGACCCGTTGCGCCGTCAACTCCGGCGGGGCCTGTGGCCCCCGTCGCGCCTGTGGCCCCCGTTGCGCCCGTTGCGCCTGTTGCGCCTGTGGCACCGGTCACACCGTCAACTCCGGCGGGGCCTGTGGCACCTGTGGCGCCGACAGCGCCATCAGCGCCTGCGGGGCCTGTGGCGCCTGTCACACCGTTTGCGCCGTCGGCTCCGGTGGGACCGGTGGCGCCCGTCGCGCCTGTCGCCCCCGTTGCTCCGGTGGCCCCCGTCGCTCCGGTGGGGCCGGTGGGTCCGCCTGCAGGTCCGGTGGGGCCGGTGGGACCTGTAGAGCCGTCAATATATGCACAACAAGGGTAATCCCTGAAATCATGCGAATTTCACACATCTTAAAGACGATTAAACAGCCCCTATAATTACACCAAATACGCCGTAGAAAGGTTGGGCAAGCCTTGATATGGCGTTTTTAAGTGGGGATTATCTGCGCCGTAGGTTTCCAAAATCTGCGGCGTTTTTTCATGTCCATACACCGAAAGGAGCGGAGAACCATGCCAGTATTCCGCGTGGAGAGGAACAAGGGGTACACGGTCATGTCCAACTACCACTTGCGGGACAAGTCCCTGTCCCTGAAAGCCAAGGGCCTGCTTTCGCAGATTTTGTCACTTCCGGAAGATTGGGATTATACCCTGTCCGGCCTGTGCTACATCAACCGGGAGAGCAAGGACGCTATTCGTTCCGCCGTCAACGAATTGGAGCGGGCCGGGTACATCGAGCACCACCAGACCATGGACGAGGGCGGCAAGTTCAGTAGCAACGAGTACATCATCCACGAGCGTGAAACCAATCCACAGCATCCCTTACAGTGTAGCACAGCCCTTGGAGAGGGGCTCTAATAACTACTACTCTATAATACAAGGAGCGGAAGCGGTCCCACAGAGTGCCGTTGAGATTTATCGGGAGATTATCAAGGAGAATATCGAGTACGACCATCTTCTGCACCACTCCAAGATCGACCCGGAGGAATTGGACGGCATTGTGGAATTGCTGGTGGAAACCGTCTGTACGGCCCGCAAGTCTATCCGTGTCGCTGGTGATGACTACTCCGCTGAGCTGGTAAAGGCCAAACTGCTGAAACTCAACAGTGGCCATATCGAATTTGTCATGGACTGTATGCGGGAGAACACCACGAAAATCCGCAACATCAAGAAATATCTGCTGGCGCTGTCAACGCCAATTTAAAATTGTAAGAAAACGCCGAAGAAATTTTGTCATTTTTCGGCGGGGCGGGGGATAAGAGAATCAGTTATTTCCTTGCAGGAAAAGAGTATTTACGATTTGCTGCTTCTGGCGCATAAATTCCTCGCGCTCCTTCAGGCGGTAAGACTCACCCTTGATATTGATAACGGCGCAGTGATGCAGTACACGATCCAGGATGGCGGAGGCGATGGTAACGTCGGCAAAGACCTCGTTCCACTGGGAGAAGGTCTTGTTGGAGGTAAAGACGGTGGACGTTTTCTCATACCGCCTGGCAATGAGCTGAAAGAACAGGTTTGCACCCTGGATATCCATGGGGAGGTAGCCGATTTCGTCAATGATGAGCATCTTGTACTTGGCCAGCACCCTGAGCTTGTCCGGTAGGCGGTTCTCAAAATGGGCCTTTTTGAGCTGTTCAATGAGCTGATGGCAATTCACGTAACAAGTGGAAAACCGATGCTGTGCGGCCACAAGGCCCAGAGCCGAGGCCAGATGTGTCTTGCCCACGCCGGGCGGACCAAGGAATACCTCGTCGGAACAAACTTCGCTCCACTCGTCACGCCCTTTCGGGCATGGCTCGCACCGTTTCGTTGTTCCTCCTCTCCCTACGTGACCCGCTTCGCTGGGCTCGCGCGGGGGCCCCATTTACGTTCTCCGCATTTTCCAGGAAACGCATGGCAGCCAACTCATCGATTTGCCGCTTGTCAATGGAGGGCTGGAAAGAGAAATCGAAGTCGTCCAGGGTTTTCTTGATGGGAAAGCCGGACATCTGGACTTGCTTCTCATAAGCCCGTTTCCGCTTGGATTTGACCTCCTCCGCAAAGATATGGTCCAAAACGTCCACAATATTGAGGTTTTCCGCCACCGCCCGTTCCAAGTAATTGTCCAGGATTTCCAGCGTGTTTTTCATCTTGAGGGCTTCCAGGTTTTCCCGCAGCCTGTCCGGCTCTGAAATACCCTTTACCGCTCCGCCCCCCCGCTTCGCAGAGGCCTGCGGTGGACAGGGTATTTCCTCGCCTCCGAACACGGCCCGCTCCGTTGGGCTCGCGCTCGGTTAGATACCGCGGCCTATGCCGCCTTGTGGCCTAACAGCTAATGCGTCCCCGCGCAATACGCTGCCACTAT
>ERZ808028.1386-NODE-1386-length-14784-cov-5.858299_pt1 | contig 14784 bp, 12 predicted proteins | sample MGYA00380184_ERZ808028 | MGnify/ENA primary metagenome ERZ808028 (study PRJEB31490, sample SAMN06133397) | mouse gut metagenome | isolation source: J8_1 | host: mice | place: China: Chengdu | collected 2015-05 ...
CCGCCCCGCCCCCTCATCCGCCCCAGTGTGCGCACTGGGGCACCTTCCCCCCGGAGGGTGGAAGGCTTATCCTGCGGGGGACGAAGGTTTTTTTATGGAAAACCGGCTGGCCAGCGGCCAGCCGGTTTGTTATCTGATATGTTACACCTCGCTCAGGGCGCTGACAACAAAGCCGAACATGTTGTCCTGGGGCTGGAGGGTGGCCTGGAAGCGGACCAGCACCTCATTCTCCACCTCGTACACCAGGGCGCCGGTGAGCACATAGCCGTCGCTGGAGGCAGTCAGGCTCTCCACCTGAATTTGGGCCAGGTTGTCCTCGCCGCACACCACCACGTAGCTGCGGGAGACATTGTCGTAGTTCAGCCGGTCCCGGATGGAGGCCGGGGGGGCGCCCAGCTCGTCCAGGTCCACGTCCAGCACGGCGGCGTAGTCCATCACCGTCTCCTCGGGCAGGAACAGCTCGCCCTGCTCGGTGATGCTGCGGCTGTCCATCTGGCCGTAGAGGGAGAGCATGTTATACAGCCCCTCCCAAGTGAGGGCGGCGTTGCCAAAGTCAAACCGTTTCACGTCGTGGTTCACCATGGCCAGCACCAGAGCGTGGAGGGCGGGGGACATGGACTCCGCCGCGTCGGTCTCGGCGGGCACGTCGCCGGGGAGATAGCTCTGGGTCTGCGCAGAGGCCGGGGCCTCCACCGAACCGGCCGGGGCCACGCTGCTCACAGGTAAAATGAGCATCGAGGTGACGAGGGCCGCTGTCAAAATTTTTTTAAACATAGAGGAGACCTCCTTTCCTGTTTGTACCTCTATCTTAGCACGGATGTTCTGTTACCTTCTTATCGAAGCTGTTACAAGTTGATGTGAAAATGGTTACAGATTGGCTACAGCTTGCCTGTCCACCCCCAGTCTATGCGGCGGGAAAAGGGGACATGCCTGTTTTTATTTGGTTGACCGGGGCAGTTATTTGGATTACAATGTAGGGGCGGCCCCGGCAAGAACCGGCGGGCGGCCACAGGCCGCCCATGCCACCATCTGGGAATAACAGGAGTGTACATATGTTAAACCACGAAAAGCAGCTTCAATTCTGCAAGGCCCGCCGGGGGGCCATTGCCCGGGAGTTTCCCCGGCTGAACCCGGAGCAGCGCAAGGCCGCCCTGGCCACCGAGGGTCCCCTGCTCCTGCTGGCGGGGGCGGGGAGCGGCAAGACCACCGTCCTCATTCACCGTATCGCCAACCTGATGAAGTACGGCCGGGGCTCCGACTGCGAGGAGGTGCCGGAGTTTGTCACCGAGGACGATCTGGCCTTTCTGAAGCGGTACGCCGAGACGGGCGAAGGGGACAAGCTCCGTCAGGAGCGGCTGTGCCGGGTGGACCCCGCCGCACCCTGGACCATTCTGGCCATCACCTTTACCAACAAGGCCGCCGGGGAACTGAAGGACCGCCTGGCCAACCTGCTGGGCCCCTCCGCCAACGACATCTGGGCCAGTACCTTCCACTCCGCCTGTGTGCGAATTTTGCGCCGGGACATCGACAAGCTGGGCTTCTCCTCCTCCTTCACCATCTACGACACCGACGACTCCCTCCGGGTCATCAAGGACATCCTCAAGGACCTGAACATGGACGACAAGCAGTTTGCCCCCCGGTCGGTGCTGGGGTACATTTCCCGGGCAAAGGACGCCATGAAGCTGGCCCCGGACTATCTGGCTGAGTGCAAGGCGGCGGAGGATTTTCGGCTGACGAAAATTGCCAATGTGTATATGGAGTATCAGCGCCGGCTGTGGGAGGCCAACGCCCTGGATTTTGACGACATTATCCTCCACACCGTCCGGCTTTTGCAGGGCTTTGACGACGTGCGTGCCTATTATCAGAAAAAGTTCCGCTACGTGCTCATTGACGAGTATCAGGACACCAACAACCTGCAATACCTGCTGGCCTCCACCCTGGCGGGGGGGTATGAAAACTTCTGCGTGGTGGGCGACGACGACCAGAGTATCTACCGCTTCCGGGGGGCCACCATTGAGAATATCCTGTCCTTTGAGAAGCAGTACAAGGGGGCCAGGGTGATCCGTCTGGAGGAAAATTACCGCTCCACCGGCCACATTCTGGACGCGGCCAACGCCGTTATCCGCAACAACCAGGGCCGGAAGGGCAAGGAGTTGTGGACCCGGGCCGGGCCGGGGGAGGCCCTCCACCTCTACACCGCCATGAACGAGAACGACGAGGCCCAGTATGTGGCCAACAAGATTCTGGAGAACTTCGGCCAGGGGAGGCGGTGGAAGGACCACGCCATCCTCTACCGGATGAACGCCCAGTCCAACCAGATGGAGCAGGCGTTTAAGCGAAACGGCGTCCCCTACCGGATTATCGGGGGCACCCGGTTCTTCGACCGGGCGGAAGTGAAGGACGTGCTGGCCTATCTGGCCGTGCTGGACAACCCGGAGGACGACCTGCGCCTCACCCGGATCATCAACAATCCCCCCCGGGGCATCGGGGCCAGGACGGTGGAGATTGCCCAGGAGCTGGCCCGGCGGGATGAATCCTCCTTCTACGCCGTCATCGACAACGCCGCCCTCTACCCAGAGCTGCAAAAGGCGGCCAGGCGGCTGGGGGAGTTTACCAGGCTGATTCAGGAGCTCTACCAGCTGCTGGCGGAAAACAGGCTCACCCTCCCGGAATTTTATGAGGAGCTGCTGGCCCGTACCGGCTACGCTGTCATGCTGGAGAGCAAGAACACCGTAGAGGCCCGCACCCGGCTGGAGAACGTGCGGGAGCTGCTCACCTCCATCAACAGCTATCTGGAGAACCGGGCCGATTCGGAGGAGTCCCTTCTGGACGCCCTCCACAACTTTCTGGATGAGATCGCCCTGTACACCGACATCGACAGCCACGACCCCAGCCAGGACTGCGTGGTGATGATGACCATGCACGCCGCCAAGGGGCTGGAGTTCCCGGTGGTCTTTGTGGTGGGGGCGGAGGAGGGCATTTTCCCCGGCATCCGGGCCATCGGCGAGGCGGAGGAGATGGAGGAGGAGCGCCGGCTGTGCTATGTGGCCATGACCCGGGCCCGGGAGCAGCTCCACCTCACCTGCGCCAACCAGCGGATGCTCTTTGGCCGCACCAGCGCCAACCGGCCTTCCCGGTTTGTGGAGGAGATACCCCCGGAGCACCTGGAGCGGTCGGGTAAGAGCTTCCTGTCCGACCTGGGCGGAGGAGACTGGGACGGAATGCCCAGCCGGGCCTCGGGCTACGGAGGGTACGGCCAGCGGCCAGCCTACGGGGCGGGACGGCAGAGCTATGGTGGAGGGGGTACCCCGGTAGGGGGCGGCCTCCGGGCCGCCCCGCAGGCGGCCAACGATTTCCGGAAAGCGGGGCGGGACAGAGCCCGCCCCCTACAGAGCGCCAGCGCCTCCCTCCAGCTGGCCAAGGGGGACATGGTGGACCACAAGGCCTTCGGCCGGGGGATGGTGCTCTCTGTTCAGGCCATGGGGGGCGACGCCCTGGTGGAAATCGCCTTTGACAACGTGGGCACCAAGCGGCTGATGCTCAAGTCCGCATCGGCCCATATGACCAAGGCGTAAGCGTTCCAACCCACATGCCAGGCGCCCCCGGAGAGGCGGCTTCTCTCCGGGGGCGCCTTTTCCCGCTGTCTTTTTTGCGGGCGGCCGGAAAAGCTGCGGGGAGACACGCCCGGGTTTTCATAAAAATTTCTCCAGAGCGGGAACTTTTTTCCGTTTTCTGCGTCTATATAGAGAAAGGACAACGCCAAACACCTCACCTTAAGGAAATCTTAACCGAAATTGTAACCAACTTGTAATTGATACCCCCGGGCAACGGGCATATAATGGGGGGAGCATGTACAAGCTGGGCCTGTCCGCCTTTTGGGCAGGCAGACCGTTTGAACAGGAGGAAAGCCGCTATGCCAGATGTGAAAGAGATTCAAACCGCCGCCCCCGCGCAGGAGGCGGTGGAACCCGCAGTGAGCGGGCCGGTGACGCCGGTCCCGCCCCCCAAGTCCAAAAAGCCGGCGGGGAAGGGCCGGCAGAAGATTGTCAAGCGGCTTATCGCCCTGGGGGTGGCCGCCGCGATTTTCGGAGGCGGGGGCTTTGCCCTGTACCGCTTCCTCACCGACGACGACTCGGAGCTGGGGGAGATCTATTCCCAGCCCGCCGAGATCGGCACCATCCAGAGCAAGGTGTCCGGCCGGGGCAGCGCCCGGGCCAAGGAGTCGGCCGCCATCACCCTGACCCAGAGCGGCGTGGTGCAGGAGGTCTTCGTGGCCGGCGGGCAGACCGTTATGGCCGGCGACCCGCTGTACACCATCTACAGTGAGGCGGCGGAGACCGAGCTCTCCAAGGCCCAGGAGGAGATGGACAAACTGCTGGAGGAGGCCAACAACCTCACCGTCCGTGCCCCCTTTGCCGGCAAGCTGATTGATGTGGAGGAGTTCCAGATTGACCAGCAGGTGGGCGAGGGCACCAAGGTGGCCACGCTGGTCAACGACAAGAAGCTGAAGCTCTCCCTCTACTTCAGCTACGCCTACGAGGGGGAAATCTGGGCGGGCCAGAGCGTGGACGTGTCCATCCCCGCGGTGATGAAGACCTTCACCGGCCGGGTGGAGCAGGTCAACCGGGTCAGCTTCATCTCCCCCGAGGGGGCGGTCCACTTCGAGGCGGAAATCGTCTTTGACAACCCGGGCACCCTCACAGCCGGCATGGACGCCTCCGCCGTCCTCACCGCCTCCGACGGCTCGGAGATTTACCCCTACGAGAACGGCCGGACCCAGTTCTACGAGACTCGTGACATTATCACCAAGGCCGCCGGCCCGGTGGCGGGCCAGGGCAACCTGCTCAACTACGCCAATGTCTCCGCAGGGGAGGAGCTGCTGTACTTAGGGTCGTCCACCATTGACGAGAAGATTCAGGCCCAGCAGGTCAAGCTGGACGAGGCCATGAAAGCCATGGCCGACTTCAACGCCGTGGCCCCCATCGACGGCACCGTCACCTCCTGCAACCTGGTGGAGGGCCAGGAGGTCAAGAGCGGCGACACGGTGATTATGATCTCCAACAACGTGACCATGCTGGTCACCATCAACGTGAACGACCAGAACATCTCCTTTATCAAGCCGGGCAGCTATGTGGAGCTGAAGGACTGGAGCGACAACGTCTTCCAGGGTCTGGTTACCTCCATCGACATGTCCGGGGGACAGGGGGGCGACGGCATGATGGGCGGAGGCTCCGGCGGCGGTACCAACTATCCCGTCACCCTGACGGTGGACAACTTCGGCGGCGCGCTGATGGAGGGCATGACCCTGCAATATTCCTTTGTCACCAGCGAGTCGGCGGAGTGTGTGCTGGTGCCCACCTCCTGCGTGCAGTATTACCCCGACCCGGAGGGCAACCGCTGCAAGGTGATCTTTGTCAAGATGGAGGAGGCCCCCGAGGAGATTCCTGAGCTGATGTATCCCGAGCTGATGCCGGGCCAGGCCCGCACCTACCCCACCCCGGAGGAGGGCTACTACCCCGTTATTGTGGAGACCGGCATTGCCGACACCCAGAATGTGGAGATCATCTCCGGCGTGGAAGCGGGGGATGAGGTGTTCATCAATTACACCGTAACGGACTACAGCAGCGGTTGGGGCTGATGAGGTAATGCCATGCTGATCGACATTCAAAACCTCTATAAGATATACAACGAGGGCAAGGAGAGCGAGGTGCGGGCGCTGGACGGCGTCTCCCTCCAGATCGACAAGGGGGAGTTCGTGGCCATCGTGGGCCAGTCGGGCTCCGGCAAGTCCACCATGATGAATGTGCTGGGCTGTCTGGATATCCCCACCTATGGGGAGTACCACCTGGACGGCACCGATATTGGCTCCCTCTCCGACAAGCAGCTGGCCCGCATCCGCAACCGGGAAATCGGCTTCATCTTTCAGGGCTATAACCTGATTCAGGAGCTGGACGCCCTGGAGAACGTGACCCTGCCCCTGATCTACCGGGGGGTGTCGCTGTTCGACCGGGAGGACATGGCCATGGAGGCCCTGGCCAAGGTGGGCATGGACGACCGGGCCCACCACCGGCCCTCGGAGATGTCAGGCGGCCAGCAGCAGCGGGTGGCCATCGCCCGGGCTATCGCCACCGCGCCCCCCATCATCATGGCCGACGAGCCCACCGGCGCTCTGGACTCCAAAACGGGCAAGCATGTGCTGGAGATTCTGCGGGATTTGTACCGCGGGGGGACCACCATCCTCCTCATTACCCATGACGACGGCATCGCCGCCACCGCCCGGCGGGTGGTGCGGCTGTCTGACGGCAAGATCATTTCGGACAAACAGCAGGAGGTGGACTGGGAATGAACCTGTGGCAGGCCTTTAAAATGGCCTTCAAATCCATCGCCCTGAAAAAGACCCGGTCCTTCCTCACCATGCTGGGCATTATCATCGGCGTGGCCTCGGTGGTTATCATGGTGTCGGTGATGCAGGGCCAGGCCAAAAAGAGCATGGAAATGTTCGAGAAGATGGGTGAAAACAAGATTAACCTCTACCTCTACGCCTGGGACGGCGGCGAGAGCGTACAAAGGGTGATGGACTACTGCCTGTCCCTCAACACCTATATCAGCGGCATTACTCCCAACGCGGAGATCAACGACTCCGTGACCGTCCAGTACGGCTCCAAGACCGTGAAGACCAACGACTGGGACAACATCAACTGGGACGTTCCGGGGGTGGACCCCTGGTCCACCATGCTCCACGTCTATCTGGGCTCGGAGCAGTACGGGGTGTGCAACAACTACAAGCTGGCCAACGGCCGGGAGATGTCCTATCTGGAGGTGGAGGAGACCCTTCCGGTGTGTATGCTGGGGGCGGGGGCCAAGGAACAGCTCTTTGGCTTTACCGACCCGGTGGGGGAGACCATCACCCTTAACGGCGACCCCTTCCTGGTGGTGGGCTGGTATGAGAAGATGGACATAGACTGGCGGCCGGAGATGGACAACGTGATTGTCATTCCCCACACCTTCAACCGCACCATGAACAACAATTACGACATGAACCAGTATGTTATCAAGGCCCGGGACGCTCAGTCCACGGTCAAGGCCATGACCCTGCTCACCGCCTATCTCAACGGCATGTTCCCCAAGGACGCCGACGGCAACCGGATGAACGGCAACTACGACCTGGGCAGCGACAACAGCGCGGCGGAGAACCAGCAGAAGGCCAACCTGATGCAGTCCCTGGTGATGGGGGCCATCGCGGGCATCTCCCTGCTGGTGGGCGGCATCGGCATTATGAACATCATGCTGGTTACCGTTACCGAGCGCACCCGGGAAATCGGCATCCGCAAGGCCATCGGCGCGGAGCGGTCCAGCATCATTACCCAGTTCCTCATCGAGGCGGCGGTGATCTGCTCCATCGGCGGGCTGATTGGCATTGCCATCGGCTATGTGGGCACCATGATTGCCGGCAAGCTGATGAGCGACGTGTTTGAGGGGATTATCCTCATGCCCGAGCCCTTTATCGCCTTTGGCGCCTTCGCCTTCTCGGTGGTGCTGGGCATCATCTTCGGCATGTACCCCGCCATCAAGGCCTCCGGGCTGCAGCCGGTGGTGGCGCTGAGAGCGGACTGAGGCTTGCAAAGCGTTACCATTGTGTAGGGCAAGGGCTCTGCCCTTGCCTTCCCGACCACAGGCAGAATCCTGATTCAGGCAAGGGCAGAGCCCTTGCCCTACATACGCAGATAGTTTGAAACCAGACAGGAGATGTGAGTAGATTGAGAGTAAAACGTATTTTGTCAGCCCTCCTCACCGGAGCCCTGGCCCTGTCCCTGGTGGTGCTGCCGGCGTCGGCGGCGCCGGGGTCCTTCATTGACGTCACCGACCCCAACACCGCCGTCAACGCCGATATCCTGCGGCTGATGGGTGTGGTCAGCGGCACCGGCGGCAACATGTTCAACCCCGGCGGCACCCTGACCCGGGCCCAGTTCTGCACCATGGCGGTCAACTTCCTCCAGAAGGGGGAGGAGGCCCCCCGATACGCCACCCGCACCATCTTCTCCGACGTGAAAAGCGGCCACTGGGCCCGCAGCTACATCAACCTGGCCGCCTCTGACCCCTCCCTCTTTGTCAAGGAGGGGGGCGGGGAGGACAGCAAGGGCGTCCCTCTGATCTCCGGCGTGGGGGACGGCACCTTCCAGCCCGACAACAACATCAGCCTGGCCGAGGCTGTCACCATCCTGCTGCGGGCCCTGGGCTACACCAGCAAGGAGGCCGGGGCGGTGTGGCCCCAGGGCTACATGGACCTGGCAGGCTCGGTGGGCCTGCTTGACGGGCTGGATGCGGGGGCCTCCGCCTACATCACCCGGGCCCAGGCCGCCCAGCTCTTTGTCAACGCCCTGTCCTGCAAGAGGCAGGACGGCAAGGTCTACTACACCACCATCGGCGAGGCCTCGGAGGACAAGACTATCATCCTGGCCGTCAACGTGGAGGCGGACGACGGCAGCGCTTCGGGCGCAATCCGCACCACCAGCAATAAAAACGCCGAGTCCTACCTCCCCGCCCACGGCGACGCCAACGTGACCGCCCTCCAGGGCCGGCGGGGCAACCTGGTGCTGGACGCCAACCATGAGATCGTGGCCTTTGTCCCTGACAAGAGCACCGCCACCACCATCGTCCTCAACGGCGACGCCCAACCCGGCTATGTGAAGGCGGGCAGCGGCCAGCAGTACACTATCTCCGGCTCCGCCCTGGTCTACGCCTCGGGTGAGGGGGAGGGCAAAAACTACAGCGAGGCCTACACCACCCTCCTCTCGGGCGCTCAGATCACCATGTACGCGGAAAAGGGCAAGATTGTGGCCATCTACTCCACCAGCGGCTCCACCACCGCCAGCACCGACGCCGTGGTGGTCCAGGGCAACGCCACCGCCGCCACCTTCCACCGGCTCACCGGCGGCGTGACCAACTTCAACATCATCAAGGACCGGCAACCCATCACCCTGTCTCAGATTAAGCCCTATGACGTGGTCACCTACGACGCCATCAGCAACACCCTGGTGGTGTCCGACCTGCGGATGACCGCCGTCTACACCGACCCCACCCCCAACCCCAAGGCCCCTGAGAAGCTCAAGGTGATGGAGGACGGCGAGGAGCTCACCGTGCTGGAGAGCGCCTGGGATACCATCGGCGACACCAAGCCCGGCGAAAGCGTATCCCTCCTCCTCACCGCCGACTGCAAGGTGGCCGGCATCGTGAAGCCCTCCGCCCAGACCCGCTCCACCGCCGTGGGCTTTGTGGAAGGAAAGAGCGTGTCTATCTTCCTGCCCGACGGCAGCACCAAGAAGCTGGGCGGCAGCGTGGCCAACTCCTCCAGCGTGGCTGACGGGGAGCCGGTGATTGTCTCCGCCGGCCGGTCGGCCTACTCGGTCAGCAAGCTGCCCACCAACCGGGCCCCCGGCGACTTCAACGTGGCCGGCATGAAGCTGGGCACCCTCACCGTCTCCTCCGGCGTGCGCATCTACGAGCAGGTGAAGGGCGGAGTCATGCGCCCCGTGGACCGGGGCAGCCTGGAGATGGCCACTGTCTCCGCAGAGAAGGTGACGGGCTACCACACCAACAGCGCCGGGTATGTGGACTACATCATCCTCAACGATGTCACCGGCACCGCCTACATCTACGGCATGATGGTGGGGGGATATGAGGTTACGCAGGAAGCAACTGAAGGGACAGAAGCATGGGAGGATGAGGATGGTAAGCATGATGCTATCCCTCCAACTCCTGAACAGACAAAGTACACCTGGAATCTGCGCAGCGGCAGCCAGGAAATCAAATTTACCCTCGCCACTACCTACAAGGGCCGCAGCGGCGACATGGTGGGTGTAGTCCTTGGAACCCCCATGGCAGGCGGAGAGAGCGACAAGGGCAGATACACCATCCGCTCCGTGGTCCAGCTCACCGAGATCCACAGCGTGAAGTCCGGCGACTTCTTCGAGAGCCAGGGCGTCCCCTATGTGAACGTCAACGGCAAGACCTACCGCATCTCGGATGACGTGGAGTGCTACTACAACCGCACCGGCAACAAGGTGTCCAAAGACAACTGGCTGCGTGGCGGCACCAACTCCACCGGCGCCGGCCGCCTGGCCTCCATCCGCACCTACTCCGATACCTTCTCCATCTATGTTGACCCCACAGGCCAGCAGGTGCGCATCATCACCGCGGACTGACCCCGGACATAAGACAGCCCCCCGGCTCCGGCCGGGGGGCTGCTCAGATTATAGAAAAACCTTCGTCCCCCACGGGGCAAAGCCTTCCACCCTCCGGGGGGAAGGTGCCCCAGTGGGCACACTGGGGCGGATGAGGGGGCGGGGCGGGGACGCATTTCTTTCGATAAGGGGCAAAAACCTGCCGCGCACCCTCATCCGTCACGGCCTGCGGCCGTGCCACCTTCCCCCTTTAAGGGGGAAGGCTTTTGGGCGCGTTCTTTACAGTGTGCTTTTTTGGCACACTGGACATTCCCCGGCTCCGGCCGGGGGGCTGCTGTTACAGGTAAAACCGCCAGGGGAAATCCACCGCTTCCTCGGCGTAGTCGATGCCGATGCGCTTTCCCGTCCGGACCGCCGCCGGGTCCGGGGGCGCGCCGGGCAGGAGGTACAGCCCGCCGGCGGGGCCGGTGAGGTCGAGGCCGTTCTGCGCCCGGGTGAGGTCCAGCCCCCGGCACAGCTTGCCGGGGCCGTTGAGGAAGTTCTTCCGCTGGTAGGCCGTCATATCTTTTTCCTTGCAGGCAAAGCGGTTTTCTGCTATAATATCTCCGTTTGTGACAGGGACCGCCCCCCGAATCAGCACCGCGGCGGGCTCCCCCTCCCCCTCGGTGACAAAGTTGAGACAGTGGTACATCCCGTAAATGAGGTAGATGTAGGCCGTCCCCGGCGGGGCAAACAGGGTTTCGGTCCGGGGGGTGCGCTTATAGCCGTAGGCGTGGCAGGCCTTGTCCAGCCGGCCGATGTAGGCCTCCGTCTCGGTAATCCGGCACACCAGCCGCTTTCCGTCCTCCCGCACCCGGACAATGTCCCGGCCCAGCAGGTCCCGGGCCACCGCGAGGGTGTCACGGTTGTAAAATTCCCTTGTGAGAATGTCCATCTGTCTGCCCCCTTTTCGCTTATCATACCATAGCCCAAACCAATTTTGCAATCTGGAGTTGATGCCAATGTCCCCCAAGACCATGAAGCTGTTGGCCAAGCCCATGCTCTTTGCCGCCGCCCTTATCTGGGGCACCTCCTTTTTCATTATGAAGAATGCCCTGGACGTGATGCCGGTATTTTTCCTGCTGGCCGTCCGGTTTACCGCCGGGGCGGTGCTGCTGGCCCTGATCGCCTGGAGGCGCTGGAAGGCCTTTACCCCGGATTACCTGTGGCGGGGAGCGGTGATCGGCGGCTTCCTGTTTCTGGCCTACGCGGTGCAGACCTTCGGCCTGGCGCGGACCACCCCCTCCAAAAACGCCTTTCTCACGGCGGTATACTGCGTGATTGTTCCCTTCCTCACCTGGGCGGTGGTGAAGCTGCGGCCCGACCGGTACAACATCGCCGCCGCCCTGCTGTGCGTCACCGGGGTGGGGCTGGTGTCCCTCACCGAGGAGCTGACCATCAACACCGGCGACCTGCTCACCCTGCTGTGCGCCGTGTTCTATGCCAGCCACATCGTGGCGGTGGCCAAGGTGTCCCCGGGGAAGGACATTACCCTGCTTACCGTGTTTCAGTTTGCCTTCGCCGCCCTCTACGCCTGGATTTGCGGGGGATTTACCGAGACCTTCCCCGCCGCCGCCCTCACGGACCCCGCCCTCCTGCTGCCCATGCTCTACCTGTGCGTTATGGCCACCACCGTGGCCCTGCTGTTCCAGAACGTGGGCATGGTGTGGTCCGACCCCGCCTCCGCCTCGGTGATCCTCTCCCTGGAATCGGTGTTTGGAGTGGCGTCCTCGGTAATTTTCTACGGCGACCCCATTACCGGCCGCCTTCTGGCCGGCTTCGCCCTGATTTTCGTGGCGGTGGTGTGCTCGGAGACGAAATTTTCCTTCTTACATAAAAACGAATGATCTGGAGCTGATGAAGTGACCGACAGGACCATGAAATGGCTGGCCAAGCCCATGCTGTTTGCCGCCGCCTTCTTCTGGGGGGCCTCCTTTATGCTGATGAAGGGAGCCCTGGACAACATCCCCACCGGTTACCTGATCGCCATTCGCTTTACGGTCGGGGCGCCCCTGGTGGCCCTAATCAGCTGGCGGCACTGGAAGGCCTTCACCCCCGACTACCTGTGGCGGGGCGGTCTGGCGGGGCTGCTGCTGTTTGGGGTCTACTGGGCCCAGACGGTGGGGCTGGAGACCACCACCGCCTCCAACAATGCCTTTCTGTCGGCGGTGTACTGCGTGATTGTCCCGTTCATGGCCTGGCTCCTGTTCCGGGAGCGGCCCGACCGGTACAACGTGGCCGCCGCCCTGCTGTGTCTGGCGGGGGTGGGGCTGGTGTCCCTCACCGAGGCGCTGACCATCTCTGTGGGCGACGGCTTCACCCTGCTGGGGGCGGTGTTCTGCGCCGCCAACATCATCGCCGTGGCCCGGCTGGGCCGTGGATGTGATGTGATGCTCTTTACCGTGGTCCAGCTGTCCGCCGTGGCCCTGTGCGCCTGGGCGCTGGCCCTCACCACCGAACGCTTCAATTTCTCCGCCCTGGCCCGGCCGGAGGTAATCTGGCCCATGCTCTACCTGTGCGTCATGGCCACCGCCGTCTGTCTGGTGCTGATGAACGTGGGACTGGTGTGGGCGGAACCCGCTCCCGCTGCGGTGATTCTCTCCCTGGAAGCGGTGTTTGGGGTGATTCTGGCAGTGATCTTCTACGGCGACCCCCTCACCCCCCGCCTGCTGGCCGGCTTTGCCCTCATCTTTGTGGGTGTGCTGTGCTCCGAGACAAAATTCTCCTTTTTGCGGAAGAAGACCTAAAATTTCCCCGCCGTGTGGCGGGGATTCTTTTAACAAAAAGAAAAATAAAATTAAAGCTTGACTTTAATAATATCAAAGTGTATACTGAACCTACAGAAAGGAGGGGTGTCCATGGCAATCGAACTGCTGCCCGAGTGGATGGCCGGGCTGGAGGAGGAGGACATGGCCTTTATTAAGAAGTTCATCCTGGCCTCCGGGTCGCTGAAGGAGGTGGCCGGACAGTACGGCGTCACCTATCCTACCGTGCGCCTGCGGCTGGACCGGCTGATCCAGAAAATCAAGCTGACGGAGGACACCGCCGCCGACCCCTACATCGCCACCATCAAGCGGCTGGCGATGAACGAAAAACTGGACCTGGACACCGCCAAGGTCCTGATTGCGGAGTATAAGAAGACGAGGAATAAGGAGGAATCGTAATGGCAATGGCTTCTGTTGCGGGCATTTTTGGCCTGATTATCTATCTGTTTGTGTTGATGCTCCCCATCGCCCTGCTGGTGGCTTTGCAGGTTTGGCTGTGCCGAAAGGGCACCAGGCTGGGGTTGATTCTGCCGGGCATCTCCCTGGCGCTGTCTCTGCTGCTGACGCTGAGCCTGGCTGGGTTCGGCGCGCTGACCATAGGCGGCGGGACTCTCACAGTGCGCGACGAGATCACCGGTGAGATCATCCAGCAGGAGAGCTTTGAGAGTGATGTACAGATAAACCCCGCCGCTCTTGCGGGTGCGGGCGTGCTGTTTCTGGTGAGCAACATCCCTACGGCGGTGTTCGGCGGCATCTGGCTGCACTACAAGGGCCGCCGGGACACCCTGGAGGATTTGAAACGGATGCAGATTGAGGATCTGGAGTAAAGAGCGCAAAAAAGGCCCCTTTGGAAAGGGGCTGTCAGCCGAAGGCTGACTGAGGATTGCGTTTTGCGAAGCAAAACATACGAAGTAAACAAGGATTTGCAAAACTGTGTTTGCTTCGCACATTTCGCCTGCGGCGAAATACAATCCTCCGCCCCAGTTTGCGAACTGGGGCACCTCCTTTCAAAAGGAGGCTTGTCCCTGCGGGGGGACGAGGGAATTTCAATAAGGAGCGATTACTATGAAACTCTGGGCCGGACGGTTCCAAAAGGAAACCGACACCCTTGTCAACGACTTTAACTCCTCCATCGGCTTCGATGCCCGGCTGTACAAGCAGGACATCACCGGCTCCATCGCCCACGCCCGGATGCTGGGGGAAGCGGGCATCATCGAGGCCCACGAGGCCGAGACCATTGTAGACGGCCTGAAGGCCATCCTGGCCGACATCGAGGCCGGCGGCGTGGAGTTCACCCTGGAAAATGAGGACATCCACATGAACATCGAGGCCGAGCTCACCCGGCGGGTGGGGGAGGCCGGCAAGCGGCTGCACACCGCCCGGAGCCGCAACGACCAGGTGGCGGTGGACACCCGGCTGTATGTGAAGGAGGAGATTCCCGTCCTCATCGGCCAGGTGCTGGCGCTGGAGGAGGTGCTGGTGAAGAAAGCCAGGGCCAACCTGGACACCGTCATGCCCGGCTACACCCACCTCCAGCGGGCCCAGCCCACCACCTTCGCCCACCACATGATGGCCTACGCCAACATGTTCAAGCGGGACATCACCCGCCTGGAGGACTGCCGGGCGCGGCTGGACGAGTGCCCTCTGGGTGCGGGCGCCCTGGCCACCTCCACCTATCCGGTGGACCGGTTTTCCACCGCCGCCGCCCTGGGCTTTGCCAAGCCCACCGACAACTCCATGGACTCGGTGTCCGACCGGGACTACGCCATTGAGCTGCTGTCCGCCCTGTCCATCCTGAT